>ERZ1292632.3864-Hain-H43-01um-R2-3864-length-11131-cov-28_pt1 | contig 11131 bp, 24 predicted proteins | sample MGYA00564407_ERZ1292632 | MGnify/ENA primary metagenome ERZ1292632 (study PRJEB36523, sample SAMEA6512637) | groundwater metagenome | collected 2019-01-08 | study: AquaDiva: Metagenomics assemblies of 32 groundwater samples
GCCGAGCAGTTCTCGCGCCAGGCCCATCGCGCGCTCCGTGAGCTTCACGCGACCGCTGCGGCTCATCCTTCACCGAACAGGTTATTGAGTGCCTTCTTCATGTCCTCGTCGGATGCGCCGGTGATGTGCTGAATCCATGCGATGGGATCGACATAGCCACGACGTCGGTGGAACTCGAACTCCTCCTGACTACATAGATACATCGGTGGCTGATCGGATGCGCGCGAGGCATCACGGTAGGCGCGTTCAAGATTGGCTAGGCTCAGCGAGCCGCTGGTGTCGCCACGCCCTGGATTCCACCAGTTCATCGGCAGACGACGATCGGCCCTTGGCTCGTCACGATCACGACGCATCCGCTCGGTTTCGGCTCCGGTCGCGGGTTCGGGTCAATCTGCTCACGCGAGGACAGTACCGCGCCGATCAGGAAGAGCGCAAGGACGATGGTCTTCATGTTGCCGGCCTCCCATCCGATTTCAGAACGCGGAAACGTTGCCACACGATCCGGCCTTCGGCTCGGGTCCCTTCGCCGGCGAGCGCCAGACGCAGGCCCGGATGCTTCGTCCGCCACTGGGCGAGCTTCTCCTCGAGGCTGTCCCGCGTGAAGGCCGCGACGAAGACCTCGCGGCTGTTCGGCTTCCCGTAGGGCAACACGCCGTCGTTGATCGCGTGGGCCTCGTACTTGTGCTTCTCCCACTCGGAGTCCTTGACCGGCTGGCCGCACACCGGGCACGGCGGTGCGATCACGTTGTCGTGGCTCGCGTCCGCGCTCTGTTGCGCGAGCTCGTGGGCAATCCCCTGCTGGAGCGTTTCCTGCCCGGGCCGGCCAAGCCAGAGGTGGGGCGCGTCGCTCACACCTTGGGCTCCACGGCACGGCCGAGCACCTCGTTGATCTGGCGTCGGAGGTCCATGAGCTGATCGCGGGTGCAGGGGAAGGCGTGCCCGCCGTCGTGGGTGTGCTCGTAGTCGCCGTCGTCGACGCTGAGCAGCCAGATGTAGGCATTTTCGCGCTGGCGTTGGCGCTCGGTTTCCCGCCGATAATGGACCGGCGTGCGGTCGCGGAGACTCGTCATCACCAGACCGTCTCGGGCCGGGGCACGCGGACCTCGCGGGGCAGCAAGCGGTCGTTGAACAACGTGAACTGTTCCGGGGGAGCGGTCGCACAGACGAGGACCTTGGCGCCGTGCAGGAGCCCCTCAACGAAATGGACGAACCCGCAGATGCACAGCGCGAGGTCCTTCATCGGTCCTCCATGTCCGTCTTCCAGAACGCGCTGCCAACGGGCGGCACGCGACCACTATAGACCTCGTCCACGCCGGCATCGAAAGTCGCAGGCTCGCGCCACCCAGGGATCTCCTGGGACGGGAGGTGCTGCCGACGCTCCGAGACGATGTTGCCGACCGACCCGCCCTCGTAGTCGAGATAGGCGCCGATCAGTGCGATCAGGTAGGCGATGACACGGTCGGAGCGGCCGCCGGCGGCGCGCCAGCGGACCCCGGGCAGCACGTCGATGCACCGCGTCATCTGCTCGTGGAGCACGGCCGAGCGGACGCGGCCCTGCCCACGGAGGAACACCAGGTTCGCGACCTGGACCAGGGCCTTCTTGGTGTTGGTGTTCGTCTCCCAGCCGAGCTTCGGGTTGTCGTTCGTCTCCTGCGCCGGCCGGTCGAGGTACCGCCACCGGAAGACCGAATAGTTCCCCGGCAGGTGGAACAGGAGGTAGAGGATGAGGTTGCCGTTGCGGTTGGTCTCCGGGATGACCATACAGTTGCCGCCGCCGTACCGTTCCGCGAGGTAGCGTGCCACGTAGGCGGTTTCCTCGACGGACGACCGGGACGAGAACCATTCGGCGACCTGCTCATAGCCCGGGTACTTCACGACCGAGACGATCGACTCGGTCTCGCCGACGCCGTCGGAAATGTCCACGCCGAGCACGTAGTAGCAGTCGGGGTTCGGCTCCTCCCACACCCAGAGGCCCGGCAAGCGCGGGTCGATGTCGATGGGGAGTTCCGTGAGCTGGCCCGGAATCGGCATGGGCTCGAGCCGCCGGGCATACTTCGGCGGGGTGATGCCCTCGCGCAGGCGGTTCAGGACGACGTCGGGGAAGACGCAATACCCCGAGGACTGGAAGGCTTCGAGATCCGTGAAGGGGTAGGAGGACTTCATCCGGCGCTCGCCGCCCCACGGTTCCTTCGCGATCATCAGCCGCTTCCGGGCCCGATACCACATGAGCTGCGCTGGCGTCACTGCGAACTCCCGGATCCACTCGACTTCTTCCGCGGTCGGGGCGAAGTCCTTCGGCACCGGCAGCCGGTACTCGGGGACGTCGAACCAGGCGGTGAACTGCGGGTGGAAGCCGGTCTCGCCGCGCTTGGAGGCGTTCCAGAACTGATAGAGCCACCCGTCGACGCCCTGGGCTTTCGACTCGATGTAGATCGAGGTGTCGGAGGCGTAGGCGATCGTCTCCATGATCCCCTCGAGGACGACTTCGGGATCCGGGTAGAGGTCGATCTCGGAGAGGTGGCAATGGCTGATCGTGAGCCCGTGCCCGATGTCGAGGAAGCCGGCCGTCTGGGCGACGATCGAATTGGAGTAGGGCCGCTCGAAGGCGAGTTCCTTCCGGTTCAGCTTCTTCGGCTGGAGCTGCAGTTCGGGCGGCAGTTCCGCGAAGAGCGTCTGGGTCATCGCGTAGAGGGACTGGGTCGTCAGGTCGTGATGGGCGACCGTGAGCCCGTGCTCGTTCCGGCCCCAGTAGACGTGGTGGAACTGCCAGATGGCGCCGAGCGTCGAATCCCCGGATTGCCGCGGCTTGACTTTGACCACGCGCACGGGCTCGTGGCGCTGTTGCTGGCCCAGCATCACGTCCACGGTGCGCCGCTGCTCGGGGAACAGTTCGAACTTGATGAGCCCGGTCGTCTCGTCGGCTTCGCGCGCCTCGCCGGTTTCCGGATCGACCTTCGAGCGCGGGCGGATGTAATAGAGGGCCGTGCAGGCTTTCAGAAAGTCCTGGCGGATCGCGCCGCGGAGTTCGTCGACGGTGCTTACCGCGCCGGCTTTGCGGCCCACGCCTTCAGTCTCTCACGGCGGAACCGCTCGGCATGGTGTCGCGCATGGCGACACAGTTTGCCGCAGAAGTGGACGATGCCGCCGTTCGCGCGCAGCGGTCCGCGGCAGGTATCGCACGTCGCCGAGGAGGTCATCGCGCGGAGGGTCGGCCCGAGCACCGTGGCGCGCCCGTACTGGATCCGACCGATCCATTGCGCTTTCGCGCCGACGACGAGCTGGCCGAGGCGGTCGAAGAAGTTCATCCAGCAGCCTTCCTCGTGTCGGTCGCCCGCCGGAAGATCCGCGCGATCACAGGCCACCGTTGACAGGCGTAGTCCTGAAAGACATCACCGGGGCGCGGCGCGTCAGAAATCGCGGCGTTGCGGTAATCGACCGCGAGCTGGAAGATGCGCGCGATGTCCACTGTGTCGACCTGGGCGGCGACCTCTCGGTTTCTGAACTCTGCGATTGCTGCGAGCAGCTCGTCGTCAATGTCGACCAGCATCGGCCACGCCTCAGCTCTGGTGCGGCGCGTTCGTGCCTTCGACGCCCTGGGTCTGGCGGAGGAGGGTACGTTCGCCCAGCCAGCCTTTCGCGCCGAGTAGCATGTTCAGCGCCATCTTGTTCTCCGGGCACTTGAACGGCCCACGCTGGAACCCATCGAGCCGCGCGACGAGCACGTCGATGACGTCCTCGATCGAGCAACCGTTGATGCCCACCTCACCGATCGGACCGCACTGGAATTGAATCGCGATCACCGTGGCGTCGTGCCCAGTCCAACCCTGTCCCTGGAACTTTCCTGTCTTGGCGAGATCACTAAACGTGACTGCTACAAACGCCGGAGTCCCGTCCATCGCCTGCTGCCCCTGCTGGTCCATCGCCTCTCCTTTCAGAAGTATGGGGCCAGGGACGGTGCGCCGCGTCCAGCGCGCTCCGAGGCCGGCGCGGTTCGCCCGTGGGTCACACGGGCGTCGTCGCCGTCCTTCATGCGCGGGGTCCGGGATCCCGTCGACGCGAGCGCGGGCCTGGCCCCGCCGCCCCTTGCTGCGCTCGCCTTCGTCATCATGGCCTCAGACTGTACCCGTGTCCGGCTCGGCCGCGCGGCCTACGCCTCCTGGCGATTCGCCGGTTCGTTGCGGGCCCGGGTCTTTCATCGGCCTCAGTATCATGGACGAGCCGCTTGGAGAGCCCACTTCGGGTGAGGCGGCAACGCACGGCCACCCTGCGATCGGTTGGAGCGTGAGGCCATCGGGCGCCCATTCCACGTCGTTCCACGTCAACCCGGTGAGACAGTCCCACGTGTGCCGGTGCGCCGTCGTCTCCATCAGCGCGGTCGACCTTCCGCGCCGATCGCCCCGCGCAGCTCGCCGAGCGAGGTCGTGAGCGTCCGCATCGCCGCCTCGAGCGACCGGAGCCGGTCGAGGATCTCGCGCTGCAGGTCGTAGAGCCGCGCCTGGGTGCCGATCGCGTCGATCTGCAGGCAGAGGAGGTGGCACAGATCATCCCCACCCTCTCGGGCCTGATCCGGTATGTGGCACTTGACGGTCAGCATCAGAAGCCCTCTTCGCCCTGGATCGGCGGGCCCGGGGGCTTCTCGGCCTGGCGGCTCGCCGGCGCCACCGGACGAGCGACGAACTCCTCCGCGGCGGCCGCGTCGAAGCGGTCGAGATCGCCGATGATGACCGGCGGCAGGTCGGCGGAGGTCGGGCCGTCAGGCATCACGGGGCGCGCTAGGCGCGGCCTCGGGGCTTCCGGCTCGAAGACCGGCGCGGGCGCCACCCCGTCGACGGTCCGGGGTTCGGTCGACGGGGCGGCCGCAGTCGTCGTGCGCCGGCGTTCCTGCTCGGCGCGCTGGGCCGACCACTCGCGGAGCCCCTGCACGTCGCTGAGAAACTGGCCCGCCGGCGGCAGGAGCGTCGCCACCGCGCGCACGAGGAGGGCAAAGGCGACGACAAGCAGCGCCAGGGCCGCGACGCCGATGCCGACGCCCGCCATGACCGCCAGCCCGGTCATGGTTCCATCTCGTAGGCGCGAACCGCCGCGAGCAGGTCGCTGACATGGAGATATTGACCGGCACAGCGGATCTGTTCGGCGACTTTTTCGGCGCCGCGTATGGATAGAAACTGCTCCATCAAGCGGAACTCCGCGCGTTGGGCACCTTCGATGGCGAGGACGGCCTCAAGGGCATACGGACTCACGCGAATCCACGCCTGCGCCATCTCCCACCAGAGCGCGACGTAGCCGGCGCGGGTTAGGGGATGGTCAGCCGGGGCCTCGCGGCGCTGGTCTGGCGGGAGGGCGTCCCAGATTCGATCGAACTGCGCTTGCGTGACGAGCACAATGGAGTCGCTCATGGCACGGCCTTCGGTTGCCCCGACGACCAGCCGCAGTGGCGGCACGGGTTCCCGAGGCCGGACGGAATGAGCGACTGGCCACACCGCGGGCAGACGGGCGCGGTCATGGAGTCGCCGTCACCGCGAAGACGGTGTTCGCGAACTCGATGAAGCAGTACGGGCAGAGCGGCTCGCTCCGAAGGTGGGGCTCCGTCGACGTCTCCCAGCGATAGACCCCGCGCGCCTTCCAGGTATGGCCCTTGCGCTGGCAGCGGAACTCCTGCAGGGAGACGTCGGTGAGCGCCGGGACCTCGTGGACGAGCTCCTCGGTCGGCGCCGTCCAGCCCGGAATTCGGGGGAGCTTGTCCTCCTTCATCGCGGCGATGAGCAGATCGACCTCGAGCGTCGGGGCGACGTCCCAGCCCCGCGCGCGGAGCCGCTCGTAGACCTCGCCGATGGTGCAGGTCAGCCAGCGGTCGGCCGGCGCGCCGAGATACTCTTCGGCCTTCGGGACGGGCACGCCACGGTACAAAAGATCAAGGCCGATCATTGATGCAGACCATCGCCAAGTCTGGTGAGGACATGATCAAGATAGGCGTCCCAGGAGGGGCCGTACCAGAGACACCAGGGGCATTTGACGATCACGCGGGCGCCTCCCGCGGCTCCGGCGGCACGATGTCGAAGGCCAAGCCCCAGCCCTGATGCGCCGGATCGACGCGCGCCTGGACCGCCTGCAGGCGCTCGCGCCAGAGGCGCAGCCGCGTCATCGCCTGGTCGATCACCCGGCGCAGGTCCGCTTCCCAGCTCTCGGGGTAGCCGTCCTGCCGGACCCACTCGCGGAGGAGCTGCACGGCGTCTTTCTGCACCTCGAGCGAGGGGTTCGGCACGCCGAGGTAGCCCACGCCGTCCGCGACGGCCGTCTGGACCATCTGCACGAGGATCTCCAGCGCCTTGCGCTCTTGGTCGGCCAGGTAGGCGAGCTCGTTCATGCGCTTGGGATCCACGAAGGCGTCCGAGAAGTACGAGAGCACGAACTCGAGCCCCGCGTGCCGAGCGCGGACCTTCTCGGCCCAGGTGAAGCGCTTGACGCCGAGCGCCTGCCCGTCGGCGTTGGTGCCGTACTCGTACTTCAGCTCGCCCCACTCGCCGTAGCGGCGGAGTGCCCCGCCCGCCTGCAGGACGACACTCATCCGCGTCAGGGTCCCTGGGTCGCGCGCTGGCTGCCGGCGGAGGGGCCCTCCTCAGGACGCTCCGGCCGAGCCCGCCCGGCGGTGCGGCGTTCGAGGGCCTCCAGCCGGTCCTCCACCTGTTGCAGATAGTCCAGCAGCGGCCGGATGACCGCCGGGTCGACGAGCGCCTGCTCGGTGTGGAGTTTCCGAAGGTCGTTCAGTGTCGGCATCGTCGTCTCCTGTCTGGGGGGTCTGCGCGCACCGTAGGGCCGGGACGCGGACCTGTCAAGCGGAAACGTGGCCTCAGCCCCCGCGCACCGCCTTCGCCGCCGCCACCAGCGCCTCCCGCGCCCGCTCGGCGGCGTCCTGGCTCACGATGCCGCGTTGCTTGCGCCGCGCCTGCTGGTGGTAGAACTCCCGCTGCACCGCCTCCGGCACCCGCTCCCAACAACTGCGACACAGGACATGGCCCACGGTCATCGGCTCGCCACAGCCGCCACAGCCAGCGCCGACCGACTCAGGACTCACGGGCGATACCCCCCGGGAGTATCAGGACCGGGATTTCTGGGACAGTCATGCGACGGGGTGTCCTCGGTGAGCAGCCGGTCAAGAAGCGCCAGAAGCCGCGCATCGAGCCAGTCGCCTCCGGTGTCAACGCGAAGACGGAAAATCTCACAGGTCTCGCGCTCTTCGGCGCTGAGGGGTCTGGGATTTTTCATATCGTCATGCGAAGGGCCAGCATTCAGCACATTCGCCCGCGGGCAGGTTAGGGCCGCTTTCGATCCCGGGCCGGCGCGGGGTCGGGCGCGGGGCCGAGGGCGCGGGCGGTCGTCTCGACCACTCGACCGGGCGGGAGCGGGGTGGCGGGCGGGGTGGGGGCGTCGAACCACGCACGGAGGAAGTCGGTCATGCGCTCGCTCGCGCCGAGCTCGAGGCTGTCGCCGGAGCGTAGGCCGACGATGCCGAGCCGCTTGTGCGCGGCTTCCAGCATGAGCCGCGCGCCGGCCTTGTCCGCTTCCAGGTCCGCTGGCGAGGCGCCGAGGCCGAGGGCGAGCGAGAGGCGCATGTCGGCCGGCGCCGCCAGCTCGGCGAGGCGCCGCGCCCGAGCGACCGGCTCGACGACCGACCGCGCCACGTCGGGGTTGAGGCCGGACGCCTCGAGGATCCGCGCCTTGGCGCGACGCCAGCACTCGGTCAGATCGAGGCCGTAGCGGCGTCGCCCCTGCCCGATGTTCGCTTTCGCCATCGGTTGACCCCTCCTGGCCCGCTACGCTACGCTCGGAGGCGCCGTGGCGTCAAGGCGCTCGTCCGCCGTTCGTTCGCGCATCCGGATTCCGAAGGCATGGACGCTCACGGAGACGGCCTGCCTTCTCGATCTTCACCCGAGGCGCGTTCGACGCATGATCGCTCAAGGCGCGTTGCAAGGCTACAAGGTCACGACCTGGTGTCGGCCACGCTGGGCGCCATTCGCCTACCGCCGGGTGCGGCTGATGGTGAGCACGGAAGCCCTCGAGGCGTTCATGCGCGAGCGAGAGGCCGAGACCGTGGCCGAGTACGCGCGCCGGCGAGCCGCCACGTCAGGCGACATCCGGCGACGTCATGACGTCCCATCCCCTGCCGTCACGAGGGGCCGCGCGGCGCCGGGCGTCCCCGACCTCGCCAGGAGCGAGGGCCCGACCGCGTCGCGGCAGGTGGAGCCGAGCGTTGACCGAACCTCTCCCCCTACCCCCTCTCCGTGAGGCGCTCGAGGGCGAAGCTCCTGGAGAGAGGGGGCGCCGGGGCTCAGAGGGTTGGGCGTCTCCGCTCGGCCCGAAGTCCCTGGCGCCACTCGGTCACTACGGCCGCGACGACGTCGCCCGCGGCATCCGCTCCCCCTTGACACGGCGGGGGGCTCGGTGGTAGACGTATACCCCTAGAGGGTATTCAGGGTGCCTCTTCGCCGCGGGGGCGGTCCTGCGGCCAGGGGTGATGCTACCGGCGCCGTGAGTGACAACCGGCGCCGGTCGTATGTCTGCATGGCGCTCACCACGGCCACCGCTCGCCGCTCACGAGACACCAAGCGGCAACGGCGCCGGCGTAGTTGGCGAGCCAGGCCACGAACAGCAGCAGCCCGCGGCCGAGGCGACGCCCGCCGGAACGCACGACGGGCCCGGTCGCGATGCTGCCGGCCGAGCCCGTCTGAGTCCTGAGCGCCATGACGCCGGGGAGCCTACCGCGGTCGGGCATCCTCCGTCAAGTCGCGGCGCGCCAGACGGCGCGGAGGGTCATCAGTTCATCACCCCAAGAAACCACCGCATCCCTGGACAGCGGCAGAGGCACAGGTTACGGAGACGAAACCAGTACCAGCACACCCAACACCGCGGCGCGCGACGGAGGGTCATCGCTGCACCTCCACCGCCTCAGCGCCCAGGGCGAGCGCCCAGCGGCCCGCCTCGAACCGATCCCACCGGCCGGCGCCCTCGAGGCCGCCCCAGACCGGCCGGCCCCGGACCACGCGAAGCCACACCCGCGGCGCTCGCTCACCCTCTCGCAGCTGGCTCACCAGGACCCGCCCGACGCGGTAGCGTCGGAGATCGCGCCGGATCCTCAGTCCCACGGCACCCACCGCGCGAGCTGGCCGGCCACGAGCACCACCAGGAAGCTCCAGGCGAAGAGCGCCAGCAGGGCCACGCCGGCGCGGCCGAGCTCGCGCCAGACCGAGACGCGGGCCCGGCCCCGGCTCACCGCGCCACCTCGAAGTCCCCCGGCTCGGCCCGCACCCGGTCATAGACCCGCCACCCGCCGCAGTCCCCGGGCCAAATGGGGCCGCCCCACTCTTCGCGCTCCACCGCCCGCTTGAGCAGCTCCGCCGGGAGCGCCCGGTGTCGGAACTCGTGCCAACCGCCCGAGGTCCCCATGTACTGCCAGACCTCGCCGGCGAGGGGGTGGCGGCACGCGGAGTCCCCGTAGCGCCTGGCCACGACCGCCCAGGCCCGGGCCCAGCCCCGTAGGTCGTCGGACAGGAACCGGAGGCCCTCGACGGCCGGCGCGCTCATGGCGCCACCGCCGAGGGCGCCGCGTCCGTCCGCTTCGCGGTGCAGCCCTGGCAGAAGAGCGCCGGCCGCGGGCCGCGGCGCCGCCCCTTCACCTCCGGCTCGGCCGTCAGGATCCCGACGTCGTCAAACCCCACCGGCCCCATATCCGCGGTGATGCCGGCCGGCGCGAGCAGCCCGTGAATCTCGGGCCCGTCCGCGCCGCAGTCCGCGCAGTCGAAGTAGAACGCTTCCCGCTCCTCGAGCACGTGCGCGTAGGCCGGCGCCTTGCCGAAGGTCTGGCCGATGAGCGCCGCGTAGCTCGCCCGGTTAAAGTCGTCCTCCACCACCCGGTAGCGGATGACCGCGCCGGCTTTCCAGCGGGTCGGGGTCGCGAGCTCGTACAGCGCCCACGCGCTCATATCCGCACCCCCGCCGCCCGGGCCCAGCGGTAGAGCCCTTCATCGTTCAGGATCCACAGGCGCCGCTCCTCGTCGTTCGTGGCCAGCCCCCCAGCCGCCACGATCACCGTGTCAATCTCCGCGCGATGCGTCCGGATGAACTCCCGCAGGCTCATGTATCCGCCTCACTTTCGAGCGCCCGCGCGCGCCCCTCGAGCTCGGCCGCCTCACGACGCAACGCCCGCACCCGCGTCCACAGATCGTCGCGCCAAGCCTCGAAATCCCGTAGCACCGCCTCGAAGTCTCGGTTGACGTCCTGGCCCCTGGCCCGGGCGAAGTTGGCGAGTTTGACCCAAAACGCGGCGCTGAGTCTGCCGCGCGGATCGCGCGCGATCGTCGCGGACGAGATCACGGCAAACCGGGCGCTCACGACGCCACCAGCCGCCGGTAGGCCGGCCCCAGGCACGCCTTGAGCTTGTCGGTCTGCACCACGACGGCCCTGTACGCCCGCTCAGCCCGGCGCGAGTCGGGGTCGTCGCCGAGGTTTCGCGTCCACTCCTCGAACGACCGCGCGCCCTCGAGGCTCTGGGCGTCCGTCACCAGGCAATCGAGCACCTCCGCGAGGGTCGGCCGCTTGCCGCCGTGGCCGGAGCCCTTCGTGAACGTCAGCGACATCTTCCCGCCCGGGCCCGTCAGCTGCACCCGCCAGTGGTCGCCCTCGCTGTCGGGCATGTTCGGGTTGGCTTGCGCCCGGCCGACGACCCGAAACCGGATTCCGTCCGCGTGCGCCGAACTCTCGGACTGCCCCGCGGCCCCCGCCGAGGCCGGCAGCCCCCGAAGGGCGAGAATGAAGGTCTCGACGTCGGGCGGGAGCAGCTCGGTCAGCCACGCCGACCCCAGGCGGTAACCGCAGTCCGGGCAAACAGCCCCCGGGTGGGTCGTGTAGGTCTCGCCCCGCGCCCGCTGATGCTCGCAGGCGCTCTGCATTCCGTTTAGGTGCCACCGCTCCCAGACCTCGAGGAGCCGCGCCAGGTCCGCGCGCGTGAGCCCCGGGCCCGGGCTCGAGCCCTCCTGCACCAGACGCCTGAGCGCGTCCACGCACTGCCCGCCGCCGAGATCCCGCCCGCGGGAGTCGTACACCTCGCCCGTGACGGACAGCTCGAGGCGGTCGGGCA
>ERZ1292632.3865-Hain-H43-01um-R2-3865-length-11131-cov-4_pt1 | contig 11131 bp, 14 predicted proteins | sample MGYA00564407_ERZ1292632 | MGnify/ENA primary metagenome ERZ1292632 (study PRJEB36523, sample SAMEA6512637) | groundwater metagenome | collected 2019-01-08 | study: AquaDiva: Metagenomics assemblies of 32 groundwater samples
CCGAAATTACGCCTGCGAGTAGCGCCGAGGTCGTCACCGCGAAGAACGACAGGTTGTTGGCGCTAACCGCAAGCGTGCCGGTTACCGTACCGGTGGTTAGCGTCGGGGTGCCGGCAGCAGCAGGTGTGACGATCAATGCAACGCCGCTGGTCGAGCCCAGCAGGCCGATGCTGCCACCCAATGCGCCAGTAACACCAACAGTAATTACACCGGAGGTAGCAACATTTCCGGTGGTTTGAAATCGCGCTCGCTCAGCATTGTTGAGCGCGAAGACTATTGGATCGTCGCCGCTGTTGATCAGAGCAATCCCGTCGAGGGCAGCATCGGCAATAACGAATGCGCGATTCTGCCCAAGCGCAACTGTGGTGTAGTTCGCGCCCCCGACACCGAAGTAGGCATTTCCGTTTGCGTTGGTGCCGATAAATGCGGCGGCGGCGGCAGTGCCAGTATTCACATTTGTAATTGCATACGAAACCACAGCATTGCTTGAAAGTGTCAATGTCTGGGCCGCCGTAAAAGCGTTGGCGCCGGTGTGCGCCAATATAATGGTTCCGGCCGGCAAGGTCGCGACGGTGGTTGCCGTCGTCGTGAGCGTCAACGAAAACGCGCCCGTAGTAACAAGGTCGGCCGCCGTCGTGAGCGCACCGGCAAGCGTGACTGTCCGGTCGCCGTTGAGCGTGTCGAACGTCAAATTCCGGTTTGCCGACATGATCGCGTCGGTCGAAACCAAGCCGAGCTCGAATGCGGTAGCGGTGTTGTTGAGGCTTAAAGCTACATTGGAAACCGTGCCGCCATTGATCGTTGGAGAAGTCAGCGTCTTGTTGGTCAGCGTGTCCGTGGTGTCACGCCCGACGAACTGATCGGTGACCGCCGGCAGCGTCCAGGTGCCCGAAGCCGTAGCGACCGCGGTAATCGCTGTAATGCCGGAGGTCGATCCAGAGAGGCCGAGCACGCCCAGCGATGTGCCGGCAAGGCCAAGCACGAGGGTCTGCGTTCCTGCGACCGGGAAGCGCGCGATCTCCGTGCCGGACCGGGCAATGATAAGCGGATCGTCACCCTCGTTGTTGAAGACTATGCCGGCAAGTCCAACTTGTGCCGTCAGAAAAGCGCGATTCTGGAGCAGCGCATTGGTGTAGGCTGAGCTGGCAACACCAAGATGAACTTCGGCGTTGGCGTTGGCTATATGAAGTGCGGCAAAAGCCGAAGAGCCGGTATTGACATTGGTTATGCCTAAATGCAGTTCCGCATCGGCGCTAAGCGTAATTTCCTGGCTGGCGACGAAAGTATTGGCGCCGAGAATAGCCAGGGTACCGGCGGTCGGCAGTGTGACGTTGGTGACACCGGTAGTGGTCAGCGTCAGTGAGTTGGCGCCTGATGTGATGAAGGCCGCCGCGAAATTGACATCGCCGCCGAACGTCACATTACGGGCCGCATTGTTCAGTGCAATCGAGAGCGTCCTGCCGGCGGTCAGGTTCTCGCCATTGGCCAACGTCAGATCAAATGCGCCGGTTCCGGTCGATCTCACGCTCAGCGATGTGAGCGAATCTGCGGTGCCGCCGTTTATGTCCGGCGAGGTCAGTGTCTTGAGCAGGAGCGTTTGCGCGCTGTCGCGACCGACGAAAGTGTCGGAGAAATCAGGAACTGTCCAGGTTCGGGTGGTAGCAGTGGTGATGCCAGAACACTGCACCATGAACTTCTTGGTGGGGTCGGCGTCATCGCTGATCGAAAACAGGCTATCGGTAAAATCACCAACGCCCACGCCACTCGATGCCAGCAGGATGAACCCGCCTACCCCGCCATTGAGCGCGGAATTGTAGACAAGCTGATAGTACCTCAGGATCACGATCTGTCCGGAGCCGACCTGAGTAGTACCGTCCTGCAGGTAGACATTGAGCGCCGAAAGCGAGCCGACACCGGCCGTCACCGACCCCGTGCTCGTAGCTGAGGCCACAAAACTGAATAGCAGATGATTGCTGTAGGCGGATATTGTCGGAGCATAAGCTGCGGTGAGCGGCGTCAGCGTTACGGTGTTGGTTCCGCTCGCGGTACACGGAATGACCCCGAGCTTACCCGCATCCGCGAACATTTCATCCCACAGCGCACAGAGCTGTAAGCCGTCCGTGAGGCTGGCGAATGTAGTGCGTGGAGCCATGATCAGCCCATCTGCAGGATAGTGACGTTATCAATCGATAGAGTAGCGGTATCGGCTGAGAATCCGATCAGGTTGTCAGCACTCCCGGCCTTGATGACCTCTGCGAAAGTGGCCGCCGAGCCCCGAGCAGTCCCCGATGTTCCGCCGAGTACCGCAGTTACTGTGCCGGCAGTAAATGCAGTGACCGTGAACGTGACCAGATAGTTAACGCCCGGCGTGATGGCAATCGCCTGCGTCATGGTGTCGGTGCCGGCAACTATGCTGGCCACCCCTGCCGCGATTGCCCACGTCGTCTTGGTCCAGAGCGTATCGGAGCCGAAACCGCCGTTCTGAACAAGCTGAATACGGTTGTCGCCGGCTCCGTCTCCAGCCTTGGACAATCCGGCCGCAGCCACAATAGCAGCCGCATTGCCACTTCCACCGACGATGATCATAGCTTCTTAGTCATTTCGAGCGTGACCGAATAGCTGGCGCCGGCCTCAAATCCGAGCGTGGAGAACAGGATATCCCCATTTGCTGTATCGCCGCCGCCGTTCGTGAGCCCCATGATCTTGTCGTAGTCGATCTCGTGAGTGCCGTTCCTCAACTCGAGAAACGGCACCGGATCGTCCGCAGCCCATGAGAGTTGCAGAATCCCGCCGTCGACGTTGGAGGTGAGTTTCCGCACCTTCACCGACCTCGCGGGTGGATTGAGCTCGGAGACATCGACCTTGACGGCGTTGGTTTCCGCTCCCGCGCCGTCAGAGATGCCCGTAAATTGCATGACGACGTTGCGATTCCCATCATGCAATACCTGTGTCGTGGTCGCGATCGCCATGAGTACCTCCTCAGAAATCGACCTCAGCCCAAGCCAGCGACATCGTGAACAGGCCGGTCTGCGCGACCGAACCGCATACGAAAATCAGTTGACCCGGCGGGACGATCAGCGAACCGTCGAACTCTTCCTTGCATTGGAAGATACCGAGACCGGCAGTCGCGGACTCGATAGAGCGGCCGAACCAATAACAAGCTGTTCCGCCGGCAGTAAGCGTGCCAGCAGAGGGCGTGAACTTCATGGACGAGGCGTTGCCGTTGCCGAGCAGCGCGTTCTTCGGCGTACCTTCGGTGAAGACCGACAAGGGTGCTGCGGTCGCCAGCGTGAAGCCGCAGTACTGGTTTGCCAAGCCGATCGTCCCGAGTGCGATGGTACCGGAGGTGTAGCCGACGCTGCACCACAGCGGGACGGCGTACTTCGTGGTGGATGTATTCCACAAGCCGAAGGTAACGGCGGTCCCGGTCGAGATCGGAAACGCAGTACCCGCCGCAGCGGTTGAGCCGATGAACACTCGACCCAGGGCAACTTCAGGCGCATATTTTCCGCCAGAGATGGCCATTTTGGCCTCCTGTGATTTGAGAGATTTGGATATGTGGGAGAGGCCGAAAGGCTACGAGTCAACAGCCGGAATGACGAAGCCGGTTGCGCCGACCGCGCCTGAGACGCGGTTCTCGAAGGCACCAAGACCAACTGTCGTGGTGAACAGGATGTCAGTCGCCGTACCGAGGGTCTGCTGATAGTTCCGGTAGACCGTTCCCGTCGAGGTGGTGCCGCCGACATTGACCAAGCCGCCGGCCGTGGTTGCGGTCTGCGCGGTGTAGGTGAGATTGTCACCACAATCGAAGTTGGTCAGCACGCCGGCCGTGACAGTCACAAGAGCCGCTGCGGTCGCGGTACGTGCCAGCGTGATCCTGTTGCGGCAGACCGTGGCCGAATCGATATCGTTCGCCGTCAGAATGAACGAGTTAACCGAGGTCGTCCCGAGCCCGTTCCAGACGTTATCAGTGGCGGTGAGGCCATCGACGGTGTTGGCGGCGCCGGTCGACTTGATGATGTTGAGGAAGTTGAGAACACCGCTGGTGTCGGCGAAATGACAGTTCTGCACCGTGAACCACTTCGCCGTGCTCAACGTGAACGCCGCCGCGATCGACAGGAAGTTGGCGATAACTTGGCAGTTCTGCATGCTGATGTTGTCGGCGCTGACGGGAAACGTCGCGGTGTTGGCCGTGGTGAAGGTGAATTTCGGCCGGGCCGTTCCCGTTCCGAGCCCGACAATGGCGATACCCGCAACATCGAGAGAGCAGGCAGTCGCCGTAGCAAGGTTCTCGGCATGTCCAGGCTTAACCATGATGATATCGCCACGTGAGGCGGTGCATTGCCCGACCGCATAATCGAGCGTTGCAAACGGGGAATCGAACGTCCCCTTATTGCTATCGGAGCCGCCGCGCTGGCCCTGCAGCAGGGTCGTGGTATTTGAGACCCAGAAAACCTTTCCGGGATGGGTTTGTACCAAGGGAATACCGCGCACGGTTACCCCGCCCCCGAACCCATTCGGGTAGTTGGACATCGAAAGAGCAGCCATGATGATATCTCCACTTCGACCCGCGAGGGCCTGTTGAGGATTTCCGAAGGTGAGAAAAGGGACGGCTCGTAAGCCGCCCAGTTGGTCCGTCGAACGAAGCCACCAACGGACGGAAGGGAACTAGGCAGTAGATTTACTCAGATTTCCATCGCCGCAGATATTGCGCAGCTCGCTCTAGTAGCTCCGGCTTGTCATCGAACGAGCCAATTCCACGGTTGCATCGCGAACAAAGGAGTTCACGAACCGTTTTCTTGTCATGGCAGTGATCAACAGCCAGCCGAAACCATTTGTCCTTTTCTTTGCAGATCGCACAGCGGCCCTTCTGTTTGACCAGAAGTGCTTCATACTCCGCAAGTGTTATACCGTAACGACGCCCAAGATAGCTGTTCCTGGAGAGCATCTGATTTTCGGCTCGCCAAACCTTGGCATAAGCATTGCGCTCGGCTTTCGTTCGCTGCCGCAGAGTGTCATCAAGAGGCTCTTCCCAGTACCAGTTTTTAGGACCAAACGGCTTGTCATCCTTTTGGCGACATAGCCGATGACTTATTGTTGGTCTGTCTCCCACATCGGAAACAAAGGTCCAAAAGTCGTTCCATCTTGGAACGCGGCCAGCGCGCGAGGTCCAACGCCATGTCCCGTTGAGAGGATGGCTATTCCTTTGACCCCAGTCCGCTGGCCGTGTTTGGTCTAGATGGCCGTGGCGCTTGAACCGCTTGTAATGCATCTCGCAAAGCTTGCGAGCCGCACTCGGTTTTCCGCAAACGACACATGGAGGGCCTGGCTGTTTTCTTGGCATAACCAAGATACTAGGCGCGACACCCCATGTAGTCAATCCCGACAAGTCCAATATTTACGGGCCTAAGCGCCAGACGAACTGAAGTAGCTTCTCCAGTCAGTCCAGCCGCAACTCCAACGCCTTGTGGCCTTTGCTTTAGCGTTGTCTGTATCGTGATCATTATCGCGAGTAAAGGACAACGCGCGCCGTTCAAACCACGTCAGACCGTTGGGGCAATCGGTGATGACGCCCCACTGATCCGTATCGGTTAGATAATGGTTCATGACCGGCTTGAGGCCAACCAGCCGAACGGCGTTCACGGCGTTGTTGTTGGTATCCGGCGTGTACTCGGACTTGAGCACCCGAGCCACATCGAACTGCAACGGCACGCCGTGCAGGAGTTTCAGCCCGCGCAGCCCGATCTGATGGCCGCGGTCGTTCTTCGCTTGACCGATCTGGATCATCAAGTCTTCCAGCGCGGCCTCGGAAAAGTCGGCGGCAGTCGAGAGGATGTTGGACTGGTTACCGATCGTCGAGGGATGGGAAACACTCCCGAGAACGATGCCGTCACCACCGGTATAGCCGGACGTGTAGGCCCGGTTGATGATGTTGGCGCCGACGATCTCGGCGGTCTGCCGCATGGAGAAGGCCAAACGCTTGATGCGGCGCTTGGAGAGGATTTCGTAGAGGTTGTCTTCCTGCTCCTCCAAGGTCACGATATAGCCGAGCCCATACACCGTGTGGGTGTAGCGCTTGGTCCAGCTCTGCATCTCCGAATCGTAGGAGATGCCTTGACCTTCCGACTTGATCGGGGCCAAACCGAAGCCGGTCCCGAGCGTGTCCTCCTCGTAATTCTTCGACGACTTGTCCATCGTGAAGATATCCGAATATTCCTCCGGGTGCTCCTTGTAGGAGAGCCCGAAAAATGCATGCATCCCTTCCCATAGGGCTTTGGGATGCGAGCCAGTAGTGATGACACCAGCCATAATGATTTCTCCTTAGACCGGGGTGAACCGGCCAGCATCGGCGATATTGGCGAGCTGGTGGTTGTTGATCATGACTTCCCAAATGCCGTAAGCGCCGATGGCATTATTGGGAAGCGGGGCGAGACGCATCAGGAGAACCTGGAACGCCGCCGTGGTGTTCGGTGCCGTCGCAGTGTCGATGGTCCAGGCGGAACGACACGTAACCGTCGAGGCCGTGCCGACCTTGAGCACCGCGAGTTGGCCAGCATCGGTTCCGGCAAGCGCGGTGCCGCCGGCATCCTCCTGCACCTGGAAGATCAATTGCGGATCGTCCGCGACCAGAATCACCCGATCCGTGGAAGTCTCCCGATACTGTAGGCTATCTCGGGTGACGGGAAGCACCGACACGCAAACGCCGGTGATGGGATCGCCGGAGCCGTCCAAGGCAACGGTGCAGGTCGGCAGGGAGCCGGCCTGGAAGCCATTGATCTCGGAGGTATTGGCCGCACCAGCGGCGACGACGGGATCGCCGGGGGCAATGACGCCCGTGGCTCCCGTGGCGAAGTAGAAGTTGACTTGCCCGTTATAGGGTGCGCCGGAAATGAAACGTACCGGCCGCAGCCCAAAGGGCGCGTTCGTGTTTGCCAAATTGGCCTCCTATGAATGGGATTAGCGGCCGGAAACGATGTTGCGACCGCCGGGAACGTAGGCACCATCGGCGTCCGAAAGGCCTTCCTTGGCATCCTTCGGCGGGCCGGCGCGCAATGCCTGATCGCGCTGCTCTAGAACCTTCGCCTCTTCCTTCTTGTCGGCCTCGTAATAATCTCTCGGCTTCCTCACTAGCACCGCGCCCTCACCAACGCTCTTGTCGGCAATGCGACGCATTACGGTTCCCTCTGCGGTATTCCCGATAGGATCAGGGTCGCCTCCATTCAATTCACTCGACGACACCACATCGTAGTCGTCCATAGTGGTCAGTTGCCGCACGCGGCCGGGCCGGTCGTTAACCCAGCGATAGACGAAATTCGGGTCCTTCGAATCCTCCGGGACGTGCAGCTTTAGGTTGCGCTCAGCGCCCAAGCCTTCACGTCGTCTGCGGCGGCTCGCAACCTCTGCAGCACGGGCGGGCTGTTCCCGCGCGGCTACCTCTGCATTGGACGGACGGCCAGGCCGGCGGCGCTCGGTGTCTGTGGTGTCGGTCATGATTTCATTCCCATGAAAATCTCAATCGTACGAACCTGACACCACGCCCCTAAGTGGATACCGGCACAGAGCAACACCGTGAGAACGATGGTGAGCGCCTGTCCCCAGAGCGGCAGCGTCAGCCACAGGTCAAAAAGCTCGCGCATCATCCCGCCTCGCTATTGTTTTCCCAGTATCCCTTGGCGTAACGCTCGCGCGCTGCCGCCATGTTCTTCTCAGCGGTCTCGCCATTTTCGAGGAAAAGCCCATCCTCTTTGATGAACTTGTCGCATGCCGTCTTGGCTTCGGCCGGCAGCCTGCCATATCCGGAGCGTCCACTGCCGCCATTGAGGCGCGAGCCGCCCTCGACGCGCGAGCCACGTCCCTTGTCGGGCTCATCGTCATCATCTCCTGCGAATTGTTCCGGATAGCGTTTCCGGATGTATTTGCTGACCTCGGCGAGGTTCTCTGCCAAGGTGAGGCCCTTCTTGTCCTTCTGCAGCTTCTGGTGATGAAACGTTGCCAGTGCCGTCATCTCGTCCGAAGGGTCATTGTCCTTGTACCAAGGGTTGTCCGCCTTCCATGCATCAATCGTATCAGTAACGGCCTTCGGGAGCGTGGACTTCTCCCGCTCGGTTGTTCTCTTCTCCTCCTCGGTCGGCTCTAGCTTCCTGTCGAGTGCAGCCGTAGCCTCTCTCTCGTCCTTGACTGCCTGGCGATAGGCCGGCATGTCGCCGACCTCCACGGCCTTTTCCTTGCGATCGACGTATTGCGCCTCGATCTGTTCGCGCTGCTGCGCTAGGGCAACCGTGGACATGCGCTCGATGCGCCGGATCGTATCACGCTGCTCCGAACGTGTGGTTTCGAGCTCTGCCCGAAGCGCCTTGACCTCGTCTTCCGCCTTGCGCGCCCGCGCGTTAACGATCGGCAGAATCTTCTCACCACGTTTGATATAGTCGGTTGCCGATGTGAAGCCGTTCTTGGGCGGGTCGCCCTTCCACTCCGATTCCGGCTTCCAGCCCATCTCGCGGGCGAGCGCGACGGTCTCCGGGGATTCCTGCTCGGCCTGTTCCTCTTGGCCTTCACCGATCATGCTCATCCGATATTCTCCATCTCACGCGGCGCGACACGCTCTAGCGCCGCCTTCAATTCCACGACCTCTCGCTCGAATTTTACGATACTGGCCCGCCAAGGCGGGAGTTGTTTCTCCAGATTCTCGATTGCGCGCTTGGCTTCCGCGATGCGCGTCTTGCGGTCCTCGATCTGCTGACGTAAGCCGTCCGTTGCGACGGTCATGACAGCACCGCGCTGATGTCCTTATCTTTGATGATGCGATAGTCCTGTCCATCCTTGCCACGGATTAGGGCGCCGGCATACTTGGCGAATAGAACACGATCACCGGGCTTGGGCTTGTCAGCACCATTCCATTCGCTTGGGCCTGCATAGCTGAAGGCCAGCGGCGACAACGCTACCAGTTCCCCCTCCATCTGGGCAAACTGCTCGCGATCACGGCTCTCGTCCGGAAGGATGATGCCGCCTTTGGACTTCTCTTCCGCCTTCTTGGGCTTTACCAATGCGTTGTATTCTGTAGGGCACACCCCAGATTCATTCTTCATTCAGCGCCTCGTTCAATTCATCCACGGTAAGCTCGCTCAAGTCCCGCGCAGTCTCATACCGCGCCTTCAGGTCTGCCAGGATGACCGGATCAGAAACCCCGCCGTCCCATGACACCGCCATCCACTTGTCCTTATTGCGTTCCGCCAGCTTGACCAGCGCCTTGCTGACGGCTTCGCTGACGGGATGCGCCCGCCATTGCTCGAAGTCCTCTGGATCAATCATGGCGCATTTTGCTCTGTCTTCACCGGGCACACGTCCAGCCGCCGCTCTTCTTCGATGGTATGGCAGCACTCGCAATCGTTGTAGAGCACCCCACGCTTTGGAGCGTAGCGCACGCGCCAACGCCAATGCGGCAGGCGCAGGATGAAGCCGATGCTGCTACAACGTTCGCGCCACGGATAGACGTTGAAGCCATAACTGCAAATCTCGCCTTCACCACGAAATCGGATCATGCTGCCGACGCCTTTTGCTTCTGCTCTGTCTTCCGTGCCTCGAATTCCTTGTCGGCCCGCGCTGACTCATCCGCCATCTTGCGGTCGGCCTGTTGCGCCTTGGTCTCCTCAACAACCGACTTGAGCGCCAACTCTCCAGCCTTCAGCCGCGCCTCGTTCTCGGCCATGTGGCCCTCGTGCTCGGCAACCATGGGTGCGAGCTTGGTCTCGCCCTCAGTCTTCGCGGCAATTGCCATGTCCTTCGCGGCGGCAGCCTTCAGCTTCTCAATCTCCGCCATGATCTGCGCCATCATCGCCTGTTCTTGCGGCGACGGGCCTTGCTGCTGAATGAGCAGCTTCTCAGGCTCCTCGGTCCCCAGCGCGTCATAAATGCGCTTGAGAGCCTCAACCGGGTTCTGCACTTGGCCTAGGGGCGAGCCCGCAATCTGCATCAGCACATTCGCACGTCCGGTGCGCTGCATGTCCGTAACCATCTTCGGATCAGCAACCGGGCACACGTCCATGGACTTGATATCGTAGTCGGTCTTGGCCACAACCTGCTGCTCATCCAGGAATGTGAAATACTCTTGATCACTCAAATGCTGCGCATTGAGCATGAACAGCAGCTTGAATTCCTTTCTCAGAGCCCGATAAACCCGCTTGTAGATGGCCGTGAAGACCTTCAGGCCCTGCTCAATGAGCGCGAGCGTCGTGGTCGCGGTCTGCACGCCCTTGTCGCCGCTGTCCCCAGTGAGGATGTCCTTGACCGCTGTGATATCCTTGGCTGCGTCAATCATCATACCGAGCAAGGTGAACAGCACCGCACTCGGCCCCGGCCATTGATGCAGGTAGATGGAATTGCGGATATCGCCGGATACCTCGACCTGCTCCAATTCTCCAGGCCGTGTCTTTACGCGGTTCTTTTTGAACCTCACGCCCGTACTGATCAGTCCGCCGCCGGCATTCTGCAGATGCCCGGCATCCAGCATCTGATTGATGGTCGTATCGATGGTCTCGGACAGCGACTCCAGGAGCTTGCCAAAACCGATATCGTAAAACCCGCCTTTCGGGTCGGGAATGAAGGAATACTTGACGAAGTATTGCTCCTTCGGAATCCGGATGATCTTCTTGCCGTCGTCCTTCACATTATCGAGGCGGAAGTTGGCGACTATCCTGACAACCTCGCACGTATCCTTGTGCACGGTGACGATATAGGGTTCGCGATAACCATCACCATCCAGGTCAAGGTAGCGATGCTGCTCCAAGAACATGTGCGGAGCGTCGTCGTCATCACCGTCTACGGCTTCATCTTCACCGTGCTCGCTCGGCTGCACCACAGGCTTAGGCAATTCCACATCGCGGAACGTACCGCTGAGCTGCCGCTCCTCAACTTCTTGCGGATAGAGAAAAATTTCATGCGTGACCGGGACCGGATCGCTCAGACTGCGCACGCGGTTGTTAACAATAAGATGAATTGCGGGAACCATTTCGGATTTGTTGCGCGCTAACTCCTCCGAACGCCAGACCTTGCGAAAGCAACAGCCAACGATCGGCAGGTGATGCAGCAGAACGTCAGTGTCCTCCTCCCACTCCTCCATTTCGGTCAGGAGCTG
>ERZ1292632.3374-Hain-H43-01um-R2-3374-length-12262-cov-5_pt2 | contig 11130 bp, 18 predicted proteins | sample MGYA00564407_ERZ1292632 | MGnify/ENA primary metagenome ERZ1292632 (study PRJEB36523, sample SAMEA6512637) | groundwater metagenome | collected 2019-01-08 | study: AquaDiva: Metagenomics assemblies of 32 groundwater samples
ATTCTTTAATTGGCAAGAAAGCATTGCGCTTCCGCATCTCTTCGTTTAAAGAATATTGCAAAGTTTTCTGGAAGGCCACTGTTTCCAACCCGAACGAAATCGGCTTCCATTTTTCATTCCAATAAAAGATTTGATTAATTAAAGCGTTTGGCAGTACGTGATCCCGCCAAATATCCAAAACGTACCAGGTGTTATTTTTGTCCACACCTACACACACCATCGCCGAAAAGTCAGCCTCTTTCTTCTCCGAAAGTGCCGGATCAATAGTTACAAACTTCCTCAATTCCAATCCTCGAATGTCCGTTTCCTCGTACCTTTTAAAAGGCCCTTTAAAAACCTGATTCTCCTCTGGAATCGGGTTTAGCATGTATTGGGCGGCAAAATGATAGCTCCCCTGTTCCCGCTTTTTACTTTCTAACAAGTCCCAACCGAGCCTGTTTGGGAAGAGTAATTCACCCTTTTTAAACTCCCCCGTATACGCCGGCAGCCTCAACACCTCAAAACTCTTCCTCATGTCCGGCGTCTCCTGAATCCAAGAATACAAATCATCCCAATGCCAGGTAGTTCCAATAATAATCACTCTTTGGTGTCCGGTAGGAGTAGGATCAACTAAATCAATTACCCCTCTGTAATATTGCTTAACTTTCTCAATCTGATCCTTCGTCCCAATGTTCACGTCAGACACCAAATCGTCCAGGATGGCAATGTCAAAATGGCTTCCAACTACGTTAGCAGCTACCCCCTGTGCCCAGAGTGTGGGCTCTTTGGAGGCGTACGACTCGTCCCCCCCGATATAAATCCGATCCTCCCGCCACTGATCCGCCTGCTCTGCAAAGTTGCCAAAGATTTTCTTCAGCCGATCATTCCTCTGCAAGTGATTTTTAATCTGTCCCAAGAACTGTGTAGCCACGGGATAAGTAGCATTTCCCAAAAGGATACGATCATTGGGATTACTTAGAATCCTAAAAAGTGAGTAGCCAACTGTCACAACTGACGACTTAAAACTTCCACGAGGTAAAAGAATTAACAATTTTTTTCTCTCTATATTATTAGTCACAAAATCACAAACCCGTCTATGCAGGGGTTCATACAACTGAGAATCCGGCGCCAAAATGTCTCTGACAAATTCATAGTATTGTTTAGAATAAAATTCCTTTTTGGCCTTCATCAAGGCCGCGTTTACACTCGTCAATTTCTCCATCAATAATTCTTTGTTTATTTCCATAAGTTCTCAATTAAGATAAATTCCCCCTTTGGTTTTGTCCACACCGTTTGGCTTTTTGTCCGACAACAAAATTCCCTTTTTAGAATCAATAGTATTCTCTGCCTGTTCACATAAAACCCTAATTGCATTACTGTCCACCTCAGCCATCATACTTAACTGAACTGCCCGAACGTACACTTCTTTCCCAAATTTAAGAAACAAAATTACCCCCTCTTTGGTATCAAATCTCCGATCATATAAATTTACCGGCGTGCCATCAGTGGGTAAAAACTTTCCCTCCCACCCTTTGTCCAAAACCTCCGGCAGCAGCTTATTTCCATACTCTGCAAGATCTCTCCGATACGAAAACTTACGTTGCCTGTGCCCCTCTAAAAAAGAGTTAACATCAGCTACTTCCTCTTTCTGCTTGTGCTCTTTGGCACCCTCGGTCTGCTGAATGTAATCGGGCCCAGAATCGAGATCGACCTGGCGAAGATGCTCTTCATCTTCTCTTTCTGTGCTTTCAATAGGTCTGGCTGGTTTGATCGTATCATTGTCTGACATAATTACGGCGCAGGAAGTCAATCATCCACACTGCCTGCTGATTCTGATTGAGTTCAGTTAAATAACGCTTGGCTCCGGTTGTGGTGGTAATCTCTATTGTAGTCCACGATTCTCCAAATTCCCTAAGCAAAGTACCCACAGGCTTTTTGTGATCTTCTATTTTTACTTCTCCCCCCTTTTCTTTTTTGTCTACATACCTTCGCCAGGGGTGATCGGCTTTAGGAATTTGATAGGGCATATTTTAACTATTCCGCTTCGTCTAAACTAACAATTTCATCCTCATCCTCTTTTGGCTCATCGTCCATAAAGTCCATGTCGTCAGTTCTCCCTTTAACCTTTTTCTTTTTAAGAAGAACCTTATCACATTGAGGACATTTACCATCGTCTAGCTCTACCCACTCTTCGCAATTAGAACAATGTGTCATACGATTTCTGCCTCCCTAGCCTTGGTGTCTGTGACCAACTTTTTAAATGTGGATAACTCTGTGGATAACTTTTCTAACATTTCAGTTAATTGCATTTCAGTTTTACCTTTAACATCAATGTTAATGTGAGCGTTTCTGGTTTCAATTTGACGGCGTTCAACTGGATAGTTGTCTTTAATTTTGTTGGCTTCTTGAAGGATTTTAAAAGCAAGAGCGGGAGTGGATTTGGACAGAGCCTCTTTGGTGGTACCAGCTTCCATGATATCGTCTAGCTTTCTGGCAATTTTTTTGTCAGTTAACCCCTGGTTTTCTAAACAATCGTAAAGATATTTTCTAACCGTGGGAGACTGTAAAATATTGTTCCCCAGTACAGAGGCAGTTTTAGGAGTTGTGTTGTATGCATCTAGAGCCGCCTGTTTGGGACTGCCAGTCTCAATGTATCTTTTTACAAACTTACGTTGCTTCATTGTTGGACTTAGGCGGGGCATGTTGTTCTTGTTTAATCATACACCATATGAAAACTTAATGTAAATGGGGTAGATACTATAGGACGGGCAGTTATTTTTGAAAATTATTTCGGACTAGTAAGGCACTTAGTCAAAAAAAATAAATACAGGCGCGGGGTGTACCACCCCCTCCGGCTTTTGCTAGCCACAACTACGCACAACGCGAGCATCTGCCACCCCGTGCCACTCAACTACCCCCTGTTTATAGACACTATAAGCCATAAGCAGGGGGTATCACTATCCTATAAGTGTGAACGGGTCGCCGTTCGTGCCTAGATAACTGAGTATAATTATTAAAACGCTCGGTTATTATGGCACTAGACGAAAAGTTACCCACGGTTACCCCCTGAACGCGCACAAATAGGAGAGAAACTAGAAACAATAGGCACGAAATAAACAAACAACGCTATAAAACGTCTTATATTAATGTATACAACATAATTTAATAACCCCCAATGATTCCCTCTTGACATAACCAATACATAGTGATACAATATAAAAAGATTGATATGACAAACTACAACTGGATTATCGACTTCATTTCCAACAACTCCATTAATAATCTAACATGGCAGCAATGCTCCGGTATTGCCAAAGATGCCAAAGCCAATAATGCGCTTGCATGGCTTTGTCGTGTCTATTCAGACATACCCTGGCTTAGTGCCCTAAATTCCCCGTCCGTTGGGACAACTAGTCAACCGGCGGGGATTGATAATAAGATTAATTATAGTGAATTGAAGGGTGGTGAGTAATTAATGAGCTATACAGAATTCATAAAAAAATACGATATAAAAATGTCTATTAAAGAAATACCATTCAGAAATGACATTGATGACTTTGGCGTTGGTGCAAGACATTGGGCATTTATTATTAAAGTTGGTACGTATCCCATTAAATATACCGGATTTTATTCTACCGGTTCAGCAATCAAGGGTATTCCAACTCTAATATCAGTACTTGATTCTTTGTCACTTGATACCCGAGATGTAAATAATCAATCATTTTTAGAATGGGTTGATAATTTTGGGTATGATTCAGATTCAATCAAAGCGTTAAAAATATATAACGCTTGTTTAGATGAATATCGGGACTTATGCAAGGTCTTAAATCAAGCAGATCGCAAGGCAATAGATCAATTGCATAGTTGCGAGTCATTATAGTGTTTTGATTATGCCTATAGTGGTTGCATACCACGGACGGTATAGGCATAAAATTAAATACTATTAATTAAAATTAAATAGTCAGGGGGTGAATATATAAATGAGTAAATGCAAACAATGTAATAAGTCACTAGATACCGATATGCTAGCTATGTTTACAGCTAATCAAGTATGCAAGGCTTGTGTCAAAAAGAATCACAACAAAGCAACCGGAAGTAAATCAACCACGACCATGTATGACTACTGCAAACTCCAGGGGGTAATGCCTCAATGGTAGCTTGATAATGCCCATAAGTACAGTTTATAGGCATCAATGAGGCTATATTAATTAAAATTAGCTTTGAAAGAAGGTGATTAAAATAAAATCTATATTCAACAAAAACGCATTTAAAATAAAAACTAAAACCGATCACGCCGTTAAATTTTTAGACGGTGGGTGGGAAGTTGAACTAATCGTCGACGTTTGGGAATCCGGGGATAAAGTAACCAAACATTTCACGATTATGCGTGATTGCATCGGACATATACAAATAGACCAAGGAATCGGTTTGTAACCTCAGAGGGTACACGTCCAAATCATGTACCCAAATGAGGCTATAACCTCAAACTATTAGTGTCGCCACGCTATATAGGTGGCGACCTATTAATTAGCCACCTGTAATGGGTGGCTTTTTAGTTTCAGGGGGTAACACTATGCACAATATGCAAGCTATTTCAGTGGGTAACACTATGCCGCTGTGTACACACTGTTCCAGTGAGTAGCAGTACCGACTGTTTACAGCCCCCACATAGCCCCACAGCCATTGTTTCCTTGCTATATCGAATTACAGAGATTTTGGGCAAATGGTTTACAGAGTTTTCGGATACTTCCAACTACGAACTGCCTGCAAATAATCAATCCCAAATACAAATAGACACATTGAGAATTCGGGGGGCACACCTAACTTCTCTAACTGGTTGTAGTAGCTATCCAATAAAGGAAGTATCTTACTATCCCATAGTTCTTTGTTGGTTTCTTGAGGATGCTTCAAACAATAAATATGTGCATTGTAAATTTTCTCAAATAACTGTTTTACTATAGGCAATTTCTCTTCCATACTCTAATAAGAAAACATCTCCGTGAAAAGATAGTCGTCAAAAATAGTCGTCATCCTTACAGGATGACGGTTGACGACTATTTTTATGACAACACTAGGAACTTGACGACTATTTGACGACTGTTTTCTTTTTAGCTGGATATATCCATCCAAAATACTCGTCAAGACCTTGACGACTGTTTGACGACTATTCATCCTCATCTTTTTGGGTTTTCACGCTGACATTGTCAGAATAATAGACATCTCGACCATTTTTTATCTTTTCTATAAGCCCATCTTTCGTCATTTCTCTTAACACCCTATCCATCGTACTTTCAGATATTCCGGCCCCTTCTCCTGAGTTTATCAACACCTTTCTATTAACATTTATATCATCGGTCAAAATCTCTTTAATTAAATTTTTAGCCTCCTCCATTTTTCCCGTATCATCTTTCTCCCCGGCTACTATCCCCACATAATCAAACCCGACAACTTTAGTTTCATCGTTCCCCCCCTCTACTGACTCCACCTTCATTCTAATCATAAATTTATCTAGCTTCTGAGCATCCCTAGCCTTGGTTTGTTTAATTGTGAGATCCGTCTTTGATTTGGCTATAGCCTCAATTCTAAATTGAGTAATGGCTTGGGCATTTATATTTGTGCTTCCCCTAGTCTTTTGAGCATCGCTTCTAAATACTCCCTGAGTCTGCTTACTCTCATGGTGAAGTACTAATATTGCCTTATTTGGAAACATAACTCTAATCGCACTAAAAAACTTTTGTGTTTCTTCTGCCGAATTTTCACTACCCACCATAAGATCAACAAAGCTATCTATTACTATTAGGGATATTCCTTGGCTTTCAACTTTCTCAGCTATGGATATGGCAAATTTGCTCAACTCTCCCTTGTTGTCAACGAGGGTAAGACCGGCTGGCTGTTTAACCCAATAGATATTTTCGCTGTCCATACTCATGTTTTTTAATCGCTTGGAGAGAATGGACATTGGGTTCTCTTTGTCTATGAACAAAACTTTTACCGCCTTGGGAACATTAAATTGATCTAACCACTTCTTACCATTGGCAATAGCATCTGCTATGGATAACGTGATAAAACTTTTACCCACCCCTTCTGAACCATAAATAAAACAGAAACCCTCCATGTATAAAATCTTTTCTATTAGCCACGGTTGCTCCTCAAATTCCAATGCACATATCTCTTTGGCATTTATAAGTTTGTATTCTTCTGGTTCATTTAACAGTTTCCACTCTTCAGGGGTTAACGCCTCTTTCACAAGGGCTATAAAGTTTGGGACAGTCTTACCAGAAGCAAAATACTCACAAACATCTTTGATTTTATCTGGGAGAACAACTATTTTGGCCTCGGGAATAAACTCAACTATTTTATCAATCCCCTTCTTGCCGGTTGGATCATTGTCTAAACATATAAAAACTTTCTTCCCTTCTAATAGTTCAGCCCACTCCTTGGTAAAACTCTCTGCCCCATTAGTAGATGAGACGGCGGGAATATTGTCCTGTTTTAGCCTGATACAATCCATCTCTCCTTCACATATAATAATATAAGACCTATCTTTGACTGCCAGATAATTAAACAATGCAGCGTGAACACCTTTCGGCATATGATATTTGGGGGGACCATCTGGATCTTTATTGTGGGGAATATGGTCAAGGTTTCTCTCTTTTGTAAATAGAAACTTACCTTCAAGGTCAACCACTGGAATATTTATCTTTTTATCAACCCATGTCCACCCCTCATTTTTTACAAAATCTTCAGAGATTGTATGGTCTTTTAAATATTGTTGGGGTGTCATTTTTTAAGATATTTTTTCACTGGAAATATAAAATTGAATTGAGAGTAGGGATGCTCAGGTCTTAACATTTCTAATATCTCCTGCTATGTCGGTTGGGGAAAATGGAAGGTACCTAGTTCTGATGCAAAACCTAAACCACAAGCAAAGCCCACACGAATCATTCTCCAAACTAATCCTCCATCTGCTTTATATTTTTTAAACCCTTCAGGAGAATTAGGGGCCGACCAATGACAAACGTGACACAGATCAATTAAATTAGACTCGACTCCTAAGCCACCCATATAGTTTGGCAGTATGTGGTGAACCTCTTCACTTTCTCTCATTTGGCACATCTCACAAATACCACCGCTTCTTTTTTTTACTACTTTTTTCACACCCGCATCAATGCTTGTTTTATCTCCAAAACTCATTTCAATTCTTCTACTGCCTGCTTAAAACTAACTCCCTGAAGTCTCATATATAAAGTAATCACATCACCACCACCACAACCAGCAAAGCAATACCAGGAATTAGTTTCGGGGTAAATAGCAAAAGACGGGGTCTGTTCATCATGTAAAGGGCAACACCCCATTCTAACTCGACCTTCCTTACCAAGTTGACCTTTATATAGTTTTTCTATTGGATATTTTTTAGCTAAAGAAACATCATCGTTTTTCTCTGGTGCTCTCCATGTCGGATGCAGGATTGTGTATTTTGACATAGTATGGCTTACATTACTCTTCTATTTTGCTGATGTCAAGGGGTGTGTTTTGGGTCTTGACATGGTATGCTGGTGGTAGTATTATCAGCTCATGGAAAACGAAATTATGACCGTCAGCGATGTGGCCAAGTACCTTCAAGTGAGTAGATCCAAAGTATACGAGTTAATTAGCAAAATGGAAGATCCATTACCCATTATTACTAAGATTGGTGTCGCCAGTCCCAGGTTTCTAAAAGATCAAGTCGATGCCTGGCTCTCCGGCGTATTTGAAGAAGAGCATAGGGATAGAGAAGAAGATGTGAAGGGGGGTGAGTGAGTTGGGAAAATACGTAGTAAGCGAAGGTAAGGTATTTGAACCCCTAGACGATAATAAATACCAAGTAGAAATCTATAAGGCAGAGTCTGAAATGGGGTTAAAATTCCAAACAGCTATACCAGAAGCACAGCTAAAAATCACATTCGTTGTTTTAGACGAAGATAAAACAGTTGCTGAAGAGGGCGTACAAGTCCCAGTAAGAGGAAGAAGGTTGTGGACTCAAACCACAACCGTGTTTTCTCCAGTTGGTTCTAAAAAGCCAACCAAATTAACGCAGTTAACTACAGCAGTTTTTGGCCACGAGTTGGAAAAAGCTGAAGTGGAGACTTTTGACGAGAACGATCTGACAGGTAAGCAGCTATGTGTAATGGTTGGTCCCAAAGTTAGAGCCGATGGATCAAAGGGAAACAAAATCCTTTCCTACAGTAAGGCAGTCAAGCAATTGCCAAAATACGATGACAGTGAGTGGGCTGAAAGAAACAAGCCCGATGTCGTCAAGAAGTCCGAGGCGGTAGATACGTCCGGATTTGAGGCTGATATGGATAAGTTGGCAGAAGAAAACGCCAAGAAGGCAAAGAAATAACTTTTGCGGTTGGGGGATGGGGAAAACCTCCCTCAATCAGAAAAGTTACCTAAATTGAAATTAAAATGAAAAAAAATAAATTGAAAAAACCTATTAAGGTCTATACGACACATTGGGGAATTCCGGTGTCAAAAAAGGCTTTAAAAGCTTTGGCGGATTTAGATAATAAAATTCCTGTTTTAATGGAAACAATGTATTTTACTCATATTTATGATGTAGCAGGTTTTAAAGCCCTCGAAATAAATCCCAAGAGAAGACACTCTTGTCTAAGACATGGCTATTGGTGTTGGAAGAACTTGTTTGAACACCCATTGGACATTATTGGTTTTATTAGAAGAAAAAAATGATCTACAAAAACCTTTTATACAATGGCGAAGTCGAAATCCTTTTTAATACTTTCAACCACGCCTACAATTACAACGGCAAGAGTATTCCCAGTGTCACCGGCATCACTGGCACCATTGCCAAGCCACAGCTCATTGGTTGGGCTGTGGGAGAGGCTGTAGCCTTCATGCAGGACAAAATAAAGCCTGGGGTACAATACGACGAAGTAGAGCTAATTGGCCTGTTTAACGAGGCCAAGAAGGCTCACACCAAGAGTAAAGATAAGTCGGCAGACATTGGAACACTTGTACATGATTGGGTGCGAAGAGATATTAAAGGAGAAAAACCGGAGATGCCAATAAATTTGCAGTTGCAAACTTCCATTGGTAGTTATCTAAATTGGAAGAAAGAACATAAAGTTGAATTTAAATGTTCTGAACAAGTGGTCTATTCTCGCAAACATCATTTTTGTGGAACCTTTGACTTTAATGCCATTGTTGATGGGGAGTTTAGTTTGTCGGACATGAAAACCAGCTCCGGGGTCTACGACGAAACGTTTGCTCAGTTAGCCGGGTATGAGTTAGCCAGGACTGAGGAATTTCCCAGTGAAGTTTACAAAAGACGCTTTATTTTATGGATTGGTAGGAATGGAGACTTTGATGTGGTGGAATCCAAAAGACCGGATACTGCTCTGGAAATGTTTTTAGGTGCCAAAAAGATCTTTGATGCCCAAAAGACGTACAAGGAAGATTATTTTGAGGCTAAGAAGAAAGCTCAATCTGCCACTTGACTTTTAGCTGAATAGTGGTATGATGTAGTATAGATAGATATGAATATACCCCACAACATCTACCATGTCTTACTGGGAACTTTTTGTTTTATAGCTGGTATAGCAGTAGGAATGTTGGTTAATGATACTCAATATCCAAAATTATGAAAAAAACAAACTACAGAAAAATTTTTGATGACAACTTGGGTAATCCATTGAAAAGGGTGGATAAGTTAATAAAACAAGCCCATGATCTTAAAACCAAACCTAAAGATAAACTAGGAGAAGAATTCTCAGTCTTCTTAATGGGACAAGGATTTAAAGTCGTGGACGCTACTCCCCCAAAGAAAATGACCAAAAGTAAAATAAAGAAATTGATTAAGTTGATAGACAATACCAAACCTACGCATTCATCCGGTGCCATGCATAGATATGAACGCCAAACCGAGGAGAGTCTAAACCGTTCCAAACACCTCCTTTCTACTTTCACAGGTACCACCCGTAAAGAAATAGAAGTGGCTCTAGTGAGTGAATACGAAAGAGGTTTTGAAGATGGGGTAAAGAGAGCAGAATCTGACAAATCGATGGAAGCCAACGATAGAATGGCACGAAATGGGGTAATAGACTTGATTTTAGACTGGACAAAAGGTTGGGACACTGATGGTTGGATTTCAGCGGATGCTTTAGAAAGTTATTTATCTGAATTACGAAAGATATAGAGAAGAAGATTAAGTAATATGAAAAAACTAATAGAAACATATAAAGGAGTAGACATTTATTACTTATTTGATAATGGGATTTTATGGTTTGAGTTTGAGGGTAATGAAAGAAAAGTTAAATATGTTTTTGAGGCACACGAGATTATAGACAGTCCTCAATGGGAGCCATGCCAACTAGAGGGATATTTTGTTGACGGAGTTTTCAAAGATTTTATTGGTTTGGCTAAAGCGGAAAGGAAAGATGTTAAATCTGGTATTCCCGAATGGAAATTCAAGGGTGAGTATAAAACTGATTATAGATTACCCGATAATTGGATGAGAGAAACAAAGGTGTTTGAGAAAGACGAAAAGAATAACTCTATTTACCAAGAATGGAAAAACCAAGATAATAAGGTGAGCGAAGAAAAAATGAAGTTAATGAATATTATTCACAAGTTATCTAATACATAAAGAAAGAAATATGAAACAAAGAAAGGAGGCAAATATAGGTTTTTAACACAGGGGGATAGGTGATACTTCCGTTGTTCAAACTTAGTATTACAAGGCTTGTGAGCTGACTATCCCCCGCTGTTAGAAACTTATTAAAAAAATATGAAAAACTCTCTAATTAAAGAAGCGATGGAAAGACTAGACAAGAATGTTGGAGAAATTGTAATTGAATCAAACTGGCTGGACTGTCTTTGTTGCGGGGAACTAAAACATAGGCAAAAAGACTCGGATATTAAAGTAAAAGCATTATCGGCATACAAGGAAATACAAAACCAACTCTCCTCAGAAATAACTAATGCAGTAAATAAGATTTTGGAAAAGATTGAAAAAGCTGACGTAATGGTTACACTTACTACGAGTCGGGGAACAAAGGTTGATGTGGAGGAATTTAACTTAATTTCAAACACAGATTTACTTTCCACCCGAAAGGAGAACCAATAAATATGAAACCAAACATAGAAGAGTTG
>ERZ1292632.3170-Hain-H43-01um-R2-3170-length-12864-cov-14_pt1 | contig 11128 bp, 12 predicted proteins | sample MGYA00564407_ERZ1292632 | MGnify/ENA primary metagenome ERZ1292632 (study PRJEB36523, sample SAMEA6512637) | groundwater metagenome | collected 2019-01-08 | study: AquaDiva: Metagenomics assemblies of 32 groundwater samples
AAAATGGCTTCAACATCTGATTCAAATGGAATAGTGGACCAACGTATTCTTGAATATAAAACTTTGATTTCTCCTAGAGAATTAAGAGAAAGCCTCCCAAGAACAAGCAAAGCAAGAAAAACAGTCCTTCACGGAAGAAAGAGCATAGAAGACGTCTTGGACGGAAAAGACTCCAGAATTATGGTGATTGCTGGACCATGTTCAATCCATAATATTGAATCAGCCAAAGAATATGCTAAAAGGCTTGGGGAGTTGTCAGACAAAATTTCAGACAAATTCTTAATCGTGATGAGGACTTATTTCGAAAAGCCTAGGACAAGCATTGGCTGGAAAGGTTTAATCTATGATCCAGATCTTAATGGCTCAAGTAACATAAATCTTGGACTGCATCTTTCCCGTGAGTTTTTGCTAAGTAATGCAGAAATCGGATTGCCTTCTGCTACAGAATATCAGGAAACATTTACGCCACAGTATAATTCAGATCTCGTTTCCTGGGCAGCAATAGGTGCAAGAACAGTTGAATCACCGCAGCACAGGCAATTGGCTTCCGGGCTCTCAATGCCTGTCGGATTCAAAAATAACACAGAAGGAAACGTTCAGGTCGCCGTAAATGCTATATTGTCTGCAAGAGAGAAACACTCATTCTTGGGAATAAATGATTTGGGAATTCCCTGCATTGTGAACACTTCTGGAAATTCTTATACTCACATTGTTCTTAGGGGAAGTGAAAACAAAGAAAATTATGATGAAAATAATGTCAGAAAAGCCCAGCTTCAGCTTAAGGCCCATCAACTTTCTCTGAAAATAATGATTGACTGCAGCCATGGAAACTCAAATAAAGACCATAGAAAACAGACAAAGGTTTTTGAGAACGTCCTCCAGCAGATAAAAAATGGCAATATTGATATAATCGGGATAATGATTGAGTCTAATTTAAATGAAGGCAGGCAATTTATTCCCCACAATCTTGCAAATTTTGATGCGAAAAAACTAAGATATGGCACCTCTATAACTGACTCCTGCATAGGGTGGGAAGAAACAGAAGCTCTTCTCCTGAATGCTTATAAAAGTCTTTAAGATTCAGTTAGCATAAATAAGAAATCTTTTAAACTAATCCTTCTCTTTAAATTTTAAGTATGCCTGTGTAGCTCAGTGGTAGAGCGGCGCACTTGTAATGCGTAGGTCAGGGGTTCAACTCCCCTCACAGGCTTTTCTATTTTTGGATGTTATTTCTCCACGACATCGGCCTTGCCGTCATCAATAAGTATCTTTGCTATGTCTTTTGAAATATTTGCCATCTGGCCTTTTTCAAATGGTCCAAGCTTTTCTCCCTCCGAATCCATGAACTCCTCCACACCTGTTCTGAATATTATGAGTTCATTTTTGTCATCTGTCTGTTTTTTGCCGTTAAGAATCTCCTTAACTTTTTTGTCCGTATAGTCAATGCATTTCATCATTTCCTCGAACATTTCACGTTCAAAACTCAGCATGTTTTCAAAATCTTGCTTTGAAATCCCTGTTTCTGCAGCTATCAGAACAAGGGAAAGGATTTTTTTTCTCCTTCTGAGCATTAGCTCATTAAAAAGCGTTATGGCATTTTCCAGCTGTTTTTTAGTTTTTGCTATGGCATCTGAAAAAACATAATCTTCTTTCGAGGCCACTTCTTTTTTATCTTTTAGATATTCTGCAACTTCTTCAACAAAATTTTTTCCTAAGGACTGCAACTTTTCAGAGTATCTCTCTTTTCTTGCCACCTCATAGATATCGGTATAAGTTATCATGCTTTGATATGGGTTTTTATTTAGATTAGGAGATGTTACTCATTTTTAACAATTGCTGTAGTATAATGCAGTTTTTAGCAATAAAAAATAATCACTTATTAAACCCAACTTTCTCCAGTAAATCTTTCCCAAAAATAATTCCAAGCGTTCCATTTCTTGCCTCTCCTTCACAGAATTTGACTCCTTTTTTTTCAGGATTTTGCTCTTCCTTTTTAAAGAAACTCGGGATTTTGATCCTCTTTAGAAAACTAAACCTTGGGACAGACTGGTTGTAAAAAAGGACAGGAACAGGGTCAGCACTGTGTGCTTTCATCCTGCATGGAGTTGAGTGGTCTCCTGTAACCAAGACCTTGATTTTATTCGGTGGTGCAAATGCTGCCAGGAACTTAAAAAAAGTTTTGTCTATATACTCAAGCATGCGCTTTTTTTCAGATGGTTTATTGTCATGCCCTGGAAGATCTGTCTCTTTTATGTGTATGTAAGCGTAATCAAAATCCTTATGGTTCTTCTGCAGGTATTTTTCTGAAGATCTGCATGCCTCTTTCAGGCCTTCCCACAAATTTGAGTAAACATCCAGGTTTTTAAGTTTTGGATAATCAAAGGAAAAGTTTGTCATTCCAGAGATTTTCGCAAAGCCCTTTTCTAAAGGCATGTAAGTCACAGCCATCCATCTCTTGTAAAATTTGAGTTTTGGAATTTCAATTCCTGCTCCCCTCATAATCAGATAATTTGCAGGCATTAATCCTTTTTTTCTTCTTTCTTCGTTAACAGGATGAGTATCCAGAACCTCATATGCTTTATCAACAAACTCTTTCAAGATATTTGCCGCATATATTGAATTTTCATCTTCATCCAGCGGACTGAATGTTCCTATTTTTTCTGCAGTTGGCATTTCTCCTTTCGAATATGCATAATCGTTGCCGGTAATGTTGTCTGAAAATCCCCCCCTTAAGACTAAGACGGCACGGTGCTGTATCGTGGATTTGAACTCAAATTCACACGGAAGTTTAATCTTATTCAATGCTTTTGAAAGAATTTCCGCTTCTTCCGTTGTAAGAGTTCTTCCTGCTCTTCTGTCAATAATATTTCCTGACTTTGAAGAGTCTATCGTTGCAAAATTAACTCTCAGTGCCAAATCACCGCGCATCATTTTTAATCCAGCGCCCCTAGCCTCCAGTTGCCCTCTCGAACTGTTTGTCAGTTCATTTCCGAAGATAGAAACAACCGCCTCGTCTGATTCAGGAACAAATCCCGGCCTTACAGGGTACATATACCCCATCTCCCCCCGGTTTGCCAGGAAATCCAGATTCGGCATCTCTGCAGCTTCAAGCGGAGTTTTATCTCCAAGCTGTTTAGAAGGAAGATCCCCCAAACCATCCAGGATAACAAGTATTCCTTTCATTTTAATTTTCCCATATTTCTGATTTTAATGGACGGAAGTTTATTGCTTAATTTGATAAAATAAAAAGGATGTCTTTATTTATAAAAATTTATGTTTAAGGTTTTTATGGGGAGGCAGAAGGAAAAACCCCGATTCTTCTCGCAGTTAATATTATAAATATCCTAGAACTAAGAAAAACATGTTCAAGTTTTTTAGGGAAAAATTGTCAAACTGGGCAAAAAAACTCTCTGGGGCAGAAAAAAATGCTGAAATGGAGAGAGAGAATACAAAAAAGATAATTGCAAAACCAGAAAGAGAGGAAAAGGGTTTTTTTGAGGGAATATCTGCCAGATTGTCAAAGATAAAAATATCTGAGAAGGAATTTGGAGTCTACGGAGAGGATTTGAGAACTCTTCTTCTGGAAAATAATGTTGCCTACGAAGTTGCGGGAAAAATAATCGCCGAACTAAAAAAAAGGATTGTCGGAAAAGAACTATTAAAAAAGGAAATTGAAGATGAAATAAAAGAGGTTTTGAAGGAAATTATCAGGGGAATTCTGATAGAGCCTTACGACATAATCGGGAAAATAAAAGAAAAAACCAGGGATAAAAAAGAGCCTTATATCATTCTTTTTGTAGGAATAAACGGAACAGGAAAAACGACAACAATCGCGAAGATTTCATATTTTCTCTCAAAGAAAGACATTTCCAGTGTTATTGCTGCCGCAGACACCTTCCGTGCTGCCTCCATAGAACAGCTGAAAAAGCATGGAGAACGCCTTGGTGTGAAAGTCATAAGCCAGCAATACGGGGCAGATCCTGCTGCTGTGGGATTTGATGCCGTGAGCTATGCAAAAAAAAATCATATAGATTGTGTTTTAATCGACACTGCCGGAAGGATGCATACTGCAAAAAACCTGATGAAGGAAATAGAAAAAATCTCCAAGGTTTGCAAGCCCGATTTGAAGCTTTTCATAGGAGAGAGCATAACCGGAAACGACTCTGTAGAACAGGCAAAGAGTTTTGACCTTGCTATAGGAATAGACGGCATAATTCTTACAAAAGCGGATGTCGATGAAAAAGGAGGAACAGCTCTCTCCGTGGGGGATGTGACAAAAAAACCGATTCTTTTTCTTGGAACAGGACAAGGGTATGATAACATAGAAGTCTTCAGCAAAGAAAAATTTGTTGAGGATTTGGGTTTATAGGAATTGTAACAACAACTTTATTAACTCTAAATTTCCTTCTTCTGAAATGTTAGAAAAACTTGGAGAAATCCTGAGAAAAGCCACAGACAAGATAGCAAATGCCATATTTCTTGACAGGGGCCTCGTGGATTCTGTTGTAAAAGACTTGGAGAGGGCGTTGATAGAGGCAGATGTGAATATTATCCTTGTTAAAGAACTTAGCGATAAAATAAGGAAAGCAGCTGTTGATGAAAGAATCAAAGGAATTGAAAAGAAAGAACATGTAATAAAGCTCCTTCATGACCAGTTGACTGAGATTCTCGGAGAATACAGGCCATTAAGCCTTAGAAAAGGAAAAAACGAACAAAACAGAATAATGTTCCTCGGACTGTATGGCGCCGGAAAAACAACCACTGTGGCAAAGCTGGGAAATTATTATGCAAAACGGGGAAACAAAGTGGCTTTGGTTGGACTCGATGTCCACAGACCTGCAGCGCCTGAACAGCTAAAGCAAATTGCAGACAAAAACAAACTGCAGTCCTTTGTTGATTTCCAGGAAAAAAATCCAGTGAAACTCTGGAAAAAATACGAAAAAGAATTGGATGAATTTAACCTGGTCTTTATTGATACTGCTGGAAGGCACGCGTTAGACAAGGAATTGATTGAAGAAATAAAAGTACTCAACAAAGCAATAAATCCAACAGAAATAATTCTTATAATGCCGGCAGACATAGGGCAGGCAGCAAAAAAACAGACTCAGGAATTTCTTGAGGCAGTGAAGATTTCAGGAGTCATAATAACAAGGATGGACTCCACTGCAAAGGGCGGTGGTGCATTAACGGCATGCGCAGAAACAAGAGCTCCCGTATACTTCATAACAACGGGGGAAAAAATCAATGATATAGAAGAGTTCAATCCAAAAACATTTTTGTCAAGACTTCTTGGAATGGGTGATCTTGAAACTTTAATGGAAAAAATTCGTTCTGTGACAGGCGAGGATGCAGGACGCCAGGAAAAAATTGAAAAAGATATTGAGGAAGGAAGACTTTCTTTGGAGGAGGTTATTGAGCAGGTAAAATCGATGAGCTCCCTAGGTGGTTTTGAAAAAATAAAATCCATGATTCCTGGCTTGGGTTCAGCAAAGATTCCTGAAGGTGTCTTGGAAAACCAAGAGGCAAAGATTTCAAAATGGGAGCACATAATAAAGTCTATGACGTTGGAGGAAAGGGAAAATCCAGAACTTCTTGAAAAACAGACATCCAGGATAGCAAGGATTGCCCAAGGTGCAGGAGTTCATGGAAGCGATGTCCGCGCACTTTTAAAACAGTATAAACTTCTTAATGAAATGATAAAATCTGGAAAAGGCGGTTTAGGAGGCATTGAAAACATGTCGCATGGACTCGACCAGAAACAGTTGCAGAAACTGGCAAAAAAATTCGGGAAAGTAAAGGGGATGAAGTTTTTAAGATGAAATACAAAATCTTCCTTTTAATTTTTGTCATAAGCCTAATTAGTTCGTTAATCTTGTTTTCAAACTCGATTACAGGAATCTGCGATCCTGGAAAGAACTGCGACATTGTAAATAGTTCTGCATATGGTTCAACTCTTGGAATAAAAAATTCTGTTTATGGGATATTCATATTCTCATTTATGATTGCAATTACCTTATTTCATATGAAAAAGCCCAGCAATCATACAAGGAGGATAATCCATACGGCTGTTATTTTGGGTTCCATAACATCTCTATATTTCCTGTATCTCCAGTTTTTTGTGATAAGGGTTTTCTGTAATTTCTGCCTAGTAATTGATCTTGGTTTGCTTATTTCGCTCATCTTTCTTTTTTATCTTTGGAGACATTAAAGTGGAAGAGAAAATTCTTCAGCATGGAGCAGAGGCAATGATTATCCTAGATGAAAACAAAGTGATAAAAAGAAGAATAAAAAAATCCTATAGGCTTGATGACATAGACATGGAAATAAGAAAACTAAGAACCAGGTCGGAGGCAAAGCTTCTTTTAAAGGCATCAAAAGTTATTGACGTGCCTGAAATGAAAAATATGAATGAGGAAAGTAAGGAAATCTACATGGAATTCTTAGAGGGGAAAAAACTTTCAGAGTATCTAGATTCTTTTTCCTTGGAAGATCAGAAAAAAATCTGTAGGATTATTGGAGGGAATATAGCGAAGTTACATGATGCAGACATTATTCACGGGGATTTGACAACAAGCAATATGATTCTTAAAGATGGGAAAGTTTTCTTCATAGATTTTGGTCTTGGCTTTTCAAGCCACAAGATAGAGGACAAGGCTGTTGATTTGCACCTGCTCAGGCAGGCTCTTGAAGCCAAGCATTTCAGAAACTGGGAGTCTTTATTCAAGGAAGTTGTTAGAGGTTATGAAGAATCAAAAAACCACAAATCTGTTTTGGAGCAGTTCAAAAAGGTCGAAAAAAGAGGAAGATACAAGAAGAATTATTGAAATCAATTAGAAATCCTTATAAATTATTTACCTCTCTCATTTTTAGAGCCCCTTAGTACAGCGGTCAAGTATACAAGCTTTTGGAGCTTGGGACCCAGGTTCGAATCCTGGAGGGGCTATCTTTATAAAGGAAGCTGATTGTCAGGAAACCATTGGTGTTTTACATGTTACACGAAGAACAAAATTATGTTTTTGAAATTGTAAGAGAATTAGGAGCAGAGACAAAGTTAATTCACCATTCAAGAACAACTATTTCTTGTCGTGAAAAATTAGAATTGCTTAAAGAAGAAAACCTAAAAGAATTTTCGGAATGGACTTTGGACAGAATAGTTAAAGCTCTATACTTTAGCAGAAACGGTCTGCCTTTTCTGGGAGTCATAACACCAGAGTTCGAAAGAAACATCAAGTCTAAGGATATCTTTTCTGGAGCTTTAGGGATGCCAAAAGGGAAAGCAGAAAGATACTGGATTGATCCGAATCACGTCCCAAGAGGAATGAGCTGGGGAACATGCACCCCTTTTCCTTTGATTGCAAGTGTTGGAACAGAAATCAGTGATTTAATAATAATTGATCACAATCCTGTAAAAAACAAATTAGTAAATATTTCTATCGGAGGGACTGGCGAGGGGGCTTTGAGAACATCGATGCATTTGCCTTATCAGTTGATATATGAAATTTTAAAAAAGACGTTTGGAGACAGGGTTCATTTTTTTAATTATCCCTGAAAACTTTCTTGTAAAATATCTCCCTGTTTATGTCCTGCCTCGTCGGAAAGAGGTTACTGAAGAGGCTTCTGAATGAATTTTTTCTATATTTCTCACCTATGAGGGATGCGGCAAGTTTCATGATTTCTTCGCTTCCCTCTGAGCCCGGATTGTAATTTGTTGACGGCTCCATATTGGAAAGTGCCCTTAAAACATCCAAGTCGTGAGGTATAACTGCGAGCACAGGAATGTCCATAGTAGATTCAATGTCACTCACAGAGAGCTCAAAATCTTTTTTGTGCACTTTGTTCACTATTATTCCGGAGATGGGAGTTCCTCTCTGTTTTGCAAGTTTGGCAGCTTTCAGACTTGTGCTCATGGTTGGATGATCTGGAGTTGTGACAACCAAAATTTCATCAGACGCAAGAATAACTCCGAGAGTCTCTTCATTAAGGGATGGGGAGGAATCAATAACAATTAAATCGTAGGATTTTTTTATATTTTTTAAATGATCTTTAAGTTTTAGCGGATTAACTTCAGCCTTACTGAATACAGAAGCTGGGAGTACATCAAATCCCCGATAAGGTTGTATTGCCTCTCTGACTTTCACATTTCTGTTGAGGACATCATGAAGGGTTTTTTCAGGATCAACTATATTCAGATGAAGCCCTAGATTTGGCGAAGAAAGGCTACCATCCACGAGAAGAACCTTTTTTCCAAGTCTGGAGAAAGCTCCCCCAAGTGCAGAAACAATAGTTGTCTTGCCAACACCCCCTTTAAGGCTGACTATCCCTATGGTTTTACCCATAAAAAAATTAAGTCTTTTATATTTAAATATCTTTAAGTCTGCCACATTTAAAAAAGTTTTATTTTTTCATCTTTATTCTTTTTACTCTGCAATGCATGAAAAACTTTAAAAACGGACTTCTTCATCTAATGAGATGCCGGACGAAAAAACAGAAAAAAAATTAAAGGCACAAAAAATATCCGTGAATGAATTTGAAGCACAAGTGATAGGGCTGGCTGAAAAAGGTATGACTTCTGAAAAGATAGGGGAAGCATTAAGGCAACAAGGCATTCATCCAAAAGAACATGGGAAAATCTCCAAAATTTTAAAAGAAAAGGGTCTTTACCATCCTCCTGAAATAAAAAATATAAAGGAAAAGCTGGACAGGGTGACTGCACATAAAGAAAAGCATATTCAGGACAAAAGAGCAATGAGAGAGCATGGGAGAATATTCTCTCTTTTGAAAAGACAGAAAAAATATCATAATATCACTTAATATTCAAGGTTTTACGAAATGAAAAAAGAGGGGTTTTCTTTTACTGAAAGCATGAAAGATGCAGTTAAGAAATTCTTAGAAATTTTAGGGAAGCAGGAAATTCTGGTTGTCAGTCATTTTGACACCGACGGAATTTGCTCTGCTGCAATAATGATTCAGGCACTTAAAAGAATGGACAGAAAATTTTCCGTGAAGATATTAAAAGTATTGAACAAAGATTTTATAGACAAGCTTGAAAAAAACAAGCCTGTAGTTTTTTTGGACCTTGCCTCAGGAATGTTGAGCCATATAGGAGAATCTGGTCTTAAAGAAGTTTTTATCATAGACCACCATGAAATTATCCAGCAAATACCAAAAAATGTGATAATTGTGAATCCTATGATGCATGATAAGGAAAAAATAAGCAGTTCTGGTCTTACTTACTTGTTTTGCAAAGAAATTAATGCTGAAAACAAAAAACTTGCAAAGCTTGCTGTTCTTGGAATGATTGGGGACTTAATGGAAGAAAATATAGACCAACTCGATAAAGCGATTCTCGAAGATTATGAAATAAAAAGAAAGCGCGGCCTCCTGATTTACCCTTCAACAAGGCCTGTAAACAAAGTACTTGAGTACAATTCCAATCCTTATATCCTGGGAGTTACCGGAAACCCTGCCGGAGTCACAGAACTATTAAGGGAAGCGGGCATAAATCCCTTAAATGGAAAATACAAAAGCATCATAGAATTAAATAAAGAGGAAATGGAAAAACTTGTGACTGCAATAATGTTGAGAAACCCTAATACAAAGAATAAAGATATAGTCGGAAACATTTTTCTTCTTAAATTTTTTAATAAGCTGGAGGATGCCAGGGAGCTCAGCGCAAGGGTGAATGCCTGTTCAAGACTTGACGAGCCGGAGATAGCGCTCCAATTTTGCATAGAAGTTCCTGAGGCAAGAAAAAAGGCAGAGGCAATTCATGTGAAGTACAAACAGCACCTGATATCTGGCCTTGAATTTGTAAGAAATTCGGAAAAGATACACGGAAAAGGATTTTTGATAATAAACGCCAGGGACAGAATAAAAGACACCATAGTGGGAACAATTGCAAGCATACTTTCAAGTTCTTCCTTGTATGAAGAAGGGACGATAATAACAACAATGGCTTACTATGAGGATAAGATAAAAATTTCTTCCAGAAATGTTGGTAGAAAGGGAAGAAACGTCCGTGAAATTCTTGATTCAATAGTAAGTGAAATTGGAGGGGAAGTCGGAGGTCATGAGTTTGCAGCCGGCTGTGTCATCAGCCAGGATAAAGAAGACCAATTTATAGAGGCTTTAAGAAAGAGTTGCGAGATAGAGCTGGTGAAAATCTGAAGCTTCTTAATCCTCTTAACTGGAAAATAAAAATAAGAAAATTTATAAATATACAAGTAATAAATTTTTATGGATGATAAAGAGTTCTTCATAGAAACATTAAAAGACGAGCTGCCTAGATTTGAAAGGGTACTAAAGGCAGTGCCAGCAGAAAAATTTGATTGGCGTCCGCATGAGAAAAATAGAAGTGCCAAAGAGCTCATTTATGATATTTTTGGAACAGAGGTAACAATGTTTGAAATTTTTCTTAAAACAGGTAAATTAGATTTCACGCAAATTCAGCCTTTAAAATACAAAAATGTCGACAATGTGATTAAAACACTAAAAGGGGCTTTTGAAAATACGATAGAAATTGCGAATAAGATGGATGAAGATGAATGGAATAGTAATGCATCAATGATGAATGGAGAAAAAATTGAATGGGAAACAACAAAAGGAAAAATGGCATGGAGTGTACTTCTAGATTTGATACATCACCGAGGACAATTAAGTGTTTATATTAGACCCATGGGAGGGAAGGTTCCCCAAATTTATGGCCCTTCTGGAGATTCACAGAGCCAATAAAGATTTGAAGACTATCTTAAATTGTCAAAAATTTGATAGGCATCCAAACCCTTAAAAAGAGGCCATTTTTTCTATCATCATGAATTTAGAACCCGGAGATGTGGTACTTTGCACTGTTGATCGTATTGTCGGAACAACAGTATTTGTAAATATAGAAGGTCATGGGGAGGGGTCTATCGTTTTTTCTGAAATTGCTCCCGGAAGGATAAGAAACATAAGAGACTATGTATTTCCTAAAAAAAAGATAGTGTGTAAAGTTCTCAGAATATCCGCAGACAGGGTAGACCTTTCCTTAAGAAGGGTCACGTTAAAAGAACAAAAAGAGCTAAAGGAGAGGTATAAGGAGGAGAGAAGTCTCATTAATATTCTAAGAACTATTTTAAAAGAAAAGGCAGAA
>ERZ1292632.2019-Hain-H43-01um-R2-2019-length-17932-cov-7_pt2 | contig 11126 bp, 11 predicted proteins | sample MGYA00564407_ERZ1292632 | MGnify/ENA primary metagenome ERZ1292632 (study PRJEB36523, sample SAMEA6512637) | groundwater metagenome | collected 2019-01-08 | study: AquaDiva: Metagenomics assemblies of 32 groundwater samples
AAGAGCAAGAGCTAACCAATAAGCAAAAAGCAACCTATTTAAAATCAGATAAATACTGGGAAAGTGAAAACCCCAAAATTAAAAAATTGGCTAATGAATTAAAAACTCCTAAGAAAATCTATGAATACGTTGTTAATAAGTTAAGTTATGATTTTTCAAGAGTAGAATCAAATAGTCCAAGACTTGGAGCAGTTGAGTCTTTAAAAAATCCTGATTCAGCAGTTTGTCTTGAATTTTCAGATCTTTTTATAGCAATTGCAAGAAGCGCTGGTATTCCAACAAGACAAATTAATGGCTATGCATACACGGATAACTCAACCCAGAGACCATTATCATTTGTAAAAGATATTTTGCATGCTTGGCCAGAGTATTATGACTTTGATAAAAAAGCCTGGATTATGGTAGATCCAACCTGGGGAAATACTACTAGGGGAGTAGACTATTTTGATCTTTTAGATTTTGATCATTTTACTTTTATAATAAGTGGTGAGAACAGCTCATACCCAATTCCAGCAGGAGGATATAAATCTGCTAGCGATTTAAATAAAAAGGACGTTAATGTAAAAATTGCTAAAAACTATTTATCAAATGGGTATTTGCTTAAACCAAAATTAAATATTGCAGCAAACTTTATTGCTGGTTTTCCAATAGAAGCCTCTGTGGTAATTGAAAACACAGGTGATACTATTTCTCCACAAACACAAACCTTAGTTACTTCAGAAAAGCTATTACCTTCGCAGCAAACCTTAATAACAAAACCTATACCTCCTTTTGGTAAAGAAGAAATTTCCTTTTCTTTTGACAAAACTTCATTTTTGACAAACAAAACAGATATAGTTAGAATTGCTGTTGCAAATAGTAACGCATTTAAAAGCGTTAAGATTGCCCCATTTTTTCTAAATAAATGGGTTTTAATTGGAGGTGTTTTTCTTGGAAGTACAATCCTTCTCATATCGATTATTATCACAGGATACAGGCGTATATCTCTTTATAGACAACAAAGGGACAATAATTTACGTGGGCAAGGCGATCAACCTCCGCAAAAGAGTATCTAGTTACTTTGCAAATAAAGATCTTGGTGAAAAAACAAAAGCTCTTGTTGCCCAAATTGCTAAAATAAAAACAATTAGTGTACAAAGCGAAGTAGAAGCATTTTTACTCGAAGAAAGACTAGTCAAAAAATATAATCCACACTTTAACATTGCCCTAAAGGACGATAAATCCTATCCACTTATTAAAATTACTGTTAAGCAAAAATACCCTGCTGTTTTAATTGTAAGAAAAAAAGATGATGCAAAAGCCCTATATTTTGGTCCTTATACAAGTGCAACTTCTTTAAGAACAGTTTTAAAACTTCTTAGAAAAATATTTCCCTACAAATCAGTTGAGAATCATAGTAAAAGAGTTTGTCTTTATAATCACTTAGGTCTTTGTCCATGTCCAGAGGCTACAAATGACTTAGGTTATAAAAATACAGTTAAGTATATTATTAACTTTTTAAATGGAAATACTAAGAAGGTAATAAAAGATTTAGAGAAAGAGAGAGAAAGTAACAGTAAGACACTGGACTTTGAAAATGCAAGTAAAATTCAAAGAAAAATTGATGCTATCCATCTTATTACAAGTCCATTTTACAAACCATTTGTCTATGAAGAAAATCCTAACTTTAGATCTGACCTATTAGAACAACAACTAAACTCTTTAATTGAAATTCTAAATAAAAATAATGTAAAGGTTAAAAAATTAGAAAGAATAGAATGTTATGACATTTCAAACATTTCCGGAAAAAATGCTACAGGGTCTATGGTGGTTTTAAAAAATGGAGAAAAAGATACAGACTCATATAGAAGATTTAAGATAAAAGGTTTTTATAATAACAAAGCTAATGACTTTGCTATGCATCAAGAACTAATAAGAAGAAGGCTGGGGCATAGTGAATGGCCAATGCCTGATTTAATCGTAACTGATGGAGGCAAAGGCCAGGTATCTTCTGTACTAAAAGTATTAAATGAGTTAAATATTGATATTCCACTTGTAGGTCTTGCTAAAAGAGAAGAAACAATTGTAACTTCCAATCTTTTGGAAATAAAATTACCTAAAGATTCAAAAGCACTTCTTTTAATAATTAAAATAAGAGATGAGGCACACAGATTTGCAATTACATATCACAAAAAACTAAGAAGTAAATTTATCTTCGAGTAACTTCAAAACTGTAGGAGAACAAGATAAAACTTGCAGGAGAATCATCTAAGAGATATTTCTGGAAATCAGAATAAATCTTTTTTCGTTCATTAACATCTATTGTCTGTCTTCCATCTTCTAAAAGCTTATCAATTCTAAGATTTTTATAGCCTGTGATATTACTTACCTGATCTGAATGCCAGAGAATATATTGATCTGGGTCTTTTGGCACTTTAAAATCTCCTAAAAACATTTCAAAAGTTTCTGGAAAAGTATCAACAGTTGTAATACTGACCTTAATGCCAACCTTTTCCCAGGACTCTTTAATTTTTTGGGCAATTGCTTTATATTTTGGAAATGTTTTAAGCTCAAACTTTAAGTTTTTGTTTGATTTAAAAGAATCAGATTCAGATAAAAGTAATTTTGAATGATCAAAGTCTTGATTATAGGTAGTAAGTCCTCCATGAGAAACCCAAGAATTTGGAGAGAATGAACCATAATTTCTTTTTCCCTGTAAAAATTCATCAGGTATTGCGTAAGAAAGTGCTGCTCTTAATCTTTTATCAGAAAGATTTTTATCTCTTGTGTTATAGAAAACCGTAACTAAATTTTGGTCATCTAATCTTTTTTGAACTAAAACATCAGGATATTTAGTAAATGAGGTATTTTCAAAATCTATATCTGTAAGACCTAAGGCCTTATCTATTTCACCAAGTGCAAAAGCAGTTTTTAATGCTTCCTGGGTTGGGTAGAACTGATAAGTTATTACTTTATTTTGCTCTTTTAGAGATCTAAGACTTACGGATTGAACAAAGTCTCCATTTAAATCAATTGATTGAACTTTGTAATCACCAATACCAACAAATCCATTTTTAAAGATTGGTCGTGTAACAGTAACTAAGAATGGGGAATAACTATCTTTTAACTTAAAAATAATAGTATTTTTATTGGGAGTTTGTGTAACTGCATCTGTAAAATCATATTTAATAAGTTCTGAGGTAAGTTTTGTTTTATCGCTAAAACGATAATTATCATCTAGGTAGAAAATATAAGTCTTACCGTTATCTCTTACTTCCCATCTTTTAGCTGCAGCCGGAACTACATTATAGTTTTTATCAAGCTTTGTTAAGCCAACTGATACTTTAGAAAGAATAGTTGGTGGTAAGTCCTCAAGCGCATATGCTCCTTCAATACCTATCTTTTCCTCTGTTACAAAAGGAAGAAGGGGAATAAAATAATTTACACCGTAGCGAAGAAGAAAAAATCCCAACAGTCCAATTACAAATGAGATTAAGATGGTTTTTCTCCACCTTTTAAGGTAGGCTTTCAAAAGCCAAAAGACTAATCTTTTTCTTTTAAGAAAAATCATAAATACCTAGCGTGGCAATAGAAGGATTAAAGAAATAATTGCAAAAGCTACTGTAAAAACAACAGTTGCTTTTATTAACAATTTTTCTATACTTCTTTTGCTTCTATAAAACTCTCCAGCGCCTCCGAAAGAACTTGAAAGTCCGCTTCCTTGCATTTGTAGAAGAATTAAGCCTATTAATACTGCGGCAATTATAATTTCAAGAATTTGAAAAATTATCATTTATCCATTATATCCTTTTAAGGCTTACTTTTCAAACCTAGTCTTCCATAAGCCAGTTTAAGAAGGAAACACAAATTGATTGTAAAAAGGAAACAATTAGGAAAGCAAAGAGAGTGTTAAAGTAAATCTTGGGTATTACAAAACCAAAGTAGGAAATACCTGGAAAATGAAAACTAGAAATTGATATGCCTGTAACTAATACTGTTAAAAGATAAAAAATTATAATATTGGAAATAAAAGAGAAAAATCCTAAAGTTAGAATATTAAATGGAAGGGCAAGGAGATTTAAAACAGGCTTAAGTAGCACTAAAAGCAGTGTTAATGCAAGGCCACCAAGTAGAAAGGTAAACAAGCCTCCACTTACTTTTACACCAGGAAGTACTTGAGATAAGAAAAATATCGAAAATGAATTAAAAAGACAGTTTCTAAAAAAGTTTTTCATTTACTATTAAAATGCTAGCAGAGAAATTTTTTATAGTCAATTAAATATTGAAAATATAAGTCCTAAAGCGTATTATAGAAATCTAATGGATAACATCATTTGTCCTCATTGTGGAAAAGACGTAGAGCTTTCTGAAGCTATAATTCATCAATTATCGCAAAAAGTGAGAGAGGAAGAAAAAGAAAAACAAAAAATTGAACTGGAAAAAGCTGTTGCAGAGGAAAAATTAGCCTCTGAAAAAAGAATTAGAGAACAGTTCGAAGCAGAAAACAAAGAGTCTCAAAAAGAATTAGAAAAAGCAAAAGAAGATAAAAAACTTCTCTTAGAAAGACTTGAAAAGGAAGAAAAAGAAAAGGGAGAAAGAGAGGAAAAGATAAAGCTTCAAGCTCAAAAAGAAGCTATGGACGCGTCACGCTTTGAGAAAAAAGAATATGAGAAAAAAATTGAAGACATGCAAAAAGCATTGGAAGACGCTCAAAGAAAATCAAAACAAGGCTCTCAGCAACTTCAAGGTGAAGTCTTAGAGTTAGAACTTGAAGAAAGACTTAGAAAAGCTTTTCCAAATGATGAATTTTTACCAGTTCCAAAAGGAGTAGAAGGAGCTGATATTTGGCAAAAAATTAAATACAAAGAAAAAATTGTTGGATCAATACTTTGGGAAACAAAAAGAACTAAATCATGGAGTAACTCTTGGGTAACTAAATTAAAAGATGATATGGGTAAGGTTGCAGCCAGTGAAGCAATTATTGTTTCTCAAGCGCTCCCAGATGAAGTAACAAACTTTGATAGAAAAGATGGAGTTTGGATAACTTTTTATGAACACGCCATTAGCCTTGCAAGAATGATTAGATTTTTAATTACAAGTGTTGCTAGTATTAAGTCATCAACATCTCAAACAGACGAAGAATGGGGACAGATTCGTGATTATATGCTTTCTGACTCATTTAAGCACAGGATGCAGGCTCACTTTGATGGAGTTAAAGCTTTAAGAGAAAACTTAGATAGTGAAAAAAGAAATACTGTATTAAGATGGAAAAGACAAGAAGTTCTAATAGAAAAATTAGACAGCAATACTTTAAACTTCTATGGTGAACTAAAAGCTATTGCTTCAGACCTTCCAGAAATTGATAATATTGAAACTATCTTAATTGCTGAAACTAATGAAGAACAAAACCCTCTCCTTTAACTACGAATTAAATCTTTATAAAAACTTTGATGTTGTTTTTGGTATTGATGAAGTAGGTCGTGGCTCTTTTGCAGGACCATTAGTTGCAAGTTGTGTTTATTTTGAAAAAGAACATAAGTGGTTTAAAGAAATAAATGATTCCAAACTATTAACCGCTAAGAAACGCGAAGAACTTGCAAAGCTTATCTTAGAGAATTCAGTTTATTTTATTGAAGAGATAGAGGTAGAGCTAATTAATAAAATTGGAATTGGTAGAGCTAATAAACTTATCTTTGAAAATTTAATTACTAAAATTAAAAATAGATTTAAGGATAAGAATGTTTATTTTTTAATTGATGGAAATAATTTTGATTTTGAAATAAAAAACATTGAATATATTATAAAAGGGGATAGTAAACATATTTCTATAGCAGCTGCTTCAATCATTGCAAAGGTGCATAGAGATAAACTTATGACAAAACTTGACATAAAATACCCAGGCTATTACTTTTTATTAAATAAAGGTTATGGAACAAAGATGCACAGAGAATCTTTAAAAAAGCATGGATTATCGTCAATACACAGAACTTCTTTTAATTTAGATAAATATCTATAGAACTAGCTAGAAGCTTCTTCTACCTTTGGCGGAATATCTGTAAAAAGTCCTGCCATTTCAATAGCATCAATGCACATTCGCTCACCTTGATCATCTAATCCTCCACTATATGCAACTGCTCCAACAAACTCTTGTCTTTCTTTATCAGCAAAAACTGCTACGCCATCATCTAAGTCAGTAAGCAATTCCCCTGTAGAACTTAGTGGGCGAATTCCTCTTGCAGCCATCGTTTCTCTTTGTACACGATTTGATTTATGTGCATCTACAACTTTTTTTAGTTTTCCTAAAACCGAGGGAACAGTTGCACCTATTAATCCATCACCATCTGTTACCTGAAGACACAAAGGCATACCTGTTCTATCAGCAATAGCAACAACACCTTTTAAGCCAGCACTAAAAGCAAGAACCGTATCTCTTATCTCAACTGCTTTGCCAACTGATAGTTTTAATTCTGATACTAGTCCTTCAGGAGCTCTTGCTGCATATTCTACACTTGCCATGTGGGGAATTCTACTATTTTGTATAAATAAAATCAAATTAGAACTTTAACTGTGCCCCGTGTAGGATTCGCACCCACGACCCTCTGTTCCGAAGACAGATGCTCTATCTACTGAGCTAACGGGGCAATAATGCTTTTTTCCATTCAAGCTCTATTGCCGTTTTTCGTCTATGACAATTTGCGCAACGAACATCGCATTTTTCTATTTCTTGTTTAACTTTAGTTGGACTAATCCTATCTTTAATCATTTTTGAAACTAATCCACTCTTATCTCTTAGATGATCAAATTCTAATACAACAATATCCTGTTCTCCGCAATCAACGCATGGATGCGTTAATAGATATTTCCAAACATATTTGCGTATTTTTTTGAATACTATTTCGTTGCGCTTCTTTGCCTTACTTAGATAGTATTCTTTATTATTATAATAATGTTCTTTTGATAATCTATTTTGACAAATTTTACAATATGACTGCCTTATAATCTTAGCTTTTATCTTCCATGGAAACTCTTCAATATTCTTGGTTGTTTGGCATAATTTACAAAACTTAGATTCCATAGTGTAAGCATACTATGCTTACTTCGAATTTACAAATACTATTCGAATTCTTAGATTCCATATCCAAGCTACAGGCGCAAATTTATTGTCTTATAACCTTCATTATAGTATACTTTACATGTTTTATCACTTAGGGCCGCTAGCTCAATTGGCAGAGCATCTCCCTCTTAAGGAGACGGTTCGGCGTTCGATTCGCCGGCGGCTCACAAAAATATCCTATAATACTTGCTATTATCTTCATAATATCCTATAATAGTCACTTATGCCTAGAGTTGAACGAGAAAGACAGAGACCACCGATAACTACTGAGACTTATGCTAGCGGAAGAGTAAAAGTGGTACATCCACACGATTTAGATCGTGAGGTTCATGTTGTGGTTGACAGTCACACACAATTAGTTATACAAAATTATACACAATTTGAAGGTGGCCTTGAAGGTGAAATAAGAAGAGTAGAATTAAGAAAATCAGGCCATCATAGACTTATCTGTGAAGTACAAAGAACTGAAGTAAAAGATGATCAATATGTTTATCAAGTTCATTCTCCTCGTGGATTAGTCGGAGAAATGACTACAGGAAGCTTAGCTAATTTAGATTTAGCTTTTGCAGGACTATTCGTTACAGACAGCAGATCTTTTAGACGTAAAGTTGGAACATCAAGATTTACGCCTGATGAGAAAGTAAAAACTTTTATTCAAACTACTGATACTGTTGCAAGAGCCCATAGGAATAATCCAAGCTGCTAATTTCTAATTAATCCCTATTTTAATGTATAATGATTTTTATCTTATACAATGGCAAAATTTAATATAGATTTAATAAAAAGAAATCTTTTCTCCCTTATAAAATACTTAATAGGTTGGCCACTTTCTTTTATTGCCTTATTTTTTGTATTGAGAATGGTTTTTGATAGTGCTTCTAAAGCAATTCCAAATATAACCAACATAAATTATGGATTTTTATTAATTGGAATACTTTCTTTTCTTTGCTATTTCTTCTTAAGAACATATCTTTGGAAATATATTCTAGGTGAAAAAGGGGAACATATATCATTTAAGAAAAACTCTTTATACTGGTCAACTTCTGAACTTAAAAGATATGTTCCTGGAAACATCTGGTCATTTTTAGCTAGAACTTCATCCCTTGAGAAAGAGAGTCTTACTAAAAAAGATGTATTTTCATTCCTAACTTTTGAAGCAGGGATGGTAGCAATTTCTTCATTTGCAGTATCTTTCTTCTACATCTTAAGTGTTTTAAAAACAGAAGAGCTAATATTAACATTTAAATTATTTTTTGTTTTTATAATGCTTCTTTTTATTTTTAGTACAGTAATTTATAAATTACTAATTAAAAATGAGAAATTACAATCTATATTTAAATTTATTCTTCATGAAAACTCACCATTTAGAAACATAAAGCTTTTAGGACTTGGTATCCTCACTTTTTTTATGTTAGGCGTGGGTAATTATTTTTCTATTACTTCACTTTTTTACCTTGACATAAGAAACATATTAATACTTGTCTCTTTATTTACTTTTTCATATTTTGTAGGCTATATTTCTATAATTACTCCGATGGGACTTGGCGTACGAGAGGGAGTTACAACAATTGGACTTTCTGCTTATTTATTATCCTCTGCAGCAGCTGTATCTTCTATTTTTTCAAGGATTGTATTTATTGCATCTGAGCTTATCTTCCTAAGCTTATTAATTTTATGGAACAATCTTAAAGTTAATGTTTTAAAAAAACTAGAGAATATAATTTTTGAAAGAAAGCATTTAGTCTTTTTAATTATTTTTATCTGTTTATATATTTTATATTTTACTCTTGCTAGTTTTTTAAGATTTGATAATTTTTATACTGGTAGATTTGATCTTGGAAATATGGATCAAACTGTTTGGAATACGCTAAATGGGAGAATTTTCCAACTTACTGATCCAGATGGAGTAGAAACAGTATCAAGATTTGCAATACATGGAGATATTATTCTAGTTTTACTTTCTCCTTTGTATTTAATCTGGTCTGATCCAAGAATGTTACTACTTTTACAAACTGTAGTACTTTCTTTAGGTTCTATTTTTGTTTATCTAATTGCAAGAAAAGTATTAGTTGATAAAAACTTAAGTTTTGCTTTTGCCCTCTCTTATTTACTCTACCCAGCAGTTGGCTACGTAAACCTATATGACTTTCATGCAGTTTCCCTTGCCACAACCTTTTTACTTGCAGCGTTTTATTTTTATTTAACCAAAAACTATATATTAGTTACTGTTTTTGCACTCCTTAGTGCCTTTACAAAAGAACAGGCTTGGGCAATTACATCGCTTTTTGGTTTTTATATTTTTATAAAAGAAGTATTAAATAAAACAAAAAGAAATTTAAAGGAAGCTTTATTTGGATTTATGTTGTTTGTACTTAGCGCTTTAATGTTTGTTTTATTATTTTGGAAAATTATTCCTTTCTTTAAAGGTGGGAACCATTTTGCCCTTGAATACTATTCGCAGTTTGGCTCAACAACCTCTGAGATTATTAAAAATATATTATTAAATCCAGTAAAAACAATTACCACTCTTACCGAAGGAACAAGGCTTGTCTATCTATCAGAACTTTTTGGACCTTTGGGCTATCTTTCAGTTTTATTCCCAGTTCTTTTAATTTTTACTATTCCTGATTTAATGATTAATCTTTTAAGTCAAAACCCACAGCTTCATCAAATCTATTATCAATATTCATCAACCATTACCCCTTTTGTCTTTATTGCAGCTATTTTTGGAACAAAATTAATACTAGATAAAGTTAAACTATTAAACCCTCAACATTTAGCAATCTACATTTTTATTACAACCTTAATTTTTGCTTATCAAACAGGCCCACTTCCTTTTTCAAATAGACCAAATATAGATATGTTTACAAAGCAAATGGAGAATAGGTTTGTAGTAAAAACCATTATTGATTCAATCCCTAAAAACCTAAGCGTTGCCTCAACAAATAATCTAGGATCACACTTGTCGCAAAGAGAAAATATCTATACTATTCCGTATGGATTAGATAGGGCAGATGCAATCGTATTCTTGCTTGAAAGAGGATATTCAGAAATTGATTATCAAACACAGTTAATGATGATAGAAAAATTAAAACAAGATCCAATATTTACCCTTGAATTTGAAGATACAAACTTTTATTTATTCCTAAGGAAAAACTTAGCGCTAGATTTTAAAAATTAGCATTTAGAGCTAGCTTTTCTCTCTCATATTTATCAGCCATATAACCATTAGGAACGGTTTTTAATTTTGGTCCATACAAAAGATATGCATTTCTAATCGTATGGTCTCCATATTTTTCATTTATCTTATCTATTACTCCTAAAAGCTTATGGGAAGATTTCTTATCTTCAAATAAACTAAGTGTTGTATTACAATTATCCTCAAGACTACTTGCACCAATACTAATTCTTCTTACATAGTCTCCACTTTCGAAATTAAAATGATTATCTTTTAAGATTAAAAGAATTATTTCAAAGAGTGTTTTACCGCTTTCAAAGTAGACTAAGACTGTTTTTCTACCATGAATTGACTTACTGCCACCAAGATATATAAATGCTGTCCTAGCGCTTTTACGCAGCCTTCTAAGCTTAAGTGATACTTCTTCGCATAACTCATAAATATTTTGTAAAACAGCTCTTTTATCAAAGGTATTCTCTAGTAAACAATAGTTTCTGCCAACAGATTTTGTTTTATCGTGAATATAGTAGGGAGTAACTGGGCTTAAATCAATTCCTTTACCTAAATTATATAAAAAATGCCCTTCAACGAATTTAAATTCTCTTATAAGTAAATCTAAGGGTGCTGCTTTTAAATCTAAAGGGGTATGAATACCTAGTTTTTGCAGCCTTTCTGCAATTTTGTCTCCAATTCCGCAAAAATCAGTTAACTTAGATCTTTTATAAACTTCGTCTAGGTTTTTTGTTGTTATCTGCATAAAACCATCTGGCTTATTCATTCCTGATCCAAGCTTTGCCAAGAGCTTATTATGTGACATACCAACAGAAACAGTAATGTACTCTCCAATTTCTTCTC
>ERZ1292632.3867-Hain-H43-01um-R2-3867-length-11124-cov-5_pt1 | contig 11124 bp, 25 predicted proteins | sample MGYA00564407_ERZ1292632 | MGnify/ENA primary metagenome ERZ1292632 (study PRJEB36523, sample SAMEA6512637) | groundwater metagenome | collected 2019-01-08 | study: AquaDiva: Metagenomics assemblies of 32 groundwater samples
ACAGCCGGAGCTATACGGGCGGCAAAGATAATAGAAGATGGACTCAATAAATATGGCGCCAATTTCTGGGGATATATGTCATGGGCTGAAATCATCAACGAGGAAACTCACGCCCCGGAAATGCTCGCCTTCATTGAGAAAGTTGCATCGAGTGAATACAGCCGTGATACTATCATGGAAGCGCAAGACGAAGCCTTTGCGCTTATTAAGAAAGTGAGGGGCTTATGAACCGTTACAAGCTTGTTTCGCCCACCGGCAAGCGGCTGGTATGCCGGACGTTCAACGATGCCGACCGCTTGCAGAAGAAGCTGACAGTCAAAGGTATCAAAACCACGATGCAGATAACTATGAAAGGGTAAGACTATGTTTATCCGAATAATAGACGATGAGGGCGATATGAGACTTGTCAACACGGACAAAATCGCCTATGTATGTGTTTCGCAACAAACAAAATCTCATGTTTCAATAGAGCCAGAAATAGACAGCTTCTATTCTATGGAATCAGTTACCGATATTGACCAGAAGCTTTATCGGGCAGGTCTGATAAGCAATTAAGGGGGGGGAAAGCATGAAACCGCAGGTCGCTGAATGCAAACATCCGCCCGTCATAGAGACGCTTTTAGGGCTCTGTGGCGACGGTCAGGCGCACTTCGAGGAGATGTCTACGTCTATGGCGCCCCGGACAAGCTACACCGCATCACAGGGCTGTTATTCAGGCGACACGGTATTGAGTGCGACAAATACCCGAAACGCCTGCCGACACGATTAATATTCAACTTGTAAACAAGGGGGGTCGTAATGTATCATATCTCAACGAAAAAGATTTATTTCGATGCCGTGATTGTCACGAAATTCGGAGATAAAAAGTATTACATTAATATTAATATCTCCGGTTATCCTGTTAAAATCGACGGATTCCCAAACATTAAATTCGTGGTGCACAACACCGTTGATGAATTATCTCTGTCGAGAACACTGCGGGGTTTATGGGATCTATCGGAACTGACAACTGGTGCGGGTTTCTTTGTTAAAGAGACTATGACACGTTCAAAGATCGAAACCATCGAGGCTGTACTTGCTATTTTCAAGGAAAAAAACATCACAGAGAAACAGATTTTAAAAGCTATCGAAAAGGCAAAAAAGGAGATAAACGCATGAAGCTTCAAAAGTTGATCTGTAAACGATGCGGGTTTGCTTGGATACCGCGTATTGACGATCCTTCACGGTGCCCTAACTGTCATAGCTCTAAATGGCGCACCAGCCGCACAGGTACGGAGTACGGCAGGAAACCTAACATTATCAAGCAATCTCAATGAGCAAGAACTGTACCATAAATCGCATTAATTGATAACTATATTTCTTTAAATTCTAATTATTCTCTTTACTTTTGCGGGAATTGTCGTATTTTATCCTGTACAGAAAAAGACAGGCGGTGGCGGAGATTGCTGCGCCACAAAATCACAGTATAAGGCACTGTGCGCCGCCTGTCATAAATCTAACAGGAGCGAAATACATGAACACTGTTGAAATCATCAAGAAATATCGGGTAAAGGCTGACTTGACCTACATGAAATTGGCAGAGCTAACAGGCATCCCATACCAGACATTACAACGAATATGCGACGGAAAGTCAACGCCGAACGACAGAACAATGGAAAAACTGAAAAGTTTCTATGAGGCATACAAAGCTGAAATTGATAAAGTTGTCAACCATCAATAACCAGGGCGGCGCGGCGAAATGGTATTACTCGGAGAATTTGATAATTTTACAGATGCCATTCAAGTTTGTAACTCTATCGGAGCGCGTTTTAAATGGACTTTCCCGGGAGTATCGGAAAACGATAAGGGCAAGTATGAACTGTCAATCGATAGTGAGAATAAGGCGCTGATAGAGCGCATGAAAAACTATGTTCGCGGTGCACAACGAGCCATAAAAGAACGCAACTAATCATATTGCCGACATCGGTAAAATAATAGAATTGAGGGGATAATGGCAAAATACTTTTTGATAAAGGAAACCGTATTCACGCTTGAATTTACGGACTCCGAAGATGCCCGTGTTTTCGATAACAAGGCATATAATGAGTTCGAATATTGCGGTTGTATCGACACTGAAGGCAACCTGACAGTCAAGGCGACGTTTGAGAATGAAGCAGACGCTGAAAATTTTCTGAGTTTCGTCCAAGAAACCCTCGGCGAACCAGCAGAACCGAAGTTAAAAAAGAAAGGGCAAGGGCATGAAGACTTGTAGAGCTTGCAGAAAAGAAGTCGAAGATAATTCTTCTACCTTCTGCAACAACTGTTGGGTGATTAAGGCTCGTATTGATGGACTCAATTTAGAGGCGACTGTTTATTTTTCCGGCGAGTTATGGGGTCATCTTAAAAGCGAGTTTCTGGACATCTAAAAAAGAAAGGGTGAACAATGCTACTCGTGAGACGGCTGTCAAAAACAAATAGTCGGTTTTATCGTATCCGCCATGTCCTTCTGATGCTTTGGCAAATAGTGTGCGGTGAAATCACAGTCATAGAAGTACATAACTTCCAATTACCTCAGATGGGGATGCTCGAAAAGTGTATGAGAGAACACCCGGAGAAATTCAATGGAAAGTTTGAATACTCTCTCGTGGAGGAACGCCCGTTCTTGAAAGTAATAACATCGACAACCGTAAAAGTCGAGCAAACGAACCTTTTTTGAAAGCGGGGATAAAAATGGATGATGAAACCATAATAGCAGCCCTTGGCAGGTGGATGCAGACCGTTGATAAATGTATTCGCGAACAAGAAGAGCTTATTCAGAAAATGAGCGGTCATATCATCGATCTGCAGGTAGACATCACGGCGCTTGTACGCCATATCGAGCATATCGAGGAATATATCAACCCGATGAAAGATATAATACCGAAAGAGGAGAAAGATGTTAGCTCTATCACAATCAATCCTTAACATGGCTTCACGATGCGGACATCAGGTCTATCTTCGGTATGTCAAGAATATCATAATTTCACCAGGAGTTGCCGCTCGCAAAGGTTCATCGGTTCACGCCGGAGTTGAGCATGACTATCGTCACAAGGTCGAAACCGGGGCGTATGCACCGCTTGATGAACTGCTCGACGTTACCAATGAGACGTTCAAAAAACTGATTACCGAGGAGGGTGTTTGGCTGAATAAAGACGAGCAAGCTGACAAAAACAATATCCTCAATACGGCGCTTACTGAATCCCTATCCTCAGCCGGTAGTTACCACGAAAATGTCGCCGTAAAAGATGACAAGGTTGCACTCATTGAAAAGCAACTCATGGCTGACATCGGTTCTGGTGTTGAAATATCAGGCAAGCCGGATGTGGTTGTTGACGGTAAACTCCGTGATATAAAGACAGGCGGTAAACGATGGGCGAAAGGACGCGAAGAAGAAGAAATACAGCCGGTGGTTTACCGTATACTTATCCGCGAAAACGGGTACGGTGACGTAGGAGCGGAGTTCTGCGTCCTCACAAATATTAAGAACGGGCCAAAAGAGGACGATTGCACCTGGGACGCTGAACGCAAGGTTTGTATCGACAAACGAGAGGCTAATACATCGCCGGAGTATGAACAATCGGTCATAGCTCGGATTCAAACGGTACATCAGCAATTTGAAGCCGGGATATTCCCGCCTGCGTTTCCGGGGAGTTGGTGGTGTAGCAGTCTTTGGTGTGGTTACGCTGGAATTTGCAAATATTTTAAAGGGAGAAAAATAATATGAATAATTTTGACGACGCAAAGGTTATCGACCACGATGTCATTCAGGAACAGAGCAAGGAATCGGCGGAAAGTCTTCAGGTAGTATCACCGGCAACTATGGACGCTTTCACAAGAGCCGAAATTGATATGCAGATTTCAACGGCTAAACGCTATCCCCGTTCGATTACAAATGTACTCCGTGATGCCGCAGAAATGGCGACCATTGATGTTGAAACAGCCGAATCGTGTATCTATCATCTGCCGAGAGCTGGCGATACTATTCCGGGACCGAGCATCAGACTTGCTGAAATCGTAGGGTGTGCATGGGGCAATCTCAGGTATGGATCGCGAATCATCGGCGAGCAAGGGGACTTCATCATTGCTCAGGGCGTGTGCCACGACCTTGAAAAAAACACAGCGGCAACCGTTGAGGTGCAGCGTCGAATTGTGAATAAATACGGCAAGAAGTTTAATGTCGATATGATAGGTGTAACAGGAATGGCTGCCTGCTCTGTAGCTCTCCGTAATGCGATACTCAGGGTTGTTCCCAGAGCTTACGTCAATAAAATCTATAATGAAGCCCGCAAGGTAGCCGTAGGCGATGCCCAGACACTATCGGAACGCAGAGCAAAGGTAGTTTCATACTTCATACAGACCCTCGGAGTAACCATAGAGCGTTTTCTTGCCCGTATCGGTAGGGAAGGCACTGAAGATATTACGCTGGAAGACCTTGAAGTTCTTACTGGAATCAAGACCGCTATCAAGCAAGGTGATTCAAAAGTCGATGAGGCTTTCCCGCCGATTGAGTCAGAGAAGAAATATAATGGTGATCCAAATGCTTTTAAAACATCAGCCGCCGTCGAATTTGAAAACCCACCTGAAACAAAACCGGAACCGCCCAAAGAAGATCAGGGCAAGAAAACGCGAAAGAAAAGCGAAGAAGCGGCAATAACGGAATCGACTGCCAAAGACAGCGATGGACTTTTCGCTTCTGACTATAATGACAAGTGAATGAAACGGCGCGGCGGTGAGAATGAATCATTGTCGCTGACCAACAGCACGTCGCGCCTTATTGAAAGAAAAGCCATGACCCCGTATAAATCGAAGGAGAGGTAAGATGAAAAAGCATGACAGAGCATTAAAGGCAAAGGGGTTTCGTCAAGTATCCCCGAAAGTAGATGGGGCTATTGTGACAGTAACCACATTAAAATGTAGCAAATACCGCGAAGAAGTGAAGCCCCGAACAATCACAAGAGGTTGGATGAAACTCAGAAATGTCAAGCAAACATAACAACCACCAGCCCTAGGGGCACAGCGATAAGTGCCTGCGAAAGTCCCCGCGAAAGTATCCACTTTGGGCACTAATAGAACAACACGCCATCAGTGAGAATCTGCTGGGGCTGGTTAAGAAAAGGAGGAAACTTAATTGATGTTATCTGTCCTTTCTGTGGTGAGTCGGGATTCGACCTTGTAGGGTTGAAAAGCCATATAGAGCACGGGGATTGTGAGATTTATAATAATCTTGAGCATACAACACGTTTAAGTGATTCGGAGGAAGGTGGTGATGACTAATGAAACTATGTGCTTCAGATGCTTCTGAGCGTGAGCGGTGGCGTAACAGGTTTCAGTAACTTGCGGGGAAACCCGCGATAATAAGGACAGATCGCCCCCCTACGGAGAATATTATGAAAAAGGAGGGGGCTGATAATGAATCCAACTTGAACAGTTAATAGATAATAAGCAAGTGATAGCGGCAAATGCCGATGACTAATGAAGATGCTGCCTACTGACCGCGTAAGTCCGACGTGTTGTGGTCTGTGTGATAATGGTGTGCAAAGCGGGGAATCCAAACCCGCTCACCTGCTTTAAAAGAAAGGATCGAACGATGACGATAGATCAGCAAGATTCCGAATATACTTGTGAACCAACTGTTGAAAGAAGCTTAGTATGAAACGCCACTACCCCGGATCACTCATCGACTACTACGCCTCTATTTCTATCGGCGGCAAGGCGGTGATTGTGGCACCGCTGAAGAAACAGCCGCCAGAAGGTTGGCGCTATGAGGACACTATGATTCTTAATAATGGGGAAGTATATGGGGTGTTTAGAAACAAAGTAAAAATAAATCTCAAGGCACCTTTCCCCATCGGAGCGACGGTGGGGATGCCGGAAACATGGGTTTACTGTTGCAGGTCGAATAAAGCTGTGATGTATAAAAGGGATAATTATTGTAAGGGAATCGGGGAGATTGTTTGTTTATTCACTGATTGTTCTGTAAAGTGGCGTTCTCCTGCTACCATGCCAAACTCTGCTATCCGGCTTTTCTGGAAGGTAACGGGAACAAGGGTTTGTAGAGTACAGGACTTACCTTACGAAGAAGGATTATACGGCGGAAGTCAAAGTGGCTGGTTCACCTCGCGTTATTCAACTCCTCGCCCGATAGTCAGGGCAGGTGAGATCATTGGTTATCGGTGCTTTAAATGGGGTTGGGAAACTGTCATGAAAGGACAGGACAAATATCTGTTAATGAAAAACAATATAGTCTACTGGAAAGGCAAGCCCCTTGAAATCATAGTCAACCCCTGGATGGAAGTATCTGAAGTCGAAAGGATAGCGAAATCATGAGTCATAGTCATGAACTCACTCTATGGTGTGATCTATGCGAAGAATGGGAAACATTTAGTGGTGTATCTGTAAGGATTATTGCCCGAAATGTATAGAAAGGATTGAAAAACCATGAAAAAATCAGAAGCAGTAAAATTAAAAGTTCTCTTGACCGATCTACGGGAGGCGTCTCAAAGACGAGATTCCATACTCGGAGAAGTCACGGACTTCATTGACGAGAATGCCGAGATAGAAGCTGAACCTTCAGCCCTCAAATCAACACACAAGGCAGGGGAAGTTTTGGGCGATGACTGGGAATATGCAGGGGAACTTCGCGTTCCATCCGGTCATGAATCCTTCGAGGGATTGGGTGGAGACGGTAATTCCATCGGAAGATTCACTGGAGTTTCTTCTGAAAGTCTTAATGGAGGTCTTCGTGAAATCCTGCTCCCTCGCATAAAGCCAGTCCCGCCGAAGTATGAGAAGGGGCAACCAGTAGTACTCGGTGGTTATATCTGTGAATATATCCACCCAGAGAAGATAGATAAAACCAGTCATGATTATGTGATACGTGATAGAAAAGGTTCATACCACCAAGTGATGGATGAAGAGATTCGCCCCGCTACCTTCGAGGATTATGTCAGGGTGATAGACGGGGAAAGGGTGGTACTGTTTGAGATGCATTCCAATTCTTTCAGGCTTGTATACGGAACAGCAACACAACAGTTTTGTCCACGTATACTATCTTTGGATAAGGTTATGCTTCATGCCTTAATTGCTGATGGCTTTATCCCCTGCCCCGATTTGGTGCATCACGGCAAAATTGAAATCCCGGATTTTATTGATGAGAATGTCGAGATAGAAGCTGAACCTTCAGCCCTAAAATCTGCTCACGAGATTGCTGGCGGATACGTAGCAAACTTTCAGTCCCAGGGGTTATAACCCATCGTGTGTGTTCACGTCTGAATTACACCCGGGAAGGAAAGAACAATGACATTAGAAGAACGTTTTGCTGTTGAGAATATAGAAGCCGAACTCACCCGTCTTCGCTCCGAGAACACGCAACTAAGAGAAATAATAGAAGGCATGGGGGGAATTATATCTGGCGCAAGAGAGGAAATAGCTAAACTGACAGCCGAGAACGAACGGCTTCTAAAGGAGTTGGTGAAGGACAGATAACCGCTACAACATAGAGAAATCTAAAGGAGAAGACATGAATGAGATAGAATTTATTCTCCCCACCGTAACAGGCAGAATGGAATGTTCAAATGCTGATTTTGAAAGAGCATGTCTCGTTCATATTGAACGATTGCAGAGTGGTTTAGGTGATTATGATTCGGCTATGCTTGCAACATTTTGTGATGCCGTAAGAATGGTCAGAGAATATAATGATTTTGCAAATAATGCTAATGAGAGGCATATGGAGCACCTAACTATGGTGATTAAACAGAGGCTTTACGATGGTGATTATAGATGATGACAGAGAATAAAAGGAGAGGATGGTGAATGATGATGGCGATGACTGAAAAGCATCAGTGCGAAAAGCAAGTATGGATAAAAGGGAGCTGGGGGCGTTTTAAACTCTGCGCCAACAATGCTACTTTCTTGCGTGACGGTAAATGGTATTGTGGCATTCATGACCCGGAGAAAGTAAAGAATCGGCAAGAAAAGAGAGCTGCGGAATGGAAAGCTAAATGGGGGGTGATAGAAGCAATAGACCGACGCAAATATGCCGAGCGCCATTACTGTATGAATCTTACTGTTGAATATATGGAAACCCATCAAGCAGTGATAAAGAATACAGTGCGCCCCGAAGATGAGCCCATCAAGTGCGATTACTTGAACTGTGCTCATGGCCTGGGTCAGGCGGGTATAGGTAGATGCCCTGGGGACTGGTCCGACCCGGACTGCCCTGAATTTATCACGGAGGAAGATTTTCTTGAGAGAGGCTAACGATGGCACAAGAACTGATGTTGCGGCTTATTTCTCGCAATAAGATTGTCGGCTATGAATTGCATTCTAAAGGACTTTGTTTTCAGGGGGATAGCCCTGAATCTTGTTCATTTGAAGTTTATGGAGACACAGAAGGCGAATATATTTTATATGATTCCCTGGAGTTAGGCGTCAAGGTCGGGGAAACGTGGTTTTTCTCCGGGGATGTCGTTGAGAACGTTCATGGCAAATGCGAGCTTTTTTTTGATGGCTTTTCATTTGCAATAAAAACACAAACTGGCAACATATTTTATTTTGATGGATTATTACAGAAGGATGCAAAGAAAATCGGTACGATACATGAGGTAATAAAATGCCTGTAAAGAACTGGACACGTGAGAAACCAACCGGCGGATGGTATTGGTATCAATTTAATACTGAAACAAGAGCTAAACATGGGTTTGTGTATTATGATTCTGCTTTATTCAGATGTGAGGGTATCGTTTATTATGTCGTGGATATGACTGGCTGGTGGGCGAAAGTCGTGCCGCCGGAATGGGACGGTGAATGAGACATGCTTGACATCGACCTTGCCGCCGCGCAGGAAATCTGTAAACGGTGCTCAAAACATAAACACGATTGCACCATCAAAATTGCCCAGGGCATAACACAGTTGGTCCGGCAGGGCAAGAGTTACGAGGAAGCCGCCGAGATCGTGTTCGGCATGAGCGAAGGCAAGAAGCGATGGTTACGGGACGATGAACGCTATGCGCTGAACGGAGATGTACGATAGAAAGGAGGTGATGATACTGGAAGCTTTTTTAACAACGTTGTGTGGGTGTCAAAGAAAGTTTACAACTACGTTCCCGCCTCCTCGTGAAATATATATTCCCTTGAACAAACGGGAGGCAGAAAGGGGGTTTCTTGATATAGCCCCGGAAGATGCGGATGATGTGTTCAAAACAAGAATTTTTGAATTGTCTGAGCCGGTTCCGTATAGACCAAACCAAACTGCTTATTACATAGAGAGAAATGCTTTATTAACAACATGCGGCGGGGGCTGCTAGGCTCCCGCCGAATGAAAGAGGATTGAGTAAGCTATACCTGACTTCACGATATGATAAACGGTTCGTGCTGACCGGATAACAACCAAAAGAAGAACGATAATGGAGGAGAGGATGATTGACCCGACCGATAAAATCTACACGTTAGAGGACGCAAATGAATTTATCACCCTGAATACGGAGGGGCCGATAGTTATTCAGACAGTCTTCAAAAAGCGCTTCGACGGCAACCTAGAACTGCTACTATCGTGTGTTGAGAATCATATCCTTTTGAATGACTATAATGAGGAGTATATCGACTGGAGCATGGTGTATTCGGATTACGATGCAATAATGGAAAAAAGAGATGCGTAATGACTAATTTACATATCTATGCTCCGCCAGCGATTGAGCGCCGTATAGTCGCCGATATCTGCCCTGACTGTGGTAAACGTTCTCGATTTATATGTTTCTTTTATGAATGGCATGGATGGAGCGAAACATGCTTGCGTTGTGGGAGACACTTTGAAGATGGAGAATGGATGCCGCTTGACTTTGTGCGAGGATCACGGCAAAAGAGTATAGATGCGGCAAAAGAAAGGTGGAGACGAAATGCCAGCTAAAGCTAAATACCCAGTACTGAGAAATTTCTATTGCTCTCACGAATTATCTGACAAAATCGATGATAGGGCGAGACGTGAGGGCATGGGAAATGGTGAGTTTTTACGAAGCGCCGTTACCGTCTATATCAACATGCTCGAAGAACGGAGAAAATAGGATGTCAAAAGGTCTTTCTGCGGTACAACGAACACTCCGAGCGCTCCGAGATCAAGGTATTATTTGTGAGACAGTTGAGCGCTGGAACCCACATGTTGGGGAACACGGTATTAGGCAAGACCTATTTTCTATAATTGATATTTTGTGTTTGGATACGGTGGATACAATCGGGGTGCAGTGTTGTACAACAGATTTCAAGAGTCACTATGAAAAACTTACGATAGAAAAGGCACAAAACAGTCTTGATTGGCTTTCAAGTCCTTACCGCAAACTTCAAATATGGAGTTGGCGAAAGGTGAAACTTAAAAGAGGTGGAAAGGCTCTGAGATGGACAGTTAAAATCCGCGAGATTACAATAGAGGACATACAATGATCCACGCTCTGTATTGTATCGCCGTCCTATGGGTCGCCGTCAACGTAGCGGCTGTTTTGACGTTTGAGTGGCTGGTTTACGGCAAGGATGTTAAAAATCGTTTACGGGCGTTCCCTGGGCGGTGCATGACGGTGATTGACAGGGCATTTGATAAGATAGTGGACGCTGCACTTGGGAAAGGTGAGAATAGTTAATGAAGAAAAAGACCGCAATTAAATGGATAGATAGAAGTCTTGTCGCGAGTCCTTGTTATATCGGATTATGCCTGAATAAAAAGGATTTTAAAGCTGAAATGAAAAGGCTCCGCGTGTCGGTTTCTGACGAGTGGATACCAAAAGACAAACAGGGTAGAGTCCATTTTTTTATTAGTAAAAACGGGAAGAAAACCGCTATTGTTTGTATCAGGCGCAATGGAAAACCCGTAGAAATAGTAGGATTGCTTATTCATGAAGCCGTTCATATCTGGCAAAATATTAAAGAGGATATTAACGAAAACCATCCAAGTTCTGAGTTCGAGGCATATTCCATCCAAGCAATAGCACAGCGTTTAATTGATGCAGCAGGTGGAAGAAAGGAATGACCGAACGTGACCGGCTCATGCTCGTTGCCTTACCGCATAAATGGGACTGGTGCGGCGATCTTAAGGACTGGTGGTGCGATTTAAAAAGGGGAAAT
>ERZ1292632.3868-Hain-H43-01um-R2-3868-length-11122-cov-14_pt1 | contig 11122 bp, 19 predicted proteins | sample MGYA00564407_ERZ1292632 | MGnify/ENA primary metagenome ERZ1292632 (study PRJEB36523, sample SAMEA6512637) | groundwater metagenome | collected 2019-01-08 | study: AquaDiva: Metagenomics assemblies of 32 groundwater samples
TGTCTATTCTTTGGGACCAATGTAAAGAGTGTGATATAAATTATGATATTGATGATGAGGATGAGTTAATTGAATATTGAGTTATTAGTTCAGGAATTTAATTTATTTTTAGTTGAAAATAGGTTAGCCAAGGTCAGAAAACCTTCTGAGTATTACCATCCTAGTTCTTTATTTGATTGTTCTCTAAAAATACAATTTGATAAACTAAATGCGCCTAAAGAAACTCTCGAAACCCCTAGATCAATTATGAGGCTTGATAATGGAAGTTATTCTCATAGACGCTATATTGATTATTGGAGAAATTTAGGTGTATTATATGGGGATTGGTTGTGTTTAGTGTGTGATAGAGTATCTGCTGATTTGTTATGTCCTGAAGTTTGTCCAGCGTGTGGTAATAAAAAATTAATTTATAATGAAGTTAATGTACTTGATAAAGACCTATTAATTAAAGGAAAAGCAGACGGGATTATAATTCTCAAAAATAAGAAAGTATTATGGGAATTTAAAACTATAAAAAGTACAGAATTTGAAAAAATTATCAAGAATAATATGCCTAAGCCTGAACATATATTTCAAGCCAATATATATGCTGTAATACTTGATATAGAACATATGTTAATCTGGTATGAAAATAAGGATACTCAGGAATCAAAATATTTTGATATAGTCGCAAATTATGAGCTTTTTAAAGATGCTTTAACAAAAATAAAACAAATTGAAACTGCATTACAGGAGCAAACATTGCTGAAGAGAACATGTACTAATAAAAAGATACCTCCTGCTCTATGGTGTCCTTATAAAAATATATGTTTTAAGCAGGGGTTAACATTTGCTAAAGTTCTTGAAAAGAGTATTGAGAGGTCTTCATAAATAATGGAACTTTATTATCAGACTGAAGATGGAATGCAAACAATCTATTGTGGAAATAGTTTTGAGTTATTGTCTTTAATAGAACCAGAGAGCATAGATTTGATGGTAACAGATCCACCGTACCTTACGCATAGAGGAGGGAGTTCATGTAGAGGGCCGTATAAGTATCGACAAAAAATTAGAGAAAAAGATTTAGATATAGGAATAGATCTTACATGGCTTAATAAATTCTCAAATTGGTTTTGCTTTTGTAGTAAAGAACAATTACAAAAAGTTATAGAGTTTGCTCAAACTGACAACTGGATGTTGTTAGTATGGATTAAAACAAATCCAGTCCCTCTTATTAATAATACATATTTACCTGATTGTGAATATATAATTCACAAATACTCTATTGGAAGACTATTTGGAACTTATCAAGATAAAAGTAGAGTTTTTATAAGTCCTATACAATTAAGTAAATATGATCATCCTACAGTTAAGCCTTTACCTTTGATTGAGAAATTCTTAATATTAGGGAGTCAAAAAGAAGATACTATATTAGACCCATATTTAGGCTCAGGAACGACTCTTGTTGCCTGCCAAAAGTTAGGACGGCGGGGCATCGGGATAGAGATTTCTGAACAATATTGTGAGATAGCAAAAAATCGACTAAAATTAAGAAAATTAAAATAAGCAGGAGCATAAATGGCATACCATTATCTTGTTATGAGACTTAAGGAAATTATAGGAGATGAACTTTTTGCTAGAGTTATGGATGAACTCGGAGGAATAAGCCTATATATTCCTGTTCCATATGGGATGAGAGGAAATGTAGAAAAGAAAGAAAGAAACGAGGCTCTTTGTAAGAAAGTTAGGGAGTTACTAGAAGAATACCCAGATTATCCAGAAACTCGTATATTTATAATGGTTTCACATGAGTTCAATATTACATATCCAAGAGTTTATCAGATATATAAGGAAGGTTACTAAAATTGAAGGTACAAAAATTCAAACGAACAGATGAAGTAATATGGGGCTACGATGGAGAAATATGGGAAGATACATATAAGAGACAATATAATTCCCATTTTAAATTTCAAGTATTGGCTTTATATAGGAAAGTAAAGAATTATCAGACAACAGTTGCTACTGTTAATCAGGCGTTAAGGGGTGAAGCCCGTATAAGTAAAACGCTTATTAAAAAATGGGATATTGAGTTAAAACAGACTAAGCCTCATGTTGCTGCTGCATTAGAAGCAGAGGCTGAAGAAATGCAAACAATTTATAGAGACATATATGATTCAGCCATGAAACACACAAAAACTATTGTAGATACAATACCAAATAGAACGGATGATATGGACGCTTTAGAGTTATCTCGGGCAGCATTAAACCTTGCTACATTAGCCGAAAAAATGGATGTTATGGACCCAGAAAAAAAAGAAATTATTGGCAGTAAAGAATTAATCTTTCAAATGACCAAAGAAGAAAAAATTTCATTTATTTTAAATCATAAATCATTATTGCCTGAAGAAGTGGTGTCAAAAATTAACCAGATATTAGCTTCTAAAGTTGATAAACTAGTGCCTCAAGAGTAAAATCCGTGACAGAAAATTTTTCATAAACGATGTTTCTTAGGATAGGAGATATGGATGTCAACAAGGTGTGTAAAATGTTCGGGACTAGTTTATGGCGTAGAAGACATTAATTCATCATATATGTCATGTGTTTTGTGTGGGACTGTATATTTTTATGGAGACACATCAGATACTGTTGATTATAGTAAATGTCAAATATGTTACAATAGAGAATATGTAGAGGATATCTGTCTACCTATTTCGATCTGTGGAATATGTTATGTTAATGCTCTATATGAAAATCCATATATACTAATTGGAGGAAGAGAAGAAAGGACTGATCGTCTAGGAAAAAATATAATTAGATGTTTGTACAATTTTAATGAACAACATCAAATTAGGTTTGAGAATTATGTACACAACAGATGTTGTATGGAAGATATATCTAGAAAAAGTTTAATAAAAGAAATTGGAGTCTTATCAGGAATACCTAGGTTTATTATAAAAGACATTATTTTAGCTATGAAGAACATTAGGGAAGGGGTTGTATAAATATGTATAGTTATGAGCCAATTCATCCTCCTTTATCAAAAATAGAGGAACTAGAAAATGAGGAGGAAAGAGAAATATTTGAAGTGATCTGTCAACAATTAGCAGAAAAAATTGCTCAAATACAACATATAGATGACATTGAAAATGTTGAAATTATGTTAAAACAAGCCGTAAATACTGGTATGATGAAAATAATGTATGATAATGAAAAATGTTTGTTTTTGAACTATTATTCACTAGCATTAGGACGTTATGTTGATCCTTATACATATCTTTCTGTTGAAATGTGTGTTAATAATTAAAGAAAAATAGAGATATTATCTATGAAAGGATTGTGCGATAAATGCGTATATATTAATAGTGATACTATGTGTAGGTATATGGGAAAATTCCCTTATACCTATTCAATATCTTTTGGTAGTGTTACAAAATGTGACGCATATAAATTACAGGTTAAATTTATAGTATCCAAAAAAGATCTATATGAATATTTATTGGGGAATAATTAATGGGTACTTGTACAGGATGCATTTACTTTATAGATAGAAAAGATATGACACTGGCCAAACAATATCGTTACCTATGTAAAAAAACAGGAGTAATAAGATGGAATTGTGTTCACATGAATATACATAATTGTTTAGATTATAACAGCAAATTTGAAGCGATTACATCAAAAAAAGAACTATATAATACATTATTAGAAGAGTTTACTATATGAAAAAAAGAGAATTTATGGGAATTGATGAAGTTGGAAGAAGTTCTTTACTCGGACCTTTTGTTATTGCGGGGGTTAGAGCGACTGACGAAATAATAGAAGCATGGGGAGAAGTTGGTGTTACTGATTCTAAAAGAATAAAAAATCGTAATAAAATTAAAGAATTAAGTGATTATATTAAAGAAACAGCTTTAGATTATAATATACAAATAGCTGATGCTGAAGAGATAGATAGATATGTTAGTGAAAGAGGATATAATAATTTAGAAAGAGATAGAGCTAGAAACATTATAACTGCTATTGGGAGAAGAAGTTGTACTATTATCTTAGATGGGCCAAATATATTCAATAAAAAATTTGTAGATGAGTTTATAAATACAAGATATGCATTTGATGTTAAATCATATAAAAAAGCAGATGTAATATATATCGTTGTTGGGGCCGCATCTATTATAGCTAAACACACAAGAGATCAATATATGGATAAAATGATAGATAGATATGAGAAGGAAGTGGACATGAAAATAAAAGGACGAGGAGAGTCATGTAAGGAAACAATTAAATTTCTGCAAGCATATAAAGATAAATATAATATGTTTCCTCTTGAAACTCGACTTTCATTTAAATTGTTTAGAAACGGAACCATATTCTAAATAAAGGACTATTTTGAGTTTGAAATTGAATAAGCCTCCTGAGTTTTATGTTGGTGACATTATTTCTTTTAATGGACAAATTGGGAAAATAATATTAAAAGAGGAAAATATACCAGTTTCAGTAGATATTCCAGAATGGCCTAAGCACGACCTACATGTAACTGTTTATACTGTAAAAATAGGAGACCTTGAATATAGAGTTACGGCACGTAGTTTATCTGTAATAAAGACAAAACAACAGTTATACGAAGAGTTACTGAGGTAAAATCACATGAGCTTTAATTTAAATATTGAGAAATATAAACAAATATTTCCTAATTATCCTCCTGTTGTTCAATCAAACAATTGGATTTATGGAATTTGGATGATAGGGAACTATTATAAACGTAAATATAATTATCATGGTGAGTATCCTCCTTCATATCTAAAAAGAGTCTATGCACTATTTGAAGGATATGGTAAGGTTTTACATCTATTTTCAGGTGTTGTTGATAAAAATGAACAATATGATGAGACTACATTTGACATATCTTCTACTGGTTATGAAGACAGACCACAGGCCGATATATTGGGGGACGCAGAAAAGTTAAATAATTATTTCAATGAAGTTTATTTTGATCTTATTATAGCAGACCCCCCGTATACATTAGATGATGCAGAAAGATATGGTTGCACAAAATTAGTGAACAAAAAGAAAGTTTTACATGAATGTTATAAAATAGCTAATGATGGTTGTTATTTAATATGGCTTGATTTGATGATACCTATATATACTAAAAAAGAATGGAAATTAATTGGAACAATAGGATTGTTAACTGGCACAAATAGAAAAGTTAGAATAGTATCTATTTTTAAAAAACCTGAAAAGAAAGATCATTGCATTCACGAAGAAGACCTAGCAAATTTACCTGAAATGTTTGTGTATGACACTTTGAAAGGAAAAGAGGAGTTTCTTAAAGGGAAATATGTTTCTTGGGATAAAGATAGACACAATAAGAGTGAGGTATAAACATGATTAATGATATAGGCCAGTCTATTATACGAGAACGGTATTGTGCTCCAGGCGAAAAGGCATGGGAAGATGTTTGTAATAGAGTCGCTAAACATATTGCTTCGCGAGAAAAGAAAAAAGATAGAAAAAAATATGAAGATATATATTTTGATTTAATGTATAATTGTATATTTTTACCTGCTTCACCTGTATTTTTTAATGCAGGATTAACTACAAAAGGATGTATGAGTCCTTGCTTCGGTTTGATTGCCGACGACAATATGGAAAGTATTATGGGTACAGCTACTCTTATTGCTAATATTCTTAAATATGGTGGAGGGGTAGGAATAAATGTATCTAATTTAAGACCAAAAGGGACTAAAATATCATCTACACACGGTAAAGCTATGGGGCCCATTGAAGTATTGAAACATTACTCATCTGTAGGTGATATGGTAACTCAAGCAGGCAAAAGACATGCTGCTATGTTAGGATTGCTTAATGCTAATCATAAAGATATAGATGAGTTTATAATATGTAAAGATACAGAAGACAAATTGGCTAATTTTAATATATCAGTTGGCATAAGAAAAAAAGATATGGATAATAAGAACTTACTCTCAAAGATAGCAGAGAATATATACAATAATGGAGAACCAGGATTAATATTTTGGGATAAAGTGGATATAGATGTGCCTATTCAGGACATAATATTCAATGCAGTGAATCCTTGCTCAGAGCATCTCGGACCAAATAAAGGCAATTGTTGTCTTGGTAGTATTAATCTGACTAAATTTTATAACGATAATAATTTTGATTATGATTTATTTGAAATAACTATTCATGATTGTATTCGATTTTTAGATAATATACTTGATTTAAATTATTATCCTGATCCTCTCATTAAAGAAACTGCATTAAAATATAGACAAATTGGCCTTGGGGTCATGGGACTAGCTGATTTATTTATTCTTTCGGGGCTTAAATATGGTAGTGAACAATCTAGATTATTTACTAATCTCATATTTGATAGATTAAATGCTTCTGCTTTTGATGCAAGTAGACAACTTAAATTAGAACGAGGGGAATTAAAAGATTTCCCTGATATAGATAGAAGAAATGCAACATGTCTAAGTATAGCACCAACAGGGAGCTTAAGTAGAATAGCTAATGTCTCCCCAGGAATTGAGCCTAATTTTGCAGCAAAAACAGAATCTATAATTCTTGATAAATCTTTAACCCATGAACATCCTCTTACTGATCATAAAGCATTTATATCTGCTCTTGATGTGCATCCTATAAAACAAATTGATATAGTATCAGAAGTGCAGAAGTTTGTAGATAGTGGAGTATCGAAGACCGTGAACGTTAAAGAATCTACAACTAAAGAACAAATAGAAGAACTTATAATCTATGCATATGAAAAAGGACTAAAGGGGGTTACGTTTTATCGAGATGGGTCAAGAAAAAAGCAACAAATAGTTGATAAAACTAAAAAACAAATTCCAAAAGAGCAACCTGAAACCCTTATTGGTAAAACACATCGTATAAATACTGGATTAGGTAGATTACATATTACAGTTAATCAATATGAAGGGAAACCTTATGAAGTATTTGCTGTAATGGGCAAAGCGGGGCAAGATGTTACAGCAGATACAGAATCATTAGGCAGATTAATTTCTTTGGCTTTACAAAATGGTATCTCTATAGATGATATTTCAAAACAACTTAATGGAATAGGAGGAAACACACAGTATATAGGGAAAAGAGGGACGGTAAAGAGCATACCAGATGCCATTGGAAAAGTTCTTAAAGAATATTGTAATACAGAAACTAAAACACAATGGGAGGAAACTGAATATGATTTATGCCCTTCATGTGGCAATTCATTAATATATCAAGAAGGATGTGAACATTGTGAATGCGGATACTCTCGATGTTAAGAAAGGAGATCTAGATGTCAACTGCATCAGAAACCCCATGGGCTATAGGCGGAATTAAATGGGATAAAAAGCGTGGTCATCGCGATAATGTAGTAATTCATAATCCAATATTAACTTGTTTGGAGGATATATCAATGAGACGAATTGTACAAATTTTTATTGCTGATATAGATGAAAATGTTCCTATGGAAAAGTCTCTTTTATATGAAGGAAAACCAAAATTCACTGATTTAACAGATCAAGAATTATATTTTGAATTGAATATAAAACATATTTTAGATACTCATAATGAATATAGAACTACATTATTAGATAAGAAAGCGTCTAAAACAATTGGAAAAGATGTGCATCTTGAACCTATTAAAATTCGAGATTTAAAAATGGTTGTTGTTGAAATAGCGAGATTTTAAGGAGAATTATGGGACATATAAAGTGGTTAGGAGTAGAAATTAATGGTATTAAAATGGATATAAGGAGAGAGCATTATTTTTACTTTAAGAAAAAATATAGAGAAAATTGTAGAATATTAAATAAAATGGATGAACCAAGACTGATATACAATTATCTTCTTAAAAAAGGAGAATTTGATGATTCCAATTTCTCTTCCTTCTAAGGAAGAATTAAGTAAGAGAGTTTCGTCCAAAACAAAAGAGATCATTAAGCGTGTAATAGAAAAATATAAAAATGCTCTTGAAAAATTAGCAAAAGGAGAATAAAAATGTTTGATCCAAATAAGATTAAAGAATTACAAGAAGATAACGTTTTAATTAAAAAAGTAGAAATAAAGCAAGAAAAAACAAGAATGATTGATATTCCTTTGGGGGTCAAATCTTCCAATAAAAATTGGTTATCTGGGGAAATAATAAAATTTGGAAAAGAATGTTCAAAATTGAAGGATGACGGGGTACACATTGGGTCAAAAGTTTTGATAAATGAGCATCTATATGGTGATGATTTTGAGAGATTTGGAGATTATATTATTGTCCGAGAAGGCTGGATATGGGCAGAAATAATTTAAAAATCCGTGACCAAAGTTTTTTCACAAACGATGCTAGGATATAGCTCCTATATCTCGTAGGATATATAGACCTGGGAATTTATAAGTATATATGGGAAAGGGTGATTTGAAAGTTAAATGCCAGAGGATATAAAGGATATATTAGATAAGGATATATTAGAAGTCTTTGATGAAATATGTGGAGAATTAGAAGACGATGTAGTTAATGATATTACATTATCTGTATTTGATACATTGATTAAAAATGCAAGGGAAGATTTTAATTTATTTGTAGAGCTATGCCTTAAAGATAAAGATGGGAAACCATTAAAACTAGCAAAATTTCAAAAAGACATTAATAAAGCTATTCAGGATTATGATTGGGTATATATTGAAGTACCAAGAGGGCATGGAAAAACTACTCTTGTCGCTGTAGCTTATACCTTATGGGAAATAGGGAGAAATCCTAATATTCGTATAAAGATAATATGTAACTCAAGTGAAACTGCAAGAGAAAGAGTTAGTGCTATTGAGGAACATATTGAAACAAACAGAATGTATAAACTTATATTTCCAGAAATTGTTCCCTTAACTGGATCTTGGTCAAAACATAAATTTAGAGTAAGGAGGACATTTAAAGGAACTGATGATACGTGTTCAGGATATGGTATATTTACAACGGGAGTTGGAGGGAGATCTGATTTACTTATATTTGATGATATAGTTGACGAACGGAATACGTTAATTAATCCTGCTGATATTGATAAAGTTAAGTCTGCATTTCATAATACTTGGATGAAAACACAAGAAAAGCCAAGGGCTAAAGTTGTTATGATAGGGACTCCTTGGCACGAAGATGATCTTACACAAGATATTAAATTAAGTCCAACCTTCCATTCTCTGTGTTTTGCAATTAATGACGATCTTGAACCTCTTTGGCCTGAGCAGATGCCTAAAGAGTATCTTCAACGAGAGTATGATCTTGACCCTGTAAGTTTTGATCGTGCTTATAAATGTCGTCCAGTCTCTGCTCGTGAATGTTATTTTCCCGCTCACTGGATTGATCAATGTTATGATGCTTCACCACTTCTTAGATTAGATAATATCCCCCCACATTGGCCAATATTAATTGGTGTAGATTTAGCCCTCGGTTCTGGACGACAACATGCTTATACTGTATTTTTCGTCCTTGCCATTGATGAAAATCATAATAGAGTCCCTATAAAAATAATTAGGAACCGTCTTGATTTCCCTAAAATTATTGATACTATCCTTCGTCTTAATGACCAACACCATCCAAGATCTATAGTTATTGAAGACAATGCATTCCAGAAAGCAGCAGTTCAACAGATTATATATGAGTGTGATAAACGAAAAATTCCCACCCCAAATATTGTATCTTTTACTACTAACGCATATAACAAAGAGGAAGGATTGAGGACATTAGCTCGTGAATTTTATAGTAAACAATGGCGTATACCATATGATAAGGAATCACACGATGTAAGAGAATGTGAGTGTGGGCATTGTGTCTGGATTAGGGAAATGAAATCATACCCATTTGGTAAATTTAAGGATACTGTTATGGCGTGTTGGTTTGCTTCTATGCCTATAACAGAAGGAGAAATAATGGGAAATGAACTAAGTTATTTTAAGATACAATCAAATGATGATAGAAGTTCATTAGATGGGTTTTATTCTGATGTAGTAGATGGAAAATCCTGGTATGATTCCTTGCCAGAGGATCTACAAAAATTTGATATGGGATAGCAATTTTTCTCTTGACTTTTAAATTGGAATCTGATATATTATAGCCTATAGGCTCGATTTATGGCCTATAGGCTATTTTTTTATTTAAATGCAGATAGAGGGCGAAAGATAATGAGAATGAAGTTATGGGAAATTGCATGGACTGTAGTTTTTATTGTTATTTACTATTATATTAGGAGTCACAAAGGAGGTTCTTAGTTTTGTGATAGGTAGACTTAACAAGAGAAGAGAGGAAAAATAAGAATGACAGAGACTTTAAAAGGGAAGAAAGTTCTTGCAGAGTATGCCCCAGACTATGCTGTTTCACCTGGAGAAATACTTAAGGAGGAATTAGAATATAGGAAGATTGAACTTGCGGATTTCGCTGAACAGACAAAGTTATCACTTTCTTTAATCAATAAAATTATTGAAGGTGAGGAGCCTGTTACTAAAAATATATCTAAAAAGTTTGGAAAAGCATTAGGAACTTCTGTGGCTCTTTGGGATAATCTAGAGATGTATTACCAACTTTACAAAAAGAATGGAGGAGGTTGAAATGGATCAGGATATAGATAAAAAATGTGCTTTATTGTGTGAAACAATTAACAAATTACCTGGAATACGAACTGTTGAGAGTTGTTGTGGACATGGGGAAGATGTTATGCGTATTTATATTATGGTAGATGAATTGAAAAATCTTGCCCCATTGCTGTACTATATTGACTCTTGCCATGTCGGGTTTGATTGGGATTGTAAAGTTTATACAGACTGTGGAATGTGCTTTCCTCGTTTTTATATTGAATCTCATAGTGTAGGAAAAAAAGCATACGAGGAAGCAAACGAGATTGCTAAAGAACTCCAACAATGGATAGACGAAGAGTTAGAAGATTACATCAAATAACTAAGGAGTTCAGTGATGCCAGATAAAGACGGTTATCCAACAGATGAAGAATTAGAAACCATTGAAAAATGGTTAATTATCTCTGAACAGCCCACTAAAGAAGATATATTTAATAATCTTTTAAATTTAATTTCTTATGTTGAAAGTTTATGGCGGACACCAGATTGGGGCTTTGAACTTAGTAAAGAA
>ERZ1292632.3869-Hain-H43-01um-R2-3869-length-11121-cov-4_pt1 | contig 11121 bp, 17 predicted proteins | sample MGYA00564407_ERZ1292632 | MGnify/ENA primary metagenome ERZ1292632 (study PRJEB36523, sample SAMEA6512637) | groundwater metagenome | collected 2019-01-08 | study: AquaDiva: Metagenomics assemblies of 32 groundwater samples
CGCCGCCGGGACCCGTATGCTTCCTTCCGGTAGTACCTTTTGCCGCAACGGTTTGCACGGTTCTCCTCATGTATTGCAACGCTGTGTCTTTCAACGGGTTACGATGCGCTCGCTCTGCTGGCCACAGCGGTCACACTCCAAGTCGAGGGGCAGGCCGTCGGGCACGGCGTTGATGCGGTCATCGCTGGCCCAGGAGGCGTGGAGGAGGCCGCCGCAGGCGCACGGGTGTGGGTAGTCTGGCCCGCCCTGTGAGCAGGCGATGCAGCGGGTGTCGTTCTTGTCGTGTCCTGCCGCGCTCCAGTCGGTCATGGGCGTTTCTCCTTCCGATGGCGCAGCGCGTACCCTGCGGCGCAGCGTGGGCACAGGAAGCCGAAGTCGGATTGCTTGAGTCGTGCACCGCAGTAGGAGCATGAGTCATCGGTGCGTATGGTGCGCTTCACTTCTTTCTCCGCACGAGGTTGGCCTGTACGAGGCGACGGAGGGCGCGGGCGCGGGACTGTGCGGCGTGGCCCTTGGCTGCCTTGCGCCGTGCGTCTGAGTCAGGGTTGGTGTCCTCACCCGACGCGCCGATGGGTACGGTGCGGACGGGTGCCTTGCCCTGCCACGCTCCGTTGTGGCTCGGCGTCTCCAGCGGTGCGCCCCTAGTGTCATGGCAGTCGGCGAGGGCGTGCCCCCACGCATGGCACGCGGGGCAGCGGAGCTGGCGCATGGCTGGCGTCACGGCGTCCACCTCACGCCCATGCGCTTGAGCAGGGCTTCCACTTCGAGCGTGTCGGCGTAGGCCCACAGATCGCGCATGATTCTGGCGCGCGCGTGCTCGTTCACGGGATGCGTGGCGAGCTGCGCGCGTACATACTCATCGAGCTTGCGATGATCTTCAGCGTCCATCTCCTAGCGCTCCGTTCCTGCCGTGCCAGTCCTTTCCCATCCGCTGCAGCCCGGTCCAGTCCGACCGTAAGGAGTTGGGTGCATTTCACCTTGAACATCCTGCCCACGGGTCGTCGCGTTAAGGCGCAGTGGGCCCCGGGGCGCAACGCTCACCACCACGGATTGACGGGTTGGATGTGAAGGCGAATGGAATCGCCAACGCTGCCACCTCTGACCGTGTGTGGAGTACGGAACATCGGCGCCCATATTCGGGGACATACGCGGGGCATCCCGCTCGCCGCGGGCAAGTTTCATCCATGTCGTGCGAACGCCTCATTATTGGGAGCACAGGATCTCGAACATTTCCAGCGGGAATATGCGCCTTGGACTTGCACCGTTCGTGTCATAGTGCTTACCGCCAGCAAGCACATCGAGCCATTGCCAGAACGCACGGCCACTAGGTTCGCGCACCATCAGCATAGCCCGGACGCCGGTCATATACTGGAATGCGAGCCTTGTTTCAATCTGCCATGGTGGCAACCCGTGCCCATCGAATGGTGGTGCAAGGAAGCGCTCCTGTTCTTTGACCTCGACCAACAGATAGTGGCCAGCCGGGTGTAGGACCATCCAGTCTACCTGGAATACCTTACAGCCCCAGCGTTTGAGCAACTCCCTGGCCCACGCTTCCCCGCTGCCGCCCTTCATCATGCGTGTGCGGGGTTCCCCAACAAGTCCACCCATCTCGACCCCCACCAGCAAAAACGCTCAGGTACGGACCATCCACCATGGCTTCGATGAGTTCATAGAAACCTGACGGTTTGACGCTGTGTTCGCCGCGCGGCCACTGCCACCACGTGCTGTCGGTGCGCTTGCGGTACTGCGGAGCACCGCGGCGCGCGTAGATGACAAACTCGGTCGTGTTCGAGAAGATGCCGCCGGGCCCAATGCCGCGCGGCGGCTTGCACCACGTCAGTAGCTGTGAAAACTCAAAACCCCAACCCTCTGCGATGCCATACGCCTGCCGCAGGTATCTGTTCGTCGTCCACAGGAAGAGGTGGCAGTCGCACGCTGCGCACCCGTCGATCTTCAGGGCCCCAATGTCGGCCAACGACATCGACTGGTACGGCAGTGCGATGCGCTCGGCCAGCGCGCCGGCGTGGTCGGAGAACTGCGGCCACCCCTCGTCGTATGGCCACGGCGGGTCGACCATGATCACTGGGAAAACGCCGTCCGGCATGGGTGGCGTAGGCGGCGCAGTAGCCCGTTGGATACGCTCGAGGATGCGGGCGCGCGACACCTCGCCGGCCGCTATGGCCGCCTCAACGATGGCCCGGTGCTCGGCCATGAGGCGGAACTCGTAGCGCTCGTGCCTGTCGAGACTGTCCCCCGCGGGGGCCAGTGCCGGATCGAGGTCGGTGCGCTGGCCCTCCTCAACCTTCCCCAGCAGCTCCCCGATGCGCACCTCGCACCAGCGGCGGGCAGCGGCGACCTCACACTGCTGCGCCTTGTCGGCGAGGTAGTTCTGGAGGGCGGCAAGGCGTCGCTCGGTTTCGCGGACCGCCTCGAGGTTGCTAGTCACGGCTAGCCACTCGCGGACCTTGAATGCGAAGCCCGGCCGCCCGACCTGCTGTGGTTCAGGGATTACTAGAGCTTCTACCATTTATCCCCCATCGCCCGAAGCGCTACGCATTTCCCCTAGCTGATCTCGGCGTACATCTCTGCCGCACGCTTCAGCACGGCGGCCACCTGCACCGGGGTCAAGTGCTCTTCGAGGGTGAGCACGAGCAGCGCGACGCGGAAGGCACCATATAGTCACCGATGCGCAGCGGGTGGCCGTAAGCATCTTTCATGGGTACTCAGTGCGCGGGCTGGGAATCATGTCTTCTAGGCGCCCGCTGCATACGAGCAATGGGCACTCGCTGGGGATTTCAGCCATGGCGCGCGAACGCAGCATTGACTTCCTTCTGTACCTCGCGTGCGAAGGTGCTGCTGATGACGCGCCGTGCCACATTGTAGAAGCGCAGCACCTTCGGCAGGCGCACCGCGGGCTTGAATGAGTAGATTAGGCGGCCTTCGGCGACACCTGGCCCCTTGCGTTGGAAGATGCCGACGCCCGGCACCTGGTAGGTATTGAGCAACCCCTGGCGGACCGCGCGGCCCTTGGGCGCGACGGCCCCCTTGCGACGGCGCCCACGCGCGGGGCGGCGCAGTTGTAGGCGCTTGATGAAGAGCTGCTCGGGGATGAGCTGCTGCTGGCTCGGCCGCGCGCCGCCGACGACGGGAATGGCCACACCCCCGCCCTTGACTCCCCCGCGCACGCCGCCTTGCTCGAAACGCGGTAGCAGCAACGGCGAGCCGGTGAGCCTCGCACCGATGCCGATACCCACGCGCGCCTCCCACCTCGTCTCGCGCTTGGGGTCGGTGCTGAAACGGGCAGCGAAGTATTTCACCTGCTCGGGAATGAAGGGCTTGCGGATGGTGAATACGGCCCGCACGTGTTCCTTTTCCGCCCGCTGCACGGCGAGCGCGGTCTTGTTGATTGCGCCGATGGTGGCGAAGACCATGCGCTTGTATCCGTTGTCGAGCCGCAGCAGGGCCTTGGTGGCGTCGAGGTTCACCGAGACGATCATGCCGCCCCGTCCCTTCTCCGCTGTTCGGCATCGTGTTCCTCGCGCGGCAGCTCGTCGCGCGAGATGACGATGGACGGCGGCGCGTCGATGCCGATGCGCACGATGGGGCCATCCACTTCCAGCACGCGCACCACCACGTCGGGGCCGATGCGGATGGCGTGCCCGGTGCGGGCGAGCAGGCGCTTGCTTTCCTCCGGCCCCACGAGGCGACCTCGGAACACGGGCTTACGGCCGAGGACGAGCATCAGGCCGCCGCGCGCTGGAGGTAGATGCGGATCGCTTCGAGGTCCAGCTTACCGCCGGGCCGCACGCGGGCCGCAATCTCAAGCTGCGTGGCCTTGAGCGGCCCGACCTTCTCGCGCCACCAGTCCATCGCCTCAAGCGGCCGGTGGTGCCAGAACAGGTGGCAGCCCGCATCCAAGGTCATCGAGTTCAGGAGATTCCAACGCAGCGAACGGTAGCGGCGGGAATAGACGTGGCACCACTGGAGGCGGTCGCGCTTGCCGCACCGCATGCACTTATGGCCGTCGCGAGCGAACACCGCTTCACGACAGAGGCGGTCGAGGTCCTTGATGAGCGCGGGCGATTGTTTCACGTGAAACACCGTGCAGCGCGCTGCGCTGGGCGTAGATATGCGCGAGCGTGAGTTTGCCGCGCGCGAGCCGGACCATCTGGAGCGCGTGGTAGGGGCGTGGGATAGCTCGCCCGCCGATCCAGTGATAGATCGGGGCGCGGCCGCTCAGGCCGAGGTCGCGCCCCAGCCGCTCGGCACCGTAATGGCGCACCCAGCTCGCAAACCGCGTGTGCCAGCGTTGCACGGTCCCTCGTGCGCGGAAGCCCGACGGGTGCGCCCCGAATGACGCGGCCTGCCGGGCTTCGCTGCTTCACTTGTTCGAACGGCATCCTATCCATCCTTGGCCTGCTTCGGCACGTCCACGGGGCCCGAAACCACCCACCCGTGCCGGCAACATAGCCCCGCGCCCACTGCCGCGCAAGGGCCAAAAACGGGCCGCCCGCCCCCAGGTCCGATCCGGCTCCATCCCCGCTTCAAGGGTCGGCTGTCAGGGTGCTACGCGCGGGCGACCATAGCGTATGGCCCGGCTGGCCGTCCGGGTAGGTGGGGGGCCGCTCCCCAGCCTCAGGCACCGGACGGGGCCGGGCGCGATGCTAACCCGGGCGCAGGTCCATGATCGGCGCCGGAGGGACGGTGTCGGGAATGAAGCGCCACGCGACGTTGGACCAACCGCTCAGGTTGGGTACTTCATCGGCGGCGCGGATCACAAAATAGTAGGTCTGCCCGGTCGTGAATCCGCCCGCCGGCGCCACCGCTTTGCTCTGCGCGGTGCCCGAAATGAGCGGCGCGGGCATGCCGGAGACGGCGGTCGCCGCCGCCCACCATGCATCCCTGGCCGCAGCCGACGTGGTATCGGGTCTGGTGGCGGACCAGCGCATCTCGTAGCTGGTCGCGGTCCCGACCGCCCCGTCATCGCCCGGCGCCGTCCACGTGAGCGTCACGCTGGCGACCTGCGCGTGGGTCGGGAACGGTACGATGAAGAATAGCAGGACCAGCCCGAGGACGATCCCCAAGACGATGAAGAACTTTCTCATGGCGGCCCCTACTGCCTCGAATCAGACGGGTCCGCGCCTACGAGCTTGCGGATGAACATGCGGTGCAGCAGGTGCGCCTGGGTCGCCTGCCAGAGCGCGCTGCCGAGCCCGCCGAAGATCGGGCCGACCAGCCCGAAGAAGTTGAAGCCGATGATGGCCACGATCGGACCGTGGAGCCCGAGCGGCCCCTCGGCCGCCGCTGCCGGCCCCGGGGCGACCACCGAGGCCACCCAGGCGATGGCCGTCTGGATGAACGGGATGAGCCGATTGGCGATGACGCCCCTGACGCGCGGGAAGCGCGCCATGATGAAGCCCAGGATGGTAAGTGTGATCGGATTGTTGAGGATTCCAGCGAAGATTTCCACGATCTCCTCCTACTTGTCCGCCGCAGGCTGCGTGGCCTCATGGCCCGTGCCCGCGAACGTGTGGAACATCCGGTGCGCTACTTCCTGCCCGCCGCCCAAGGCCACCGAACCGCCGAGCCCGAGCCCGATCAGCCACAGGATCGTCTTGCGGTCGAGGCGGAAGCTTGTGTCGTTGCTGCCGTTTTTCTTCACCTGCTCGGCAAGCGTCTTGATCGCCACGGTGGCCTCGCTAATCCTTTCGACGGCATCGGCCATCCGGTCCTGAGCATCCGCGATGCGCTTCACGTTCGAATCCACCTTGGCGTCGTGCAGCCGCAGGTCAGTATGCACGTCCTGCACGACGCGCCGAATCTCTACCAGGTCGTCACTCACGCGAATGTCCCTTCGTGATACCACCACTGGGCGCTGGGAAGCGCCGCGTCCGCATCCAGGTGGACGAAGCGGCCTTGCTGATCGATGCCGATACGGACGAAGCCGTGCATGGCCGCGAACACCGCGAGTCGGATCGCCTCCGCAAGCCCGGCCGTCTTGATGTCGGCCCCGAGCCCCCGCAGGTGCGCGCTGTTGGGCTTGCCGCCCACGATGGCATTGTGGGCCTGGGTGCGGAGCCCGCTGTTGATCGTCATGGGCTTGCCCCAGCGTTCGCGCAGCTCGTCCAGCCTGGTGACGAATCGCGCGTCCATGCCCGCATGGCCGGAGCCGGGCGAGTCCGGGGAATCGAACTCGCTCGCCTTGAAATGCCTCACCTTCGCCCACTCGTCAGTCGTCATGCCGTCTCCCTTCTTGGTCCGTCCCCCCAGTAAGCCCGAGATTCTTCAATGTATTCCTGCGTGTACGGCCTCAGCTTCGAGGGCGGCGACGGCTGGAACGCGGGGATGTCCTGCGAGAACTCCACCCACGTGTTGTAAAACCCGGTGGTCGTCTCATCCTCCGGCAAGTCCGGCTTGGCGCTCCATGCCATGAACATGCCTTCAACCACCAGCCCGGCGGCCACCTCGGCCACCGACCTTCTAGTTCCAGTCTCCACCACGATGCGGTCCCCAGCCAGCATGACCACCGGCGTCAGTGATGTTGCGAAGCGCCTTGACGGCTTGGCCCAGGGTATAGCCGTCGAAGGTCGCCGTGTCGTTAGCGATCAGCGAGGTGTTGGTGACGAATGTGGCGGCGGCTCCGGCGGCGTTGTCGTCCTGCGCGTAGAGGCGGCAGTCGGCGACCATCCCATCGCGGTCAAGAATCGCCATTAGTTGAGCACCTCAAGTAGCATGGAGTTGATGCTGATGGTGTTGGCTGGATTCGCCGTCCCCCACTCTACGGTCAGGTCTAGGGCCTCGGAAGCGCTGGCGATAGTGACGGTCGAGTTTCCAGTCCCCATCGACATGGCGACCGGATTCCCACCACCAGCCGTGGTCGTTATGACCTCAAACCAAGCGTTGCCGACCACTGCGGTGGCGCTTTGTCCAACGAGGATGGCGCAGATTCGCCAAAAAGACGAAGCGGAGGGCGGTGTGACAACCCCGGTATCCCAGATGACCGTTGTGCCCTTCTTGAAGCGTACTCTGAGCGTCGGGGTCCCGGTGACGCCGTAATCCCCGGTGGCGGTAAGCCGAATGGTCTTGCCGAAGAGGAAGAAGCTGGCCGGGAGGGTCAGTGTGCCGGTTCCGAGGAATGGCAGGGACGATTCCGTGACTGTATTGGAGATGGTTTGCAGCGCCGACTGAGAGTAGAACGCGGTGCTCACAGTCTGCTTCAGCGTGTTCTCGTAGACCTGAACCGCCTTCTGCGTCGAGTCGTTCCACAGGTCTCCGTCCACGAGCGAGCCCGGCGCGGCGGAGGCGGTGAGCGTTTCCAGCGTGGTGGTGAGCTTGGTCACCGTCAGCCGGTCGGTGGCGAAGGTCATGTCGGCATCGTCGGTGAGGATGCCCGCGGTGCTGGCGAAGGGCACGCGACCGGAGGTCAGGGCCGCCGCCGCTCCCGCCACAATCATGGCGTAGTCAGGGAAGGTAGCAGTGCGGTTGGCGGTGATGCTCGATTGGAGCGTCAGCGTGGTGCCGGTGGACTGGTTGTTGGGGCTGACCTTGATTTGCTTGGTGGCATCGGCGGCGCCCCTGAACTGATTTCCTGCAAATGTGGGAACGCTGAAGAAAATCCCAGTGCCCGCAAGCGTCTTTGCGCTGAGTGTTTGTGCTGCGGTGGTGGTAACGACCGTTCCGCCAGCAGCCGGGAAGACGAGGCTGCCGCCTGCTGGCGCACCATCGAGCGAGAATACAAGAGAAGCGGCTGCTGTCGCGTCCCAGATGCCCCCCCATTGCCAAGCAGGGGTACCGATGGTGCGGGCGATGAACGGGAAGTTGTTCGTCAGCCCATCGCCGAAGATGCACGAGCCGATACCCGCGATGCCACCCGTGCCCTCGATGGTGAAGTAGTCGCCGGTGTCCGCCGCGTTCCGCACCTGCGCCACCGCCGCCGTCTGAGTCGCGTGCGGGACGAGCTTCAGGAGCACGTCGGAGGCGGTGGTGTTGTCAATGGTCTGGGCGCCTGTGAACAGGTTGGCTACGGAGAGCCGTGCATAGTCCGACAGGCTCGGTATATCCGAGAGGAGCGCGAGCGTCCCGCTGGCATTGGGCACGGTGAGCAGGCGCTTGGTCCCGGTGCCGACGCTGGAGGCCACGAACCCAAACCGCTTTGTGAAGTCGGCACCGTCGTAAATCTCGAAGGAACCCGCGGCGTAAGAAACGGCGCGAGCCGGGGAGGCGAGCACGAGCATCAGGGCGAGCGAGGCGAGCAGTTTGCGCATCAGATTCCTCACGAGAGCGCGACGGCGCGGGCGCGCAGCGCGTATTGGGGATTCCCGGTGGCCCCTATCGGGGTGGCCGTAACCGTGATGGTGCCGCTGGCAAGATAGACCACCAGCGCCCCGGCGTCGCGGCTGAGTTCTGACAGCAAGATATCGGAGGCGATCTTCGCACTGGTGGCACCAACGTCGTCCGTCCACGCGAGCGTGGTCGTCAGGAGCCCGCCCGAGCCGGCCAGCGTGCATGCGTGGTAGATGGTGACGAGATACTTGCCAGCCACCGTGGCCAACGTGGCGACCTGCGTGGTGTTCTGTCCCAATAGGTTGACCGCCATAGGTCCTCCAGCGAGAGCAACAGAACCATCTCCTACATTCCATTGGCGGGAGTATGCCGTAATGCGCTCCCGCGTGTAAGGTCCGCGCACGCGCGGCCTCCTAGTCCTCGATCTCCAAATGCGCCGAGCCCGCGATGCAGAGTGCTGCCAGAACCAGCTTCCACTTGTTCATCGTTTACCTCCTTGTGGCGAGCATCGCCAGCTACTCGACGATCCAGTAGTAGAAATCATACCGCGTGGACGCGGTCGGGGCGACATCGAAACTAATCACGAAAGTGGTGGTGGTCGTGCTCGAAACGTATGCCTGCCGGGCCGCGGAGCCGGTGCGAGCATTGCCGAGCACAACGCACTTGGGCGCGGTAAAGTATGGAGAGCGGAACGTGACAGTGGCGGCGACCCCGGTGGTCGGCGACGTGCCGGCCGTGAGTTCGACCATTCCAGCAGCATCGGTACCACCAGCCGTGACAGCAACCGTCGGGGCCGTACCCAGCGCCGCGCCTGCCGCGATTGTCGGTGCGACTGACTGGCCGCTCTTGAGATGCGCGACTGCGTTGCCGGCCGTGCTACCGGGCTTGATTGACCAAAGCGTATCTCCGGCGCTGCTCCGCCACTGTGAGTATGGAGCAGTCGCGGAAGCTGGCCCGACGATGAGCAGCGGCGTCGTAGCCGCAGTAGCTCCGGTGAGTTCGAGTCGTCCACCATCGTCAACGAGCATCGTCGTGCGGGTATTGTCGCTGCTGTTGATCGCGAAACCAGACGTACCAGAGTTGATCGTGACTCGATTGGTTGCCCACCTCAGGGCACCAGCAGACCCGCCAGGATCGCCGGTAAGCAGTATCCCGCCAGCAGCGGTGAGCAGATTATTTGTCGTTACGGTGCCGGATATGCCGCCCGGCAGTTCAACGGCCCCCACGAAGCGGGAAGTGCCACCATTCGAGAAAATCGAGTAGCGCGTGCCTCCCACATTCTGATTCTCAAGATACAATCCGTAGCTGTTGGTGATCGAGCCGACGCCCTGGCCAACGGTATCAGGAGTAGCGACATAGGTTCCGTAGGCGTTGGTGATGACGCCGCCGGCGTTGTTCGTGATCTTGCTGTAGGTAGCGTATGCATTTGTGAGCGTCCCGACGCCGTGGTTGTTCGCGCGATTGTCGCTCCCGCGCGCGTCGGCCACCGTGCTCGCGGAGTAGTTCGACACTTTGTTGCGGGCGCCTTGGGCCAGCGTCACGGGTCCGCCCCCGGTGGGGTAGCCGATGTATGCCGTGTGCGTACCACCCACCAGCCCGGTGACGGTGCCACTGCCACGATGGAACGTCGCGAAGTCATGACCCTCGATGCGCGGGAAGTTCTGCGCGTTGCCGGCCGTCGTATAGACTTCACCGGTCAGACCGTACAGCGCCGAAACCGGAGCAATGCTCGGGTTGGCGAAGAGCTGGATGAACCCACCCATCGCGTAGACTTTGGAGAAGTCGGTCAACGTTTCCCGAATGTCGAGTATGTCTCGGAAAGTTGAGCCCGAGCCACCTGCCCCGCTCTGGTCGTAGTCCCGGTCAGCGCCCGAGAGTGTGCCGAAACTCACCCTCCCGTACTTCGTCTCGGTGCCGCCAGATTGATACGTCACCGTGACCCCGGCAGGCAACGCTGGTACCGTGAGCCCGGGGCAGCCGGGATTGATGCCGATGACGCCGGTCGTGCCGACGTAGGCGACTGCGGCGGTGAGGCCCGCCGCATCGCCGGAGAAGTTCTTGGCCACGAAGTCGCCGGACTTGACGGCCCAGATGCCGCAGGTGCCGGTGTAGCCGTGTAGATTGCCGGCCAGCAGCATCGTGGCCAAGAGCAGCGAGAGTGTGCGTTTGAAGATCATTGATTCCCCTTTCATCCGACCGGCAGCAGCATGTCGCCGAACAAGATTTGTTCCTCCGGTGCAACCACCGCCGCCTCGTTGATCGACACCGCCACGACGCGCGTGTAGAACGCGGTCGGCCCAAGATGCTGCTCGGTCTCAGTGACCACGAAACCCTTACCTGCCCACAGCCCGTCACTGTCCGGGCCAGGGTAGGGCAGGATCGCGTCGAAGTCGCTGGAAAACGCGATGACGCGCCCGCGCTCCAAGTCCGGCGCGCGGTCGGTGGCGAACGAGACCACGACGCGCGGCTTGCTCATCAGATCGGCCATGCGGTTCCGCGTGTCGCGCGCGGTGCGCGTGTCGTAGAGTGCGCGTCCTTCGATGGACAAATCGCGCCGCGCCCCGTAGCGGTCCGCCGCCTTCTTCATGGCCTGCTCGCGGATGCCCTTGGGCGAGAAGGCACAGTATCCCGAGGCCAGCTCCACGTTGGAGTCAGCCGGGAAGCCGAGCAGGTCGGCACAGTGGCGCGAGCCGGTCGCGGAGTCTGTCCCGTTCACGCCCCCCTGCCAGAGAATGTCGACTGTCTGCGCGTGCGCGGCAGAAGAAACAAGAAACAAGTTGGCGAAAGCCAAAGAGACAATGGAGAAGATTAGTACTCTTTTCATGGCTTTATTATACC
>ERZ1292632.3873-Hain-H43-01um-R2-3873-length-11113-cov-6_pt1 | contig 11113 bp, 11 predicted proteins | sample MGYA00564407_ERZ1292632 | MGnify/ENA primary metagenome ERZ1292632 (study PRJEB36523, sample SAMEA6512637) | groundwater metagenome | collected 2019-01-08 | study: AquaDiva: Metagenomics assemblies of 32 groundwater samples
AGGTTACCCCAGATGTTCTAATCCCCCGCCCGGAAACAGAGCTGTTGGTTGATGAGGTCTTAGATTTTGCTGAAAGCTATACCCTAGATCCTAAACCCCATCCCCTAACCATTCTTGATCTTGGCACCGGCTCCGGCAACATCGCCATCTCTATTGCCAAAAATTTATCACACCCCCGGGGTGTAACAATATTAGCTACAGATATTTCCCAAAAAGCTTTAAAAGTAGCCAAACAAAATGCTAAATTACATGGAGTTGAAGATAAAATTACCTTTGTTAAAAGTGATCTGCTTTCCGCTTTTTGTCATTCTGGAGGCTGCAGGCCGATAGAATCTAATGGGAAAGATGCTATCGCTTCGCTCCAGCATGACAACCCCAATATTATTGTTACTAACTTACCTTACATTCCTTCCGCCAGGATTCCTTACCTGGATTCATCAGTTAAAGACTTCGAGCCTCTAGTTGCCTTAGACGGCGGCGAAGACGGCTTTGCACTTTACCGGAAACTTTTTCAGCAGGTTCAAGCTAAGAATTGGCACCCTAAATTAATTTTGGGTGAAATAGATTACACTCACGGAGAACTGGCAGCTACAGAAGCCCAAAAATATTTTCCCGAAGCAGAAATTGAAGTGAAAAAAGACCTAGCCCACTTACAAAGAATATTAACAATCAAACATCCTACTGATTAGGCAATTCTTGCAAAGTAGCAGTAACTTGTCTTTCTTTGCCGTCATTCCAGACAGTCAAATTTAAACTATCCCCTATTTTTTTATTACTAATAGCTTGAGAGATCTTTGTTTCCGAATCTACTGTTTGGCCGTCTACTTTGGTAATAATATCTCCCTGTTTTATTCCGGCTTTATCTGCCGAAGAATCTGCTACCACCTCTTGAACATAAACCCCTTGCGGCACTTCGTTCAAAATTGCTATATCCTTAGAAATAAACCTGTAGCTAACACCCAGGAAAGGCCTGGAAACCGAGCCTTTTTGAATAAACTCATCAGTAATCTTTTTAACCGAATTGATCGGGATAGCAAAACCAATATTTTGAGCCCCTTCGGTAGTAGCAACGTTGACGCCAATCACTTGTCCCGCAGAATTTAGAAGTGGCCCTCCGGAGTTGCCAGGATTGATAGCAGCATCTGTTTGAATCAGGTCATCTAAGGATTCGGCAGAGCCGGAAAATGGATCACCTGCTACCACTCTCCTGCCCAATCCGGAAACTACCCCGGTTGTAACAGTGTTAGTAAATCTGCCTAAAGCGTTACCAATAGCAATTACTGTTTGGCCTACCTTTAATTTAGAAGAATCCCCTAGCTCTAAAGCCTTCAAATCTCCGCCTTCAACTTGTACAATTGCCAGATCCAAAACAGGATCCCGATAAATTTTGCGGATTTCATATTTTTTTCCATCCTTGGTAACAACGTTATACTTAATACCCGGATCGTCCACTACATGCTTATTAGTTACAATAATTCCATTGTCCGAAACGACAAAGCCGGTTCCTATCGTCGCATTTTGGCTCCTCGGGGCAGAAAACGGGTCGAATGGATTGAAAATCCGGGTTGTAGCACCAATGGCTACAACAGAAGAGGATGATTTATCAACTGCGGAAACAACCGCATTTTCTTCTTGAACAACTGTTTGAATCTCCAAGGTTTTAGGTTGTAAAAGATTCCCGCTGATAGAAGGTATCCAGCCTCTAACTTGAGCCTGATATAAACCAACAGCCACCAAAACACCTAAAGTCACAGCTATTACTATTCCGTTAAAGTTTAATCCAGGTAGTTTCGAGTTATCCATGATCAATTTAGCAGTTCAATTGCCCTTTCTAGTTGCGGATCCTTTGTTGAATCTTCTTTGTCTCCTTCAATTTTAACATCAGGATCAAGCCCCCCCGCATCATTAACCCATCTGCCATTTGGGGTTAACCATTTTGCCACAGTAATATGGATGCCTGTCCCACCTAGCAAATCCTGCGATTCTTGAATAGTGCCTTTACCAAATGATTTCTCCCCCACAAGCTCTCCTCGTTTTCTATCTTGTATCGCTCCTGCCACAATTTCCGAGGCTGATGCCGATCCTTTATTAATTAAAACGGACAAAGGTATTTTCGTAAGTTTCCCCACTCTCGTAACCTTAAAAGAAAGTTTCTCTCCCTCGCTGTTTTCTTGTAAAACTACCGTTCCGCCATCCAAAAACTCCGATGCGATAAACACAGCCCCATCCAAAAATCCACCAGGATTATTTCTTAAATCTAACACTAAAGCCTGAGACTGAGCTGAGAGTAAATTGGATACCGCTTCATTCCACTCGTCTTCGGTTCGCTCCCCAAACCGCGACAATTTCACAACCGCCACTTTCTTACCCGATTTTGTTTGTCTTTCGGAAACCTCCACGCTTTTAACAATAATCGTATCTCGGGTCAGAGTAAAAGATCTTGTATCCGAATCTCCCTCTCTAAAAATAGCCAGCTCTATTTGAGTCCCTTTGGCACCCCTGATAAGATTCACCGCTTCAGGAAGTGTCATGCTAGTGGTGTCTCTATCGCCGATTTTTACTATTACATCTGCCGGTTTGATCCCGGCTTTCTCTGCAGGGGTTCCGGAGAGTGGCGCTACCACTACTAATCTCTTATCCTTATTGAATCCAAGTTGAATACCTACACCTTCAAAACTACCATTCAGCTCTTCCTTGGAGAATTTTTGTTGTTCAGGCGGCAAGAAAACCGTATAAGGATCTCCCAATGCAGAAACCATACCTGAAATAGCCCCGTAAAATAACTTGTTAGGATCTATATTTTTTTTGTCCAGATAAGAACGGGATAACAGATCCCAAGTATCCCAAAATAACTTAAAATCTAAATTGATTTTTTCGGGAGGAACTTTATTTATTATGGAAATCGTTGGCCTATAGGTCACCCATTTAATCTGTATATCACGATGGCCTAATTGCCAACCGAGCAAAAAAGAAAGTACTACTATTAAAACTATTCTTGCATTAATGTTTTTAAGGAGATCCTTCATAAAAAACAACCAGCGACTCTAAACTTTACACCATAATTTCTAGGTTCGCAACCGGCACCTGAATCTTTCTCCTTGCTGTCTCAACTGTTACCAGGTAGTCACGAGCTCCAGACGGCAAAAGGGTTAAAGAATCATTAATTGCCACAAGTTTTCCCTGCTCTCCTAAGTAAGAGTTTCCCACTACCCTCACCTTTAAACCAGATTTGAGCTCTAGATCTCCCTTTATCTGACCAACATCTAATATTAGATCATTATTCTGCAGTTCCGGCAATTTAGTATTTTTTATCTTTACAAGACTGGACGATAAGGGCGAGGGAAGACTGATCAAAGCCTTGTTTCCATCGATAAAGACAAATTTTCCTTCATATCCTGACAAAATTTCAAAAATATCAGTGCCTATCGGAACTGAACCAAAACCTTCACAAACTACAATTGAGGTACCTATATCATTATCTAATTTTTTGGGAAAGACTAAACGCCCCCCAGCCATTCCTTTGTAATCTTTAGCATCTATTCCCCCTGTGATAATACCATTAACTCCTGCTGAGATACATGCAGATATCGCATCTTTAAAAAATAAACTGCCTCCGACCAACACACAATCATCATATTCTGTTTGGATTGCGCTTTTAGAAATCAAGCCATCTTTTTTGCCTAAAATGTGTAAAATACCATCGCGAGACCTACCGGAACCAAACATACCATATATTCTAGTAACTTGAGTCCGAATGATCACCTGTCCCCTCTCCTTATCAACAACTTCTACAATTCCATAAACCCCTGCAGGTAAGTTTACTTTTTTAGGAAGGAAAGCAATTTTTAACTCCCCGGTTTTATTATTTAAAAAATCTAATACGCCGTCTGTAGGCGAGGTTAACACTTTCTTCCCGCCGATCAACCAACCTTTTTTAAAAGCTAGTAATTCGCCTTTATATATTCTCTGACCAATTTTTTTGACAAGCAGCTTTTCAACCTCCTGTGGAGAGACAGAAAGTAATGTAGAAAGGTCTAAAGTCCTAAATCCGGCAGAAATGGTCGCCATCCCTATAATCTCTGGTGGTGTAACTTGCTGTCCTACGCTTACGTTAAGAACACCTTTCCCTACCAAAACTCTTGCAACCCGGGTTATTACGTCTTTTTCTACCCGCATTCTTAAAGGGGCCAAATGTTTCATGCACTCCTCCCATCAATTACCAAACCCAATTTTCCTCCATAAATTTCAAATGCGTTTTCCTTTTTTCCCAGCAACTTACCTTTTTGTAATTTATACGCAATTTCACACCTATCTTTGGGGCAAGGAACTAACATTAAGTTTCCCTGTCGGATCTCGTAATTTTTGCTCTGTAACTCTAAGTTCATTACTCCACCGCTACCATCAAACTGCGGGAGCAAGATAGAACCTACTATTTCATCAATATTATTTGTTAAGACTATTGTCCAAAGATCTTGAAAGTAGTCTTTCTTTTCTCGACTTAAAAGGAGTGCGTCAATAAAGACAAGTGTTAGGCTCATTAGATCCGGAACGAAGTTGAGAAACTTTACAGGTATTAGAATTTTGCGCAAGGTAACATTTAAAAAAGGATTATCACCAAGTAAAGCATTATTTTTCTGGAACCCCGGTTTTGGACCGTTCATTCTTAGGGCTTCACGGAGTATACTCAAATCTATCTGCATATCAGGTTCGGTTAAAGAAATAGCTTGAGGATACAGAATCTTATTTGCCAGGTAGTCTTCCAGCTGGTTAAGTTGGGGTACAGGCTTAAGCCAGGAAGCTATAGCTTCCATTGAGATTTGATCCAGGTTATCAAAACTGTCAAAAAGTCCGGTTAATCTGGGCATGTACAAATATAGTACTAAACCTTAGGGGTAAATGGAAGTAAGCTTAAATGTCTGGCGTATTTTATTTGCTTGGTCACCACTCTTTGATGCCTGCTGCAAAGATTATTTTTTGCACGAGGTATAATCTTTATCCTATCTGTTATAAAACGACGAAGGATAGAAGTATCGGTATAAGCAGGATTTGTTTTAGATTGGCAAAAGAAACAGGCCTTTTTAGGTCTACCCATTGTCGTGTTAGAGTCTGTTTCAGTTTGCTCTGCGACTTCACTGGTCTCCTTCTGGGAAACCTTAGATATTACTTTTCTGGTGATCTTTTTCTCAGCCATAATTTGAGGATTATATCTTAAATTTGCTACAGTGGCAATAGACTTTTGATACAACTATTCAGATTTGAGTCCCTTAAGGTGGTCGGCCAGTTGACTGATAACTGTGGCATAAGCCGGGTTATTGATCTGGTTTGTCAGTTCAAATGGATCAAGAGCCAAGTTGTAGAATTCCCGCTCGCCGCTTCCCAGCTCCACATACTTATACTTAACGGCTCTGACTCCGCTACTGGTCGGGGCTCCCATCCAGCCTCGGCCATGTTCTATCAAGAAACTGCCTCTCCAGGAAGAAAAAGGGAGGTAGTCACACAAAGGCGTTGGTGAAATTTATTCCCTCACCAGCTATCCTGGAGGCAACCGTCGGCATATAAGAGACCGTGTCCCATCTTTGATCGTCAGTTTCAATAACGATAATATTGGGCCGCGGCTCGAGAGTTTGGCCTGTCACCGGAGAAAATTTGAAAACAAATACTACGGCAGGAACCAAGATGGCTAGAAGAACAATTAACTTTATCATTTAGAACGGCAAATCGTCTTCAACCTCTTCTTTAGAAGTATTTTTTTTCGAAGCTGAAGCTTTTGGCTCTTCAGGTTCAGATTCTTTTTCTTTTTGGACAGATTCAGACGTGTCCTTATCTGCTGATTCAGTTTCTTTTGCAGAATCGTCCATTTCGACCTCTTTCTCTTCTGTTTTCTCCTCTTTGGCAACTTCTTCTTTTTCACCCTTAACCGGCGCTGACTCAAAATCATCCGGAACTGCCGTATATTCACCGCTTGCTTTTGGAGTCAGCAAAATCATATCCTCTACTACAATTTCCGTAACAGTTCTGGTCTGACCGTCTTGTGCCTCCCAGGATCTGGTTTGCAGTCTTCCGGAGATAAAAACCCTGTTCCCCTTTTTGAGAAGTTGGTTACAAAGTTCGGCCAGTTTATTCCATGACACTAACCTATGAAAATCTGCTTCTTCTTTTCTTTCGCCTTCTGTCACATAAGTGCGGTTAGTAGCCATACCAAAAGTACAAACAGCAGCACCATTGGGGGTATATCGAAGTTCGGGGTCCCTTGTTAAATTACCTATCAGTTCTACTCTATTCCAAGATCTTGATGCCATTTTTCTATCTTCTAATTAGCAGGTAACGTAAGATATCTTCTTCTAATTTCAAAGTTTTGTCAAGGCCTTTTGCGTTTTTTGGGTCTGTTTCAAATTCAAAATGAGCAAAGTATCCTTTGGTATTTCTCTTAATGGGATAAGCCAAATCTTTTGCGCCCCATAAATCTTCTTTTTGAAACTTTCCCTCTTCACCCAGCATTTTCTTTTTGATATCCCCGAGCAGCGCCAAACGGGTCTTTTCTTCCAGATCCGGCTTTAAGACTAAAGTTAAATAATATGAATTCATTGAGGGTAATTGTACTAGGAAGCCTTTCCCAATTCAATAGCTAAAGACTGCATGCCTTTCTGCCTTACACAAATCTACCGTAATAACCCCTGGCGTTAGGGGGAAGATTTCGGGCAATCTCCGTCATTAGGAAATCTACAGACTCTTTTGAATTACTTCTCCAATTAGAGCCTAAGTTCTTTGCCATATCTTCCGGGGTTAAGGGCATTGCTGGAGTAATACTTATTCCCACACGTAGAAAATCTAACAGATCTAAAATTCGAGAAGGGGCATAAATAGAAAAAAGGCCTTCTGGCGTTGGAAGCAAACTATCGACATTGTATATCCTGTAAGTTTTATCAACAGCTAACGGCAGGAAGTATGGCTCCTGGTTGGAATGGCTACCTAATCTTTTCATTAAATCATATAAATCTAAAATATCTGTATCTAAAATTTCCTGTAATCCAAAAATTTGATCGCCTCTTGCTCCTTTGGGATGCCGTCCCGGCTGGACACTTCCCCCGGCCGGAACCAAAAGACCTATGCCTTTTTCTCTTAATCTATTTACCAAAAGCCGTCTCTCGCTTATTTTTTTGGACATTCCATATCTTTCTACATCTTCGTCTCTTGTAATCTGAATAAACTCAAGATCCCTTTCCTTTGCATAAGCTTCCATCCTTGAATAAATTCCCATCATAAATACACTTTGTTGACCTTCAGATACTGACCGGGCTAAAGTTTCGACAAAACCATTAAGATTATCCCCTAGACCAGCTTCCTCTGTTAAGCTTTTCAGCTTGTGACAAAAGTGGGAAACTACGACATGATCAAGATGGCTAAAATGACCAATCACAACCTCGGGAACCATATTTGTTCTAGTCAAATCTAGAAATTTAGAAGTAAATTCCGGAGTTAACCCTTGTACTTGAACTAACCGGGGAAGTCTTTGTGCAACACTATCTGCAAACTTATCCAAAAAACCAGTCCTAACACCAACCTCCATTAATTTATTAAAAGCTTTTTTCCTTGTTTGACCTAAAGTTTCATTTACTCGGGCACCTAAGGCTTCCCTGGCTTCAGCAATCTCTGTAATCATATTTGAAGTATTTTACTATATACCTATAGTAAATATCAACTCAACTACCCACCAAAAACTCTATTACATCGCCGTCCTTAACTTCATAATCCTTCCCTTCAGTCCTGATCCAACCCTTTTGCTTGGCTATTCCATATGATCCTGCTTCAATCAATTTTCCATATTCTATCACTTGCGCCCTGATAAAATTTTTCTCAAAATCAGTATGGATCACTCCGGCAGCTTGGGGAGCCTCAATCCCCTTCTTTATAGTCCAGGCCCTGACTTCTTTTGGCCCGGCAGTTAAAAAGGAAATCAAACCTAAAAGATCATAAGCTTTAACAATTAATCTCTCTAAACCAGTCTGCTCAATCCCCAGCTCTTTTAAGTACTCCAGCCGCTCTGTCTCTGATAAATCAGCCAATTCTTCTTCCAGCTTTGCACAAATTGCCAGCTCATCACTATGATAGGCTAGTGTATCATAGTAAGTTTCTTTGATTCTTCCCTCATCTACATTTCTTATATACAAAACCGGCTTTATAGAAAGAAGCGGCAGGTGAGAAAACCAATCCTTTAGCCTGTCATTTTCCACCTGATACTTACCTAGGGTCCGACCCTGGTTTAATTCCTCCATCATCTGCTGAAAGATCTCTAGCTTTTGCTTTTCCAGAGGGTCCGACCCTGGTGTCCTTACTTCCTTTTCCAAAGCTACTACCAATTTCTCCAATGTCTGCAAATCTGCTAACCCTAATTCTGTTTCAACAGTCAATTTATCCGAATCAGGATTTTCAGATCCCGAGCGAACAACATTTTCATCTGTAAAATCCCTCAAAACATGAATTATGGCATCCACTTCCCTAATATGAGACAAGAACTGGTTGCCTAAACCGGCACCCTGATGGGCGCCTTTGACCAGACCGGCAATATCCACAAACTCCACTACCGCCGGCACCAATGGAGGCAGATTCTCCATATCCTCTTCTCTCTTTACCACGTCTGCAAGAATTGCCAGACGTGGATCCGGAACCGCCACCACTCCAACATTCGGTTCAACTGTGGCAAAGGGATAATTAGCAGAAAGCGCCACCCTCTTTTTTAAAAGTGCATTAAATAATGTTGACTTCCCCACATTAGGAAGACCTACTATCCCGATTTTTAAACTCATATTGAGGATTATAACAATTTCCTATTACAAATTTCTTGCTTGATTCTAATTTATTTATAAACTAATACATGTTATACTGCGACAGTGCAAGCATCCTTCTATACAAGTGGTTTCCTATATAATTTAAAAACTCACCGAATTCTTTTACTTCAATCTAAACAAAGGGATGAATCTACTTCCTGGACTATGTTGGGAGGAGAAGGTATAGAAGGAGAAGGAGCTGAAGTTGCCTTTCAAAGGATAATAAATAAGAAATTAAATATAAATCTTAAATCAAAAGATATATATCCAGTTTATGATTATATTTCAAACATACAAAATAAACCTCATTATGTTTTTTATGTTGAGGTAAAAAATAGTAAAAGTTTTAATGATCTAAAAAAAGGTTGTCCTTCCTGGGTTAGTTTTAGTGAGACTACAAAGCTTTCAGTCAGTATTCAAACTAAGCAGGATATTGTAGTAGGTGAGAGAGTTATTAATGCCAAATGGCGAGATGATGAGGCTGAAAGAAATCACCTGACTCCTTAAATTATTGTCTATCTTTAAAGCGTATCATTAATCTAATCCTAATTCCTACACATAGCATATAATACACATCATGTTAATAGATGAAGCAGAAATTATTATCAGAGGAGGACATGGTGGTGCAGGACTTGTTTCATTTAGGGGCAAAAAAGGTGGAGGGCCTGATGGAGGAGATGGAGGTAGAGGTGGAAGTGTTTACGTGAAGGCTACATCTGATATATATGCCCTGCAGCAGTTTCTTTCAAAAAAAGTTTGTAAAGCTGAGGATGGGAAAGGTGGAGGAGTTGGAATAAGATCAGGAGCAAATGGAAGAGATCTAATTTTAACAATGCCAGTTGGTACCCTTATAACAGATGAAAAAGGCAGTGAGATTGAATTAACAACAATAGGTCAAGAAGTATTACTTGCAAAAGGAGGATTAGGAGGAAGAGGAAATGAATCCTTTAAATCTCCAAATAAGACAACGCCAACATATGCTCAAAAGGGGCTTAAGGGACAAGAGAAAAGATTAAAGATAAAACTTAAATTAATTGCAGACTTTGGTTTAATTGGACTTCCAAATGCTGGTAAAAGTTCTCTTTTAAATGAAATTACAAATGCTAATATTAAAATTGGTGATTATCCCTTTACTACCCTAGAGCCAAACCTAGGAGTTTTAAACGGTAAGGTCCTGGCAGATATACCAGGTTTGATAGAAGGAGCTTCAGAGGGGAAAGGTTTAGGGCATAAATTCTTAAAACATATAGAAAAAGTGAAACTTTTACTTCACTGCATATCTTGCGAGTCAGATGATCCTCTGAAGGACTATAAAATTATTAGGGAAGAGCTCAAAAAATTTAATCCTGATCTTTTAAACAAAAAAGAGATGATACTTCTTACAAAATCAGATCTTAAAGAAACCGAGCGAAGCCCGCTTGCAGCGCGCACTAAACTTAAAAAGATAGGAGAGAAAGAGGTTATTCCTATATCAATTCATGATTGGGATAGTATACAGATTCTTACTAAAATTCTATCAGAGGTTTAATATTTTGTTTCCTCGTCTATATGCTTCCTGAATAAACGCAAGTTCTTTTGTACTTATTAAAGATTTTCCTTGAGCAAGATGTCTCGCAAAATCTCTATAAACACCTCTATATTCTGATTCTTGATTAACTATTTCTCGCGATGTATCAACAGTCATTCGCACTTCTCCGTTTTTGCTGAAAATATTCTTCACAATATCAACTACATATGTGTCTTCATCTGCTGTAAATGTAACTTGTCGCACTTCAGGTCCTTTATTCATCCAGTCCATAGAAAGAGTACCAGAACCTTTGCTGCCAAACGAAAATCCAACATGTGCTTCCGTCTCAACTTTAAAGCCCCCAGCTTTTTTGAATTTTGCATCTTTTACTGAAAAAGGAGTCCAATCAGGAAGAACATAGGTTACAACTGAAAGTGCGTTAATACCGCTATCGATAAGTACTCCACCTCCTGCAATTTCAGGATTAAAAATCCATCCATCAACAGCATGGTAATTTGGAGCATATTCGCTATATTGAATATCAATCCCTTCAATATTTTTATCTACGAGTTCCTCTTTTGCTGCTTCAACAGCAGGATTATATCGTGCATGAAATGACATAAAAAGTACTCTTTCCTGCTGATTTGCACAAACACTCATTTCTTCACATTGAGCTACAGCTAAAGCAGGAGGCTTTTCAACCAATACATGTTTTCCTGCACGAAGAGCATCCATAACGAGCTGATGATGAGTATTTGGAGGAGTATTGATGCTTACTGCT
>ERZ1292632.3877-Hain-H43-01um-R2-3877-length-11111-cov-4_pt1 | contig 11111 bp, 21 predicted proteins | sample MGYA00564407_ERZ1292632 | MGnify/ENA primary metagenome ERZ1292632 (study PRJEB36523, sample SAMEA6512637) | groundwater metagenome | collected 2019-01-08 | study: AquaDiva: Metagenomics assemblies of 32 groundwater samples
TTGTTACAGAATTTAACATGGCTTCTATTGCAGTCCTCAGAAATTCTTCCTCCCCACTCTTCTCTGCCAGTTGTACCGCTACCCATATTGGCCATAGTACAATCGTGAGTAACGCAAGTCTGCCAGCCATAACGTCTTGCGCGCAAAATGTAATCCACATCCTCCCAGTTAACAAGAAAATTAGTTCTATCAAATAATCCAGGATGCGGCTCATTTGGCAATCCACAATTTGGAATACAAGCCTTATCTTTCTCTTTCTTCATCAGGTCGCGTACCATATCTGCTCTTAGCATCATAAAGCAGGCGAAACCTCCGTCAATGATTTTCCCAGCGTGCTCTTTCTCATATGCTTCTACTGAATTTTTAAACTTTGTAAATCCATCTTCTGTGACTGGCGATCCACACCAAAGCCACATGGGTCCACTCCACCCCACCTTTGGATTCTTTTCCATAAAATCAACCATTTTCTCAAGCCAACATCTTTGTCCTTCTTTTACATTAGGGAAAGCGACATCATTATTGAGGATCATAATGTAATCACAGTCATCAGCCAATGCTCCAAGAACTATTCTATTCCAGGCGTGACTAATGCCCAATCTTGAGCCATCTGTATATGTAATCTCTAACTTATCTATGGCGCTTGTTTTCTTTAGAATATGTTCATTGATTATGTCTTCATGTCTCTTCAATTCTGCCCTTGATGTTTCTTTCGTTTCGTCGTCGGGAAGATAAAGGTTGAATCTGTATTTTGTATTCTCAATTAGATCTGGCAATACTTGATTTGTCCAGAAGAAATTCATGGTCGGAATTCCAACTCCTACTTTTGGCATTTTGTATCTACTCCTAATTTCTCATCTATTGCATCTAGCTTATCATTGAATTCTGTTTCTATTTGATGTCTTGTTTTGTATTTTTCTACATCCCATGCAAGCCCAAACTTCTTTCCCTCTGGCAGCTTATTATCGTAAACAGAAATTTTAAGTTTCGGCATTACCGCTTCAACTGTTACCGGATCTGCAACCGAAGGATGATCGTGATCGAATATCTTAGACTCATTAATGAAAGAAACCATTGTAGAGCGCTCTCGACCTTGCGTTCCGTCTTCAAGCCACTCCTTTCCTGGACAACAGTTATCAAGCCATTCCCTGAAGTATCTCTTGACTTCATCCGAAAACTCTCTACTTGAGATATCCGGCTTTAGTGGTAAATAAAATGGAGAGTCTGGATCGTCATAAATACAATCTGGATTTACTTTAATGAATTTTTCACTATCTAATTCAATAATAGCGGAAACTTCAAATTTAAATAACTTCTTCATATTTTACTTTAGTAATTCAATCTTCTTCATAAACTTAATGCTCTTCAATACAGGAATACTAAGAGGAACACTTGTCTCAAGACCAACTTCCTCGATGAACTTGTTGACTAGCGCCAGCAACTCCTCGTCCTTCATAAGAAGTGCCATAATCAAACCTAGCTTATCATCGCTAGTTAATCGGCCTAATTGCTCAAGCGGAATATTTCTCAATAATTCATCCTTGGCAATATCAAAATCCATCTCTACGGCAGCTCTAAATTTCATATTATTTCTCCTTACAACAATCGCCACTCTTCGGCTCAAAACACTTTGCACAAATAGAAATCGTTCCAATTCTCCCACAACGCTCACATGGCCCTCTCCTGCCCGCAAATCTCTTACCACGAGCTTTTCCTTTGCAGACGGGGCAGGTGATCGGAAATACATTTGGATCTCCGTCAACGAACATTCCAGGCTCTTCTTTCATTCTACTTAGAAATCGTGCGTCAGCTTCACTAGCTGCCCATTCTAGATCGCGTATAATCCCGGCATCAAATTCAGCCCAAAATTCCGCACATACCGTAGCGTAACGCTCACTTTCCATCACGCTAGAAGTCACCCTTTTCACACTGGAGGCAAACTAATCCTCTACGACGCCAAAGCTCAACAACCTGCGTCCGGTCATCAATTGCAAATAAAGGCTTATATCCTCTAGCCAAAATTTCGAAATCAAGTATAATTTCTTTAATTAAATCATCTTTTCTGGAATCGTTGAATGGACGCATAAATAGGTGCTCATAAGTGTCATGGCCCCATTTTTCATCATCTGATTCCGCCTCGTCTAGATATTCCTGATTTACAAGGTCGCACTCTCTCCATAGCCAATTTTCCGTTATTTCCCTGTAATTGTCCGGTCTGCCTGAACAGAAAATAATCTTGTTATAGCGACCTGCACCAATTAATGACCTTACAATTTCAAGACACCAATCGTTTGGCTCATCCTTGTCCATTGCGCCAAAGAATCCAGGCCAATTCTTCTTCGGTCCCTTCATAAAGTGAAGCCTGTGATCCGTATTCGCAATCGTACCGTCGATATCCACAATAACTACATCTGTTTGCCTACCACTGGCTAGCGGATACCTAAAATCTAACTCTCCCTCTTCACTCGTCGGCCTCTCATACTTCGTGAAGAACGTCGTAAGAGCACTGTTCGCATTTACCTCGTCCTTAATCGTCTCGTGTCCTTCTCTCTGCAAACACCTTGCTAGGCAAACTTCTCTAGGTACATGCAAGACCACGATTTTTACGTCATAACCAGCCTTTCTAGCTGGACCGATATACCTACCCCTCTGCTCCTTGTTGAAGCCCATGCGATCGACTACAACGTCTTTACGAGCCTCTAGTGCGGTCTCAAATACTTCCCACTGACCTTGCTTGCCTTGTGAGTCTTGATTGACATACACATGAGAGGCAAATTCAGTCTTAGCGAGCGTTGACTTTCCGCTTCCGGGAGGCCCAACAAGGCAGATTAGGGTAGGCATATCTGTATTCTCCTAATTAAACTTTTACGGATACGCGAGCCTTACTAAACTCGCGACGAACTCCAGTAAAACCACGATAAGAATTAGCACGAATCTTACGCACCATATCCCTGCTAATGAATCTAAAATAGACCTTATCACGAGCCGGCGTAGTACCGATTAGATTGCCTAGACCGTAATCACTTACTACCTGACTATTAATAGCATAGATCTCTCTCGATGCCATTACATCCTTGCCGTTTGACTCTACAGTCACCGGGTCAATGGCTACCTGATAAATGGTGCTGTCCCGACGATCGCGCCTTACAACGGCTACACGGAACTTAGAACGTGACCCGTAATTGACAGCACGCTCCTTGCGCTCACCGTCCCTAACCTTCTTCTGATTCGCGTCAAACTTTAAAATAAATCGCTTTGCACTCATTTTTTCTCCTTTATAGTCTTAAATCTGAAATCTTATCTTCTGCCAACTGCCAAGTAAAACCGCCGATTCTCTGTGCCTCACCTTGAATACAAGCCCTAATCGCGCTGCTCGTCACGCCTACGGCCCTAGAGGCCGCAGAAATGCTATTAAAAGTAGCTACATAATTTCCATCCAAATCTAATTGCAAAACAGCTTTAGATAAATTACTTGCGTATTTATTTGGAATAGTGCTTCTTATATATTCTACTTTCATTCTTTCATCAAATCTTTTCTTTGGAGCTTTCAAGATATCTAAAATTGTTTCTGCATCTTTACCTATAAGAGTCTCACTTATTCTTTCTTTCGAATGTTTGTATGCTTCATTTATCCATAACAAAAACTCATCTTCTTTACATTCGTTTTTTGATCTATTACACTGGAAGCACGACGGAACACAATTATGTAAATTATAACCAATATCGTTATCTCGTCTATCTAAACCATTATATATAAAAGGCCCATTCATTTGCGGCAGCCCGGCTTTAATTCCGGCGCTAGCAGGATATAGCATATTTTGCACATTACCCTGAGCAGCATTACAATAAAAACAATTTTTAGTGGTAAGCTCTACGAACTCTTCAAATGTCAAATTGAAATCCAGCGATCTATTTTTCGCTCCTCTAATATAGCTTCTATAAACTATCTTAGCGTTCGCCATCCCGTATGCTGTTGTATATCTGTGTTCGCGATCAAACTTAGCGCACCCACAGCTTTTAGAATTCCCATTGAGGACATTATGTACAATCTGTTCTCTTATTAGGCCGCACGAGCATTGGCACGAAAATACCGGCCTAATTTTAGAAAGACCGTATGGCTTATATCCCAAAAAAGCAGTTATAGTCCAATATCCGAAAACTTGACCAACGTGTTGCTCATATTTACTACTTTCGCTTACCATCTAACTATTCTAGAATAACCTCCAAATCTTTATCAAAGACCACCAAGCCACTTCCTGTCCAATGCCCGTACTTTGTGACATCGTATGTTTTTACGTCAGTACGAACCATTAATTCGCTCCAAAAACTACTAAGCCCATCTTTTCGCGTGTCATCTAACAGAAGTATACCACTAAAACCACACTTGTCAAGCATTTCTACAAATTTTCTCTCATCCTCTCCCAGATGTGGATCAATGTCCAAAAATATGAAAGGAATATTGTACTTTCTTAAGTTATCGCATAAGTATTCAGGATCATCTAATAGATTTTTAATTCTAATTTTGATATCTCTATTGCGATTCATCATGTATTTAATATTGTCATCTCTAATATTATCAACAATGTCAAAAGTATGAACCCATCCGCTGCCAGAAAACATACTAGATAATATAACCGCAGAAGTCCCTTGATTCGTTCCTACATCCCACTTATCACACGGTCCAAACAAATCAACAAGCTCATCTGCGATATATGCAAGTAATCTATAAATGCCTACGCCCTGTGGATCTTTGTAGTATGATTTATCAACTAAGTAATCTTCATACTTCTCTCTTTTGCATAACTCACTAAATGTATCATCAATCAAATCTTTATTTAATACTAATCTTTTCTTCATTAAATTTCCTCTATTGTCCTCTTATCCCATTTGTAGTATTCAGCCTGTGACTTGTATAGGTCTGCAAAATATTTACGTTTATCATCAGTTGTTGCTAATTTATATTGATTTATTACTTCTGCTTTATATCTCTCTGCATCAATCTGCTTTTCGGCATTTGTGCGAATGTGGTCAAGATGAAAATGTTCAATAAATCCTAAACTTCCAGAATCAATTACAAATTCACCATGTTCAATTGTGTTAAAATGTCCTCTGTCTTTTCTATATAGGCGATATTTTGGATAGGAACGCTCATGGACAATTTTAGAACCATCATCAACAGACTCGTGCATCATACAGCCAATTGCAGAAATCTTGTCATCTACCGACTTGATAAATTCTCGCATCTGAAACCCGTGAGATGCCCTTAGAATTTCATCTCCATCTAAGCCAAACATCCACTTCGTTTTCACCATTTCATCGACGAGAGGAAAGTGGCGATGGTGAAATCCTCTATGGGGCTCATATGCTACTGTCATCCACGTTCCAGATTTACTAAAGACATGCATCCAGTATTGGTATTGCTCCTTTAGTTTTTCTCTTCTATCATTGGATTCGTCATCAATTAATAGAATTTCGTCAACATGTCCATATAATGATGAAAGACATAATCCAATATTATCTAATTCATTCCTTACAATTACAAATGCAGTTACACCATCTCTAAGTGGCATTATTTATCTCCCTTGTAGAGTGGACAGCAAGCTGGATATAATTGATGTAAAAATTGGTCCCTGTAATCTCTCTTCATCAATCCACAGCCACACTGTTCAGAATAACCATTAAATACATGAAAGTTGTTATTGTCAGCATATGTTTTCCGCAAGGCTAATTCATTGCGCATTTTTCTATTCCCATCAGCTATTGCGGCTTGCTTCTGTCTGTGTGCTGCCAATTCTTGGTTTCGACGATTTTTAAGCTCAAACTCCAATTGTCGATTACGCTCTTCTAGTCTCTTTTGTTCATCTGACTTACCTCCGCCAAAGATCCAACTCGCAAGTGCGTATACACCAATACTTTCTAGAATCATAGCCAATTCTCCTTCATTAGAGGTCTCCAAGAGATCCAATCAACCTTGCCAGGCTCAACAGATCCAAAATACACTGTGGCACCAATGAATAGCTTATCGGATGTCGTGCAATTTCTCATACATTCGCTTGCAGTATAAGTGAACTCATTCCCATCGGCATCAGCAACAACGCCACCATGAATAGGATCTTTATATTCTCCAGGATAAAACACAATTCCTGTCTTCACCACCGTGCCAATTATTTCTTTACTTCTCATATTTGGCCTTTAGTTTCTGAAGTTGTTCTTTCTCTTGCTTCTCTACTGCCGCTCTGTAAAACACCATATTTAGCTCGTACTGCTCCAGATTCTTCTTGTATTTGTCCATGTCTTTTTGATATTTTATTGCGGCTTTCTCTTCTAAGAGTTTCAGCTCTTCTGTACTGTCAACAAACTTCCTTGCAGAGACCGAGACTACATAATCAGGTTCGCCATAATAAGAATTGTTTGAAAGAAACACGCGAGCAGTAGTTCTATCAATGCCAGATCCGTCTTTACCAACTCTGTCATCTAACGCTTCATCTATCTTTTCCACAAACGTATCCCAAAACTCGCCATATGGTACAATATCTATAACCTTTACCTCTGGACCTTCTTTTACAACCGGTTTCCTCAATACTGGCTTTACTGGCTTTTTTGGCTCTTTAGGTGACTGATTCATCTTCGTCTACTCCATGTCTCTTATATCCATGAGGCACATACATTTCATCTAAATCTACTTTCACTACATGTACTGGCTTATGTAGCTTTTGCATCTGTTCTATCATGTTTCTTGTACCATTTGACTCACCGTCCCAAATGGCAATTAGTCCATCTGCATAAGCCGCCATCTTGCCATTGCGTCTAAACCCCGCAGACTTGCCTATGGTCTTCCAGTCGTCCGATGTGACCTTGAACACCTTGGTCGGTATATTGTTGCTCTGAGCCCAAATCTCGCCCTGTGTATCTACGCCTCTAGCTGCTCCAGATACTACTTCTGTGATCTTAAAGCCAGATTTTTTTATAATTGACTCTACGAGCGGATACCAAGAAATATTTCGCGATCCTGCAATTATAACCTTCATTTATTTTCTGTTTCCTTCCACGTACCACTCAACCGGCAACATACTCTTTAATTCTTCTAGCAAAACTTCCATAGATCCATCATTATCAATTACTTCATCTGGAATTAGATTGGCCAGATTCGTTTCTGAAATGTGATTACTATATTCGTTATCTACAACTCTGGGATTATCAACTCGCAATACAACTCCACCAACCACAGGACAGCCCACCTTTATATAGTGAACTTCGTTTGGATACCTCACGTCTTCAATCACAGCTCTAAACGATTCCGTAGGCACTAACCCAGGAATAAGCTGCTGTTGACGAAGGAAAGAGTGTTGAAGCTTGTCAAAGTGCTCCCAGGATTCATATAGGTTGATATTTAAAATGTTTACCCATACGTCAGGATGTATCATTCTTCTACCAAACTCTTCGCCGCATAACTGATAAATCTCTCTTAATGTTTTATTGCCGAAAATTTCAATCCTATGTTCTTTCTTCGGATTTACAACATTTGCTTCTTCACATAGAGCCTTAACCATTAGCTTTAAAGGCGTTGCAAAGGCGAACCTGTGTTTAAATCCGAAGTGCTTTTGTAGTAAGTCGGCAACAGTGGACTTACCTGAGCCCTTTTTCCCACATAGGCCAATTACGGCATTTTCATCTTTTTCAAATAATTTCATACAAATTCAATCTCCACCCCTAATTGTTTCGCTAACTTCCTTAGAGTCTCTTTCTTCTCCTCTAACTCACAATCTGGCTCGTTGTTGTCAATATCGTACTTCTTTGCTCGCTCTAGAAGCTTTTTCATATTAATGACTTCATCCTGAGTAAAAAGAGGCACGAGCGGAGGAGTCGGACGCGGAATAAGTGGAAAATTTTGACTCCAAGCCTTCTCATATTCGCTCCAGTCTTTTGACCACTTTTCGGTATAGTGATCCATTACCATTGATACTACACACATGTTTTTACACTCCTTTTCCTCGCTCTATCATTTAGGATATATTGGCATAGCTGCTTAACGCGCTCGACAGAATGATCCTTTAATGTTTTCCCGTAAGAATGGTTAACATTAGGAAAGCTCTGAGAAGTATACGGAACTCTCCCTGGGTCACAATTGAACTTCTTAATTCCATGATCCTCTTTACAGAGATAATTGAATTTTTCAAGAGTATCTTTGTTATCTTTGAATGCACTCCTTGCCTTCCTACGCCCCTTCTCCGAAAGAGCAACGTACATCGGTCAGCCGCACGTCTTTCCGTCCATTACACCGAGAATATCTCCGCTCATCAAAATTTTGTCTTTGTAATTGATGATTCGCTCAAGGCCGGCATCTGGAATCTGGCGCAAACCTTTAGCAATAATTTTTTCTGATTCTTTCATTTATTCTATCCTCCAAGTCTGTAAAATCTAGTTTCATCATAGCTGTAATAAATATTCCTAGCTCCAAGATCTACCAAGTATTTCTCACAGCTAGGACACGGTTTACTCATTCTCAACGTTTTGTCGTAATTTGAGCTTAGGCGAATAACCAATACATCAAGGCCGCTCAAAGCCTTCGCATCATACTTCCTCAAATCATCGTGCATCCTCACATACTTGTTAGCCGCATCAAACTCTGCATGATGCGTATTTGCCCAAGTGTCTGCCATTGGATGCGATTTGTTTGAATTCCAACCCACTGTGTGAATTTTGCCTTTCTTAAAAATAAAAGCAACATGCCGAAAAACAAGATCGTCCCATGCCGGAATGTCCAAATTACGGGCAATCTCAACCATCTTGTTGAATCTATTTACAGTAAGCATGTTGATTACCTTTACATTTTAATAAATTCTTCCAACAAATCTTTAGCCTCAAGTTTAGCTACAACTTTCTCAGCTAGCACAAGAATTTCTTTCTCTTCAGCAATTATCTTACATACAATTTTATCTGCCCTACATAAGACTTTATCATCAAAATAACTAAGCTCTCCTGCGCCAGAGACACTATATCCGATTAATTGCGCGAATTGAGTTCTATCTTCATCACTAAAATCAAGCATTGCAATCTTATTTAAATCAATACCACCATTATCAAGCAAATATCTAACAATCTCGTTTTCCTTAAATCTACAAACTCCATCCAAGCCAATAACAATCGGTTGCATCGGATGTTTTGCCGTTTTCATGTGTTTCTCCTTTAATTGGTAGTGCGTTAGGGATTTGAACCCTAGTTTCTACCCTGAGAAGGTAGCGTCCTAGACCGGACTAGACGAATGCACCGTATATGTGGTCAAGCCGGTAGGATTTGAACCTACGATCTGCTGATTCCAAATCAGCCGGGATAGCCAAACTTCCCCACGGCCTGTTACTTTATGGTAGCGCTAAAGAGAATCGAACTCTTATTACGAGATTGAAAGTCTCGCTTCCTAACCATTAGAAGATAGCGCCATTTCTTGGAGTTGGCCACTGGAGTTGAACCAGCTTTAGCACGGGTTTGCAATCCGCGACTGATGCCGACCAGCCCCGCCAACATCTATATTCTAAGGCAGACAGAGAGGAATGTCAAGGAGAATTTTAGCTTGCTACCTTCGTCTCTGGAACCCACTGACCCGTACCTCTGTGAATTGCCAGGTATAATGGCCACTCCTTCTGGAACCAATCTCTCAATGGCTGTTTTGATTGTGTCTCTATACCATCATACGTAACCCACTGTTTGACTTTAAACAATGCATCAAATGCAGCTTCGGTAGTTTCGTAGCCGCCGAACATTGTCATCCACGCAAGGACTAGTGACACAGAGCGACTATTGCCCTCGTGACAGTTGACAAACACCTTCTTGCCTTCTTTTCTGTAATCTTCAATTTCTTTAGCTAATGCAGTAATAATGTCATATCTAAAACCAGATGGACTATCTTCAAAATAGTTATTTCTACATATTTTACCATGCACACTTATTCCTTGTTTGATTCCGACATTTATAACCACATCGTATTCTTGTGTTTTGTGTGCAATATCATGTACGCCGCCCCAGCCAAGCCAGTCGTTTATTTTATAAGCCTTCATTTATCTAATTCCATTCAATTTGTCAATCATATTATCTAAATTACACTCAACTCCATCGTGGCACTCGGCTCCATCATCCCAATCGTCTTCTATAAAAGAAGAATACTCCAGATAATTTTGCTTGTAATCCTTAATAAAGCAAGCAGTAACTAAGTATTTTCCTTTCTTAAAACAAATATCAATCGAAACCTCTCTGTCCTGAATGCTGACTTCGCCTAGGTCTTCTACCTGCTCGCGTACTTTGCTATAAATTTCAAGCATCCTCAGCAGCGTTTTCTCGTTTACTTTAATTTCCATTTATCTAATTCCTCTTTCGTCTGCCCACTTCTGTATTTCTGCTCTTTCTGGTTCAGTAAGTCTCTCAACTAAAATCATTGTTTCTTCTCCATATTGAGTATTTGTTTTAATGTTTGGAATTACATGAAATATACTACTTGGAACTGCACTAATTGGATACAAAATATCTAATTTCTTAAATGCAATATCATAAATATCCATTCCGCCATCAAAGAAGTTTTTGTATTCTGCAATCACTTTAGTTTCATTATTTGTAAATGGAGTAAATAAGATTATGCATAACTTCTTTTCAAATGATTTAAGTGCATTCTTCAATATTAATTCCCAATTCCTATTGTGTTCCAATACATGCCTCAACAAAATGCCATCAGGATTAGAGCTATGAAAATACTCTAAATCTGAAATGATGTCAGCATGTCTAGAATTCGATCCGTCTATCCCAATATACTGAGTTGACGGAGGAAGATAGAGTTTGAACCCTCCGTGTCCGCAACCCCAATCCTCAATAGTGGTCAAGCCTGCGAACCACTTAGCTGCTATCTTGGCTGTCGTATCGTCTCCAAACATCTGTCTATTAGCATCCTTAGCGTATAGCTTATTCCATACCCAAATATTTGTACTAACGCTCATATCGCCAGTCCAATTTGCTCCAGAAATCTTCTATTCCCTCTGCGAAATCTCCAATATTTTTTAATGTCCACTTGTTATACATCATTCCAGCATTGTAAAACCCATATTTAGTAGTATCATGTCTCTGTCTTGATA
>ERZ1292632.3011-Hain-H43-01um-R2-3011-length-13393-cov-6_pt1 | contig 11103 bp, 16 predicted proteins | sample MGYA00564407_ERZ1292632 | MGnify/ENA primary metagenome ERZ1292632 (study PRJEB36523, sample SAMEA6512637) | groundwater metagenome | collected 2019-01-08 | study: AquaDiva: Metagenomics assemblies of 32 groundwater samples
AAGGATAGGGAGATATTACTATAGACCAGAATTTTATTATCCTTATCCCTATGACTTTAAAAAAGAAAAAGGATGGGATTTAGATCCAGTTTTTGCGAGATATGAATAGTGCAAACTAAAGATTTTAGAGGTTTGATAGAAGAAAATAATGATGGTGTGGATATTCTAAATATAAATGAGTTGCATGACATATTTCTGTCTAAAAAGTCTATGAGCAAACATGTTTTAACTATATATTCCATGGTAATAGGATTAAATGCAAAAAATATTTTAGACATAGGCTACGGATATAGTACAAGAGCCATCTTATCTGCACTTAGATATACTGGTGGTAAATTAACTACGATAGACTTTGATTATTCAAGGTGGCAAGATAAAATTCATCATAATATTCCAAACTGGAAATTTATCATAGGGCCAAGTGCCCAAGTACTCTCTATGAGTTGTTTTGGTCCATATGATTTTATTATGCATGATGGTGCTCATGATTATGAAAATGTAAAAAATGATTTAGAAATATTAATCCCCCGCTTAAAGCAATTTGGTATACTTTGCGTACATGATACACAGTTTGACACGTTAGGAGAACAAATGCGCGCCGCTGTTATTGATGCATGTAAAGACTTTAATGTTAGTAGTACAACTTTACCGTATTGTTGTGGTTTTACTATTATAAGAAATGAACAAGATTTTGGGTATGGTAAAATAAAATGCAGTTTTGAACATGAACGTGGTGGATATCATGATAAACCAGAGTCTTTAATTTTAAAATCATGAGTGAAATAGTACTTACTCATACTGGTAAACTTGGTGATTTTATTTTGATGCTTCCGATAGGATCTTGGTTTTATAAATCCACTGGCAAGAAAATACATTGGGTGTTACCAAAGTGTGTTCCTGGATTTGATAAAATAGATACACTATTGTACCAGCAAGAAATGACATCTAGAATCTCATATATTAATTTTATGACTTTGCATTATAATATGGGTGGGCAGCCTTTTATATTTGATCCAAGAAATTATGGAATTAAATGTGATGTATACTATAATTTGGGATATAAAAGTAGACCTAATAAATATGCTCCAGCGTTTGTGGCCGAACAGATAGGATTAGACTATGATAGAGATTTTATATTAGACATTGGGGAGAAGATAGAAAAAACTGATGAAATTTTATGTACCAACGAGGAGTTAATGAAGTTTATGCCGCCAGATGCAAAATTAATAGACTTTAAGCAGAAAATTTTATATAATTTAAAAAGAATGCAGGCGGCTAGATTAGCACATGCTTATAAAAATGCTGGTGGTGTAATGTTAAGCCAAGCAAATATCCCTTTTATTCTCTGGCGTACTCGAAGGGAGTCCTATAGTTACAGAATTTTTATTAAAAATTTAGATAACATTATTTCGGAAGTTGTAATTGACAATGATACACTTCAGATTGGACATAAATAATGGAAAATATTGAGTCTTTGAAACCACAACAAAAAATTGTAGATATGCTTGGGCAGGATTTTTTTCAAGATGATACTCATCCTTATGCCATCGAGAGACTACAGAACGGAATAACATATGAAGTCTATTATGCTATTGCGGCAAGATATAAACCATTACGTATATTAGAATTTGGAGTGGCAGATGGATGGAGCGTAATAGCTATGGCCATGGGATATCCAGAAGTTAAATATATTGAAGGTTATGATTCGGAGGTTGGGCCAATTTCACTTAAAAATGCAAATAAACATATTGATAATTTGAAATCTAAAGGATATTGCAAGGATACACAATTTAACTTTATTAAACAAGATACTTGGCATGTCAAAAATATTGAAGGGCAATTTGATTTAGTACATGTAGATGGAGATTGGATTTATACAAGCGTTAAACATGATTTACAACTTGCACTATCAGTTAATCCAAAAGTTATCTTAATTGATGATACTAAATGTCAAGAAGGCACTATAAATGCTATGGAAGAGTTTATATTTCATAATAAGGATAAGATATCTAATATATATAAATTAGAAAATGGCGGTATTAAAGAAGAGGAAAAAGGTCTTACTGTTATTGAAATGAAATGTTAAATTTTATAACTGCTCTTATTAGACCAGAAAATTTGGAAATAATATTACAATCTATTACTGATACTATAAAGTGTGATTGGAGATGGTACACTGTAGGTGATTTGAAAGTAAATTCTAGTATTATTAATAAAATTCATCCTAATCAAATTATTATGTACGCGCCAGAGAAACATGATCATTATTTAGATTGTGGAAATACACCAAGGAATATTGCGCTAGATTCTATTAAAGATGGATGGGTATACATATTAGATGATGATACTGTACTTCATCCTAATTTTTTTAATTGTTTTACGAGAGGTATTAAATATTATCCTGGATCGGCTGGCTATACTTTTTTTTGTGCTTATCCAGACGGAACTATAAGGAACATACCACCTCAACACAGTTACAATCATATAGATACAGGTTGTTTTATATTTCGAAGAGAAGTTATTGGCAACACTAGATTTGATGTTAATAATAGAAATGCCGAAAGTTCATTTTATAAAGAAATATATTGTAAATATTCTCCATATATTATTCATATAACAGACGTAGGGGCTTATCTTAATTTCTTAAAAATTCCGCAAGATATATTAGATTTTCAAAAATAGGAGATTTTTAAATTAATGGATACATTTGCGAAAATACTAGAATTAAAACCAAAACGCAAAATTAAACAGATATTAGGTGAAGACTTTTTTATAAATGAAAATGATTCATATAATAGAATAAGACTGGACATAGGATCATGTTATGAGTTCTATTATGCATTGGGAGCATTTTATCAACCCAGAAGTATTCTGGATATAGGAACAGAAAAAGGGTGGCCAATATTATCTATGGCTATGGCATATGATCCAGAGACTGTTGATTGTATTCCAGTTAACAATAATTATGTTGAGATAGCTAATTCTATCCAGAAAATGATGCAACAAGGGTTTGCCGCAAAGACTAAATTTAATATTCATCAAACAGATCAGGGTAAAGTTAGTTCATTAATTGATTTTGTACACTTAGATAAGAATTATAATGATCCTAATGTGTTTGCACAGGAATTTCAGTTTGCTGTGCAACTTAAACCTAAAGTTATAGCTATTGATAATTATTTATGTAACCGTATAGTTAAGAGTATATCTGATAGATTTTTTGTCGATAATAAGAAATATATTAATGAAAGATTTGTAATGTACAATGGAGGACTTTTTGATGATCCAAAAGGCTTGCTTATATTGGATCTTAAGGAGTATTTACTTAGACCATGAAACTAAATATTGTTACTCCAACTTCTAGGTTTGACTTTCTAGAAACTATATACCATAGCATCAAGTCTACATTTAAAGATGAGTGGAAATGGTACATATCTATTGATAAAGACAACAAAAACGTTTTGCCAATTTTATATCCAGAAATGATTATCCTGAAATCTGAAAATAAGATGTTTGGCAGGGATGGAGGAAGTACTGGGAGAAATGCCGCCATAGATGTGATAAGAGACGGTCTAGTTATGTTTTTAGATGATGATACTATCATGCATCCCAACTTTTATAAAACATATACTAATTTTATAAATTTATATCCTTGGGCAGTTGGATTTACAATGATAACGGCATTTCCAAATAATATTCCCAGAATAATTCCTCATCCATATGCGCTAAATCAATTAGATACTTCATGTTATATTTTTAAACGTGATGTAATAGGAGATACTAGATGGGATCTGAGTCCCTGCCTCAACGATGTTAATTTCTACAATAAAATTTGGTCTCAATATGCTCAGTATATTGTTCATATGACTGAAATTGGCGCTTTTTATAACTACTTAAGACCTCCAAATGAAGTGATGAGTTAATGAACACAGTTCTTTTTGTTAATCATACATTTAAAAAATGTGGAGTATATCAAATAGGTAAAAACCATTCAGATATTATAAAACAAAGCGATAAATATAATTTTATATATGGTGAATTTGATGATGAAAAAAAATTCTATGATGTATTTAATCATAATAATCCACAAATTACTATATTTAATTATAATCCATCGTCTCTGAAGTTTATGAATCAAGAAATACTAGATAATATTAGAAGTAAAACTAAAGTAGCATGTATCTATCATGAGTTGAGATTTAGTAGTTTTGACTATTTTATACATTTAGATCCAACTATTAATGAGACGAATATTGACTTTAAAGTTGGAAGATTATTATTCAAATATGATGGTGAATATCCAAATAATAGTATTCCAGTAATTGGAAGTTTTGGATTTCCAGTATATGTTAAAAACTTTGATGAAATAGTTGTTAGAGTTAATAACGAGTTTGACGCAGCTATAATTAGAATCCACTTAAGCGATTCGGATTTTTCCGATTTAGATAAATCAACTTCTGATGAATTCAAGAAACTATTTCAGCAATATAATAGAAAAGACAATATTAAACTAGAAATAAGCTCTGGATTTTTTACACATGAAGAACTACTTAAATTTTTGGCATCTAATGACATTAATGTTTTTCTCTATAGACAGCGACGCGAACCTAATGTTGGAGTCTCCAGCGCGTTGGATCAAGCAATGTCTGTCAGAAGACCAATTGCTGTTTCAAATTCTACTATGTTTAGACATGTTTTTGGATTAAATCCAAGTATAGTTGTCCAAGACTACCATCATAATGCATTAAGTGAAATTCTTAGAAATGATACAAAGCCTCTAGAGCCACTATATTCAAAGTGGAATAAGGAAAATCTTATTAAAGATTACGAAAGAGTATTTGATAAAATATTAGGACGCTAATGAAAAATATACTTTTTTTAAATCATAATCAAAAACAGTGCGGAGTATATCAGGATGGGTTGCGACACATGAATGCTATTAAGAATAGCCAGAGATATAATTTTATATATGAAGAGATCGGTTCCTTGGAAGATCATAACATGTATATAAAACGACATAATCCAATGGCCATAATATACAACTATCATCCAGCAACAACTCCATTTTTAAATCAATCTATTTTTAATGAACAAAGACTGACTAGGAAAACTATATTAATATATCACGAAGGTTATTGGGCAGATTTTGATTATTATATTCATTTTGATCCAACATTTGTTGAGAATACTAGGAACTTTAAAGTGGGTAGATGTTTATTTCCATACAACAAACCAGTTATAAACCCAATCATTCCCACGATAGGTAGTTTTGGCTTTCCAACTCGTGTAAAGAAACTTGATGAGATAGTTAAGAAAGTCAATGAAGAATTTGATGAAGCAGTTATAAGATTTAGAATGTCTAAGTTTGGTGGTAGCATAAATCAATTTTATAATAACTTAAATCAATATATTACTAAACCCAAGATAAAATTAGAAATATATCACGACTTTGTTGGTACTGAGGAAGTCTTAGATTTCTTGGCTGGTAATAGTATTAATGTGTTTTGGTATACTCCCAGAGATCCCAATTTAAGCGTTTCTGGTGCAGTAGACTATGCATTATCAGTTAAAAAACCTATCGCTATATCTGACTCAAGCATGTTTAAACATATTAATACTGTAAGTCCTTCTATAGTAATCTCACCCAATAACTCTTTTAGAACTATAATGAATAACGGGTTTACACCATTAATGCCTTATTTTGAGAAGTGGACATACGAAAACTTAACTAAAGAATATGAAACAATTTTTGATAGGATATTAGTATGATTTTAAACAAAGTTTTGAATAGTGTGGATCGAGAAGAACTTATACCAATAATTAATCAGATGTCTTTGTTTTGTTCTAAAATGATGGCCAGGAAACCTACTGGATCAGAAATTCAACAAGCTTTTGTTTTAGATACAATATTTAAGAACATTGGATTAAATAAAACTGTACCCATATTATCTGTAGGCTGTGATGAAGATACGGCATATGAGTTTCTTAGGTTGAGGGGTTATCTTATAGCTGGAATAGATCCAAGTATCAACTATTCATTGCGCACATATATAAACGAGAATCAAACAGCATCTTTTCCTATTATATTTTCCACCTCAGTTATTGAACACGTAGAGAATGATGAAGAGTTTATAGAAGACATTTGTAAAATACTTTCTCCTAATGGTGTAGTAATATTAACCTGTGATTTTAATAATGATTATGTAACTGGTAGGATGAAAAAACCTGACCAAGATTTTAGATTTTATACTATACAGGATTTACAAACTAGACTAAAAAATGTTCTTGATAAAAACTCATGTTCATTGATTTCTCCTTGTGATTGGTCTGGTACGCCTAATTTTGCATTCTGTGATTGTCATTATAGTTTTGCTACATATGTATTCTCAAAAAATTTATGACAACAATCCAGGATATAATAGAACTAAAACCAGATTCAATATTTAAAATCCTTCCAGAATCTATATTTGATGGATGTGAATATAAACATGATATCGAAAATGGAGATGCTTTTGAATATTATACTGCGTTAACTAGGTATTATAAACCAAATTCTATCTTAGAAATAGGTGTATTACATGGCTTTAGTTTAATGTCTATGATAGCTGGATGTATAAATAAAATAAAAACTATAGATGGTATAGATTCCGAAGCGATGCTTCATAATAGCAATAGTATAGCCTCATGGAATATTTATAATATATTTAAGATTATACCGAACCTATGGACAATAGATAGTATTTCTATTTCAAAAATATACTTAAAATATGATATTATTCATATCGATGGCGATCATAACTTTATTAACTGTTTACATGATCTTAATCTTGCTGCTAACAATACTAATGTAATATTGATTGATGATTATTTGTCACATAAGTCTGTTCGTGAAGCTTGTGATACATTTATAAAAAATAATAAAATAAAGAATAGTTTTGTTTTGCCTAAAGTTAATGGTTTATTTGTTATAGAGATGAATGTCTAGATTATTTGTTGGTAATATGTTTAAATCTAATTGGACTAAAAATGAAATAACAATAATCAGTGACTTAACTAAATCTGCTAAAGATATTCAACTAATCACTGGGCGTTCTATATCATCTATTCAACATAAAAGATCTCGATTAGGATTAAATTATAGATTATATCAAGAAAATCTAAGAGTTAATGTTAACTTCTTTAAAACTGAATCCCCAGATATGTTATACATACTTGGATTTATTGCTGCTGATGGTTGTGTGCGCATAGATAAGAAAGGAAGAAATATATTGTCTATTGAATTATCTGACAAAGATATAGATCATTTATATAAAATTAGAGATTTATTGTCATGCGTCAATAAGATATATATAAATAAAGATAATTTTAATAAAACAAGAGCAAGACTTATTATTTGTTCTAAAAAGATTGTGAGTGATTTAATTAAGTTAGGTATTATTCCCAGAAAGTCTTTAATATTAAAGTGGCCTAATATTTCAGATAAATATATTTCACATTTTATACGTGGTTATATGGATGGTGATGGATGTATAAAATATAACTTTAAGAGAACATCTCCATCGGTAAGTTTTGCTGGTACATATAAGTTTTTAAGTACTATTAAAGATAAATTATTAATTTTATTAAATGTAAGTGGTTCGCTATATAAAGATGGTAATATTTATGGCCTAGATTATTCTTGTAATCAATCTATTAAAGTACTAGACTTTTTATATTATAATTCAAATATATATCTTATCAGAAAATTTAATAGATATATGTATATTAAAAAAGGAGGTGAATATGTCTAATCTATTTGTTGGTTGCATGTTCGGGGAATTTCGGCGCATTTCTTCAGCACATAATACCAGTACTTAATGCATTAAAAAAGCAAGGACATACAGTAGAGTATTGTGGATATACAGAACACAAAGTATATTTAAAACGACAATATAAGGGTAGTCCAGTTGATATATTTTATGGTTTTGATTGGTGGTCAGAAGGATATAAAGGTGGATTTGTAGCTGATAATATTCCCAAAGAAGCTATGGAATTATATGAATCTAAAAAAGATATAATATATTGGCCTATTACAGAACTTTTACATGATAATTATGCTTTCTATTTGAAACAACCCAAAATAGCCAGAAGATTTATCGCGCCAAATATTTCTGAATATAAAGATAGTATAGTAGTTTTTCCAAGAAAGAAAAGTAGTGACAGAGATTTGAATTTAGAGTTTTGGCGTTTTGTGGTTCAAGAGCTAGCTAAACAATATAAAATATATGTAATTGGTAATAAGCATCAAATATATACAGATTTTAGAGGCAATAATGTTGTAAATCTTTGTGATGATCCAGATAGAGTTAATAAACAAATAGATATCCTGAATAATTGTATGGCGTCAATATCTTGTATGGGTGGTGGAGGCGTAACCGCACTAAGATGTGGTACACCAATTTTATTTTTTAGTCATCCATATTTTTCTCAAATTGATACAGAAGAATACAATCCATTTCATACAACTATTGAGTTCATTGGATGTGATCCGTCTACATATAGCGGCGAGGAAGCATTAAAATATATATTGAATTTTATTGATAAGAAAGGTCATAATCGTTCTAATGTTATTGATGAAGTAAGTTATATATGAAACAAGCATTTGTAGGTAATGCTCTGGGCGAATTTGGGCATATGATTCCACTTGTTATGCCAGTTCTTAATGCTATAAAGGCTAAAGGATATGATTTAAAGTTTTGTGGATTCAAGGGTCATGATATCTATTTAGATCGGCAAATTGGCGGTTCGCCTATCGATACTTTTTATGGCATAGATTGGTGGCCAGAGCCTAGGGCTGGATTTATATCTAAACACGAACCTAAAAATGCTCTAGATATATTAGCGTTGAATAAAAATATATACTATTGGCCTATGTCTATAATGTCTCATCAAGATAATTATAAGTTCTACTGTTTACATAATAAGATAGTTAAAAGATTGGTGGCGCCCCAAATCTCTAAATATAGAAATTCTATAGTTATATATCCAAGATGCAAAACTAATAGTAATTATGTTTCGATAGAATTCTGGAAATATCTAATTGATAGATTATTCGAAAAGTATACTATCTATATGGCTGGTATTTCACAGGAAACTATTAGTGGGTTAGATAACCAAAACTGTTTTTATATACATCAAATGCCGAATATGATAGATGCGCATATTGATATTTTAAATAACTGTGCGGCTACCATCTGTTCAGTTGGAGGAGGAGTATTTTTAAGTGTTGCGTGCGGAACTCCAACATTAGTGATAGGGCCATCGGTATTTAGTAATATTGCAGATAAGTCTTATCCTTTTCATAATCTACAATTTAATCCTTTGGGAACTGTTATGGAATATTTGGTAAATAGTGATATTAATATCATGTTTTTAGCTGCACAAGATTTTTTGAATAGAAGCTCTAATGACAGAAGTTGTGTTAAAGATGTTGTTGAAATTGGCCCAGTAGAATTATATAAGCTGCATCACTAAGTATTTTAATATGTATTATGCAGAGTTTGGTACAGATAAATTTTTACGAGAGACATATTTCCCAGATTTTAGTTATAAAGGCACTTTTATAGAAGTTGGAGCAGCACATCCAGAAGTTATTTCGAATTCTAAACATTTTAGAGATAGTGGATGGAATGTTTTAGCTATAGAACCAAATCCAGAATTTGCTGAATTACATCGAAAAGAAGGAAATAAAATAATTGAATGTGCCGCATCATTTGAAAATAAAGATAATTCTTATTTTTTTATACGTCAGGATGGCCAAGATTCTATGTCATCCTTAAAAATTAAAGATAGTTATCTTCATAGGGCAGGAATGAAGTTATCTGATTTTAAATTCAAAAAGATTAAAGTTAACGTTAGAACTCTTGATAATATATTAAAAGAAAATAATATTACTAATATTGATATATTGTCAATAGATGTTGAAGGCTGGGAAATAGAAGTGCTTCAGGGTTATTCTTGTGAACTGTGTCCAGCAAAAATTATTGTTATCGAGAATTGGTGTGATGATCAAAATTATACAGATTATATGAATAAAATTGGTTATGAGATAGATTATAAACTCGATATAAATTGGGTCTTTAAGAAAATATCTTCTAATGACTAAAAATCAGCATTATGTCGATTTAATAAGAAAATATACCATAGAAAATTCTCTAAATATTGCAACAATTTTTGAATTAGGTAGTAGGGACTTGTTGGATTCTATAGCTTTACGGAAAGTTTTTCATGCTAAAGTTCATGCATTTGAGGCGAATCCAGTAGCTCAAGAACGAATGTTAACAAATATATTGGACATTCCCTGGGGGGATCGTTGGAATATATATATGTCTTTTGGAGCGATTAATACTTATAACGGAATGTGTGATTTTTATCAAGTTGATGATACTCCTATTTCAGATATAGGTGGGTCATCTGTATTAAGATTTGATGATAATAGTCCAGTTAAATTTCCACAGAGAAAAATATCAGTTAAATGTGATAGACTAGATAACTATTGTGTACAGAATAATATTGGTAGTGTTGATTTGATATGGAGTGATTTACAAGGCTTTGATGCTATTGCTATCTCTACATTGGGCGACAATCTATTAAGTACAATTAAAATAATCTTTTGTGAGGTAGAATATAACAGAGTTTATAATGGAAGCACGTTATTTCCAGATGTATTAAATATGTTTAGTCATCTTGGTATGAAATTAGTCTATAAAGATATTTCTAAATTTGATCCATCTTATGGCAATTGTATGTTTGCGAGATAATATGATTTCATTATATGAGCCATATCTTTCAGATATTGAAAGAAACTATTTAATTGATGCGTTTGATTCTGGTTGGATATCGAGTAAAGGAAAGTACATAAAGTTGTTTGAAGAAATTTTTGCTGATTATATAGGATGTAACTTTGCGCTTTCTGTTAATAATGGAACTGCTGCACTACATACGGCATTATTATCATGTGGTATTGGTCCTGGAGATTATGTAATTGTCCCATCTATTAGTTATATAGCTACAATTAACGCTGTTTTATATTGTGGTGCCATTCCTATATGTTGTAATGTTGATAGA
>ERZ1292632.3880-Hain-H43-01um-R2-3880-length-11101-cov-3_pt1 | contig 11101 bp, 15 predicted proteins | sample MGYA00564407_ERZ1292632 | MGnify/ENA primary metagenome ERZ1292632 (study PRJEB36523, sample SAMEA6512637) | groundwater metagenome | collected 2019-01-08 | study: AquaDiva: Metagenomics assemblies of 32 groundwater samples
CAGTGCTCCGCTCAGTTCCTCGGCCTTGGTGTGACCCAGGCGCTTGAACGCCGCGGACTGTACGGTCTTGGCAATGCCAGGATGCGATCCTGCGTCGCGGCCGCTGGCATACGTCCTAGAGCCCCAGAACATCTCCGTGAACATGTTGCCGCGGCTACCGCTGCCTTCGCTGAATCCGGCACTCGGCTGACTGTACTCGGCCTGCGCGCAGGCGTACCAGATGTTGTACCGTTGCAGCACTCCCCGCACGTCGGCGTCCATGCTCGACGGCGTGGATGGGACATCGTAGCCATAGTCCATGAGTACGGCGTTGATTGCCCGCCAGCCCTCCGTCAGCCAGTCCTCGACCTCGGTGAGCGTTGGCTGCGTCGCCGGGCTGAAGGCCCCCGCCAAAGTGAGATGCTTACACAGCGCCTCGACGCCGAGCCGGGCCTTGCCGGTGCTCTCCTCATAGGCCGTGTAGCTCATACCAGCACCCGTGCCTCAAACTGCGCATCGGTCAGGACCGGCGTCTCGCGCTCGCGGGGCGGTCGGACATCCTCGGTGCTCTTCGGCGTAGCGCCCTCAAGAGAGATGCTGCCCCGGACGTGGGTCTCCTCCTGATGGCGGTAGTAATAAATGCGGCTCACGAAGTCCGCGCCGCACTTATCGCAGTGCTCCTGCTGATCGCCGGGCTGCGGCTCGCGGACAAAGTTGTGCTCGTGCATCTGAGCCCGCCGTTTCTCCGGGAGCCGCCGGAACAGATCCGCGTCAAAGTATTGTCCGCGGCCCAGGGTGACGCCGAAAACCGTCAGGTCTGTACGGGCTACCAAGCGATCATGCTGGACGCTGGACATCGTGACGGCCTCCGGCGCTTTTGCTTGCGGTGTTGGTTTCCGGCTGGTGCGAGGACGGCCCCGCGGCCGCGCTGCGGTGCGGGTTGCCATCAGTGCCCTCCGTTGCGCCGGAAGGTACGTTGACGTCACTGGTCTGCGGGTCAAAGGTGATAACGAGATGAAACGATTCCGCCATTCGCAGTCTCCTCTCCTCCTGGCGTTGGATGAACCTTACAGGTCGATTTCCTCCCACTCCAGCGTCTGTGCGTAGAGAGCGACGGACGCCAGCGAGCAGGCGACCCACACCAGCGTGCCGGGATAGACCCACACACGGCCCTTGAAGTCGTGCTCCGTCTTGACCGTGCCGTGCAGTCCGGCAGCGGCGCCCTCGCCGTTGATACCGAACATGGTGCGGATGAACTCAGCGGCCACACCAGCCGTCACGGTCACGGTGCCCGCGTTGGAACTCAGCACCTTGGAGGTTTCGCCGCCGCCGGTCCCGCCCTTGCCGTTGACGACGCCCAGCCGACCATTGACCGGGACGGTATCGGCGAAGGCGGTAATCTGCGCAGCCGTAGCTGTCGTAGCCCCGACGCCATTGCGGGCCATCAGCCCAATGGCGCCGTACACTGCGGTCCCGCTGACCGCAGCCGCGGTGTAATTGAGCAGCCGGACCTTGACGGCGGAGCCAATCGGATTCCAAAGCGGCATACCGCCCGCCAGTGCGGTGCCCGTGTAAATGGGCAGCGCCAAGCCCAGCGGTGTGGTCGTCTGACTGAAGACCCGCCCCCGCTGACTGGCCTCATAGTCGTTCTTCCGAAGCTGACTGACTACCTGCTCCAGGAGTTCCTCGGTTCGCGTCGCCATGCTGTACTCCTTCCGCGCCCTCGTTGGCAGGCGCTATCGGATCGCTTCTTCCACTTCCACGTCTGATTGCCATAGGTGCTGCTCGTTACCGTGGTGTGTGGCGAGCAGTACCGCTAATGTAGCCCGTTGCAGATCGATCAGTTCCTCCAGCAGCGCCTCGATGGTCTGCTGGTGGCGTACCCACCGGCCATCACTCCGAACGAAGCGCCGCCCGGTGTCGATCTCGGTGAGCGTGTCGCTGTCGGCGGGACCCTGTGGCGGCGCTGTATTCGGCTTGGCATCGCTGGACAAACCCCGCCACTGGCGGCTGTTCCGTACCAGTTCGTATCCCATGTTCTCCCCCGTTACGGGATTGCGTGGGTGGTGGCCGGGTCGAGCAGGCCAGACTCAGCGATGGTGTTCGACGCCTTGTTGTCGAACCACCACATCGCAGCGCCCAAGCTGACTTCGGCGTCCACCTTGTTGTAGGCGAAGCGGTTGTCGTGCGCGACCCCTGTAGTATTCGTATGAGCCCTCAAGCAATAGAGCGCCGTGGTCGTATCCTGATTGATGATGACGCAGCGACGGACAGTCAGATTGACACCGGCCGCCGTCAGATGGTCGATCACGTCGTCCGAACTGTCCACGAAGATGTAGGTATCCTCAATCACGCAGTCAATCGACGTGCCGTCAAAGTGGATACTGTTGGACATGGTTTCAGCGATGAGCCCGACCAGGCTGCACCGTTTGATAAGCAGGTCTGTGACCGTGGTCGCGACCTGAATGTGCTTCAGGAACTCCTTGTTCGCGGCATTGTCCCGCATCACAATGCCATCGAGCGTGCATCCATCACCATCGGCAGCAATCGTGATCCCGACCGTCACGCCGGTTGCGAAGTTGGCGACGAGTTTGATGTCCTTGAGGGTGTTGTTGGCGGCGCCGATGGTGATGCTGCCGGCTGCGGCGGTAAAACTGACGGTCGGCATGAGGTTGCCGTTCTTCAGCCCCAGGATGGTGACGCCGGCCTTGTCCATGTTGATGCCCGTGGCGGCCGCGATGTTCTCGGCGTGCCGTGGAGCGACCAAAACGAAATCGTTGTTGTTGGCCGTGGTGCGGTTATAAGCGGCGTCAATCGTCGCCATAGGCCGCTTGGGATTCTTGCCGTCGTTGTTGTCGTTGGTGTCGGCGTGCCCGCTGTCCACGTAGTAGACGTTGCCGAGCAGACCATAGGTCCGCAGCGTCCCCAGGATCGTCACGTCCCCCTTCACCAGCAATTCGTCGAACATCTTAGCCATCGGCGTTTCTCCTGCCCCGTTACAGACGACGGAGGCCCGCGTTTCACTAGGTCAGCTTTGCGGCGCTGCCAAGCCGTTAGTCCACGCAGTCCGAGAAGAAGTAGCCGGCGTTCTTGACCGTCTTCTTCTGGTCAAACCATGAATGCGCCGCGACCACATCACGGTGCCGGCCCGGAATGTCCCGATAGCGTTCGATGATCTGCGGCACCCGCTGCCCGCCGAAGGCCGCTGCCCAGAAGAAGGTATAGCCTGCAGCGGGCGTCATCCGACTCGGGCTGGACGGCGTGAACATCAGCAGCGCATCGTCATCAACGATCCGCGCCTTCGTTAGTGTGCTCGCACCCTCGTTTGAGGACCGGCGGACAGCACTACCTACCAGAACTTCGTCGAGCTCCAGCAACGCGGCCACCAACTGACGGCTGACGTTGGCGGGATTCTGGGGCGTCGCGCCATACTTGATACGATCCAGGATGTCGGGGTGGTGCCGCAGGCGATACCATACGATATCGCCCATAACGAGCTTGTTGGGCCAGCGTGAGATGCTCCCCTTGATGGTGCGCTTGCCGTCCTCGATATCGGTGAACGGGTCACTGGAGGCGTCGTTCCACTTCGTGAAGTCCGTGCTCCCGGCCTTATCGCCGCTGGCGTGCCAGATGCCAGTCGTCAAGAAGTCGGTGGCGAAGTCCTTCTCCCGCTTGATACGCAGCACCTCAGTGACCAGGCGGACGGCCTCCTCGTCAAGATTGAACACGGCGTCGGCGTTGCCACGATCCTCGTCGGGGATACCATGCGCGGCCGCGTAAGCGTCCGCGTAGTAGCTGGCCGACGTAGTGACCTTGTAGTCCACCTCGTGCGGCAGCCCGCCTGGTGCCCGACGCAACGAGTCGCCTTCATCAGCCTGGAAGAAGCCATCGTCAAACTCCAGGAGCTTGTCCGACTGCTTATCCACGTACACCGCGGGGAACGCCCGATCCGCGATATAGTCGCCATCTTCGTTCATGTACGCGAGGCTGATCTCGGTCAGCAGGGCGTCGATGTGCAGGTCGCTCGTGACAGGGCTCGGCATAGCTAAACCTCCTTATGCCCTACTGATTAGCTCTCACCGATGACCGGCGTCAGGACCAGAACCTCGGCCATTTCGCCGGCGGCACTGGAGCCGCGCGCTACGATTGCGCTGTAGTATTCGGCCTCGTCGGTGCCGACAATCTTACGGTCGGCCTGCCCATCCGCAGCGGGGCCGACGAACCAGCCCGCCGTCAGCGCTTCGTCGCTACTGACCTTGCTCCGACCAGCGACACGGATGATGGCGTTCTGGCCGGCGGTCGGCTTGTTCTGAATAATGCCAATCGCGACATCACCGGCCCCGTCGCAGATGTCCACCTGGTTGTCACCGGAGATTTCAGCAAAGTAGTATTGCGCGCTGGCAAACGTGTTCTCCGCCTTGAAAACTTCGTCGATAACGTCACCGCCGCCAGCAGCGCCGGTCTGTCCCCAGAGTACGCCCGGACGCATCCCGAGAATGGAGAACTCACCAAAGCGGATCAGGTCGATTTGCAGTTCGTTGCGGATGTTCGACCAGAAGCCGCCCGGCGCCTCCCAGATGGTCCACGGACGGCCCGACAGATACACCTGGACGAGCCACAGCAGCGGGATAGCCAGGAACAGCACCAACAGGTCAAGCATGGTCATTTGCGTTCTCCCTTCGGATAGTCCACCCAGGTGGACTCTTAGTTGCCGTTCGTGGTCCCGGCCCGAACCGCCGCCGCGTACTCGGCATACACCTTGGGCTGCTCGTTCGCGACGAGCTTGATCGCCTCGATGCGGCTCTTGCCGGCCGCCGTGTGCTTGGCGATAGCGGCCTCCATCTCGCTCGTGACGGTGGCGTGCCCCTGACCGCCGCTGCCGATCTCACCGATGATCTTCACCGCCTTGGCATTGGCGTCCTCGCGGTCGATGTACGCCCGGAGTTCCACACTGTCACGCCCGAGCTTCTCCGCAAAGGTGATGAGCCGCTGGCGGTTGCCCTCGATGTCGCCAATCCAGCCGCGCACCGTATCCGACGCCCAGCGCGCCAGCTCGTGCGTCCGCAGGGTGGCGTTCTCGGCAGTGAGCGCGACGTTGCCCTGCGTCAGGGTCTCGACCTTGGCGGTTAGTTCGACGAACCGCGCCTCGTACTTGGCCTGCAAGTCCGCGAACTGCTGTACCGTGATGGTGTCTTCCGGCATCTTGACCTCCTTGTGTACCGCCTGCGCGGGATCTTCTTCGGCCATCTTGTCGCCCTTCGGCATGTCGCCCTTCGGCATCATCCCGCGCATTCGGGACATCATGCGCTCCATCATGCCCATCAGCCCTGTCATATCCTCTGCGCTCGGCCCTTCGGCATAGCCGAGCACTATATGGACTCCCGCGCCCTTCTCCTGATCGTAGGCAAAGGCTGATTGCCCCGCGTAGAGCCTCGTGATGTCGGCCAGCGAGCGTACCGCGGGCATCGCCACGCCGAGCAGGGCCACGGCCTTCAGTACCCGGCGGTACTTCTTGCCGTCCACTTCCAAGTCCCACCAGACCTCAGCACTCCGGCCCCGGTAGGCCCCGGCGTCAATCAGTTCCTTCAATTTCTCAGGCACGCGCTTGAAGTCGGCGACGAGCTTGTCGCCGACCCGCCGGAGGTTATCGAGCCAACCAAAGGCCGGGCCGCCGTCCTGGGGAATGTCGCCGAGAGAGGGTTGGTTTTCGGTGTGGTCGAGCTTGATCGGGGGAGAGTATCCGCCGTCACCGCCGTTGCGGAGGGCTTGGAAGGCGATCACCATATCGTTGAGGTCGGCTGCGGTGTACGCTTGGCCGTTGTGTGTCCCGACTGCGAATATCTCGACATCGGGAATATCGACGGTATTGAGTGGCATCGCCGCCTCCGGGCTAAAAGAAAACCCGCCCCTAATCGATGGGGCGGGTCGGTGTGCTCCGGTGTCCGCTGCGTTCTATGTAGTTGGGGAAAGCATACGCCTACGAATTACGACTTGTCAACAATCTCTTTCCAAAAGGCGGTTGCGTGCCCAGACAGTACATTGCCCAACTTCACGTCGAGCACGATCTGCCCCGTCTCCTTGGCCGCGAGAAAGGACTCTAGCCGCCGCGCGGACTCTGCCGGTAGCGTGACAACGACGGGGGTCAAATCTGCCGGAGCATCCATGCGACCTGCTCTCGGACGATGGCGGCGACCGCCTTCTCTTCGCTCTTCGCCACATCATCAACGCTCTGCCAGCCCTTGCGCTGCATCACACGGGACTGCCCCGGCTTCTCCTTGCGGCTGCCCTGGACGTAGGGCGCATATTCGGTGACGTTGCCGATGACGGCCTCGGTGGCGGCAAGGTTTACCCGCTGCGTCCACTTGCGGCCCAACGTCCCCGAGCGCCGGTAGGTCGTCGGCTGCTGTGGCGGATACTTGGCGACCTTACGCTGAAGATGCAGCGCAGCGGCGAGCAGGGCACGCCGGCGGCCTTCGCGAGCGATCTGCGGGAAGCCGCGTAGCTTTCGCTCCAGTTCGGCCAAGCCCGTGATCACGATGTCCATTACGCCACCGCCCGACAGGTCGAGAGCATGGCGACCACGAAGGTCAGAGCCGCCAAGAACTTGAGACCCCTGCTGGCCCTCGGAGATTCGAAAGCGACGGCGGCCTGCAACGCGATGTAAAACCCCAACATGACGGCGATGGCCTGAATCAAAAAGGTCTCCCTCCCCCACATGAATCCGCTACTTGCAGTGATTCGGCATCCCGTAACGCCTCTTCGGGCGTCTTGCGTACTGGCCCCGAAGCACGACTACCTGCTGCCAAACCCTTCCAACCACCCAGCACTTTGATAGCGCAGATGCCAACCTCAAGACGCATCACTCATTCCTCCCCTCACACGACCGGCGTCAGCCAGCACTGGCACCCTGGGTGGATTGCGGGCCGTGGTCCCTGCCCGAGCCGCGAGACTTTGCCGTTCAGCGGCCTGCATATCGGACACACCCGCTCGCTCTGCGTCGTGTTCCACTCCTCGCGCTTGACGACGCCCGATTCTTTCCACGCGATCCGGTTGCCGGCTGCAAACGCATTCGTACTCTCGGTCTGCGCAATCAACAGCGCCCGTCGCTCGGTCCCCGCCTGAGCAACCAACCGGCCGGCGAGCTTGGGCATTGGTTCACCGCTCGCCACCCAATCAGCGATGACCTGTTGCGCCTGGCCCCTGGTCGTTGCTGTCAGACCCTTGGCAAGCTCGGCAGCGTGCGCCTGGGCCCACTGCTGCGCCTCGGTGTTGACCAACCCCCAATCGACGCCGATACGATAGCGCCGCTGGAGGTCGCCAATCGCATACAGACCGCCGCGGTTCGTGGTCGCCGCCGCCAGTGTACTGACCACGCCAGTGACGATCTCGGTTTCCGCAGCCCAGAAGTAGTCACCAGGCAGGCCCAGGGCCATTGCCGAGGCGCTGGCGATACGGCGGATTTGCGCATTGAGGTTGCGGAGCAGGACCGCATACCAGGCTGCCTCCTCCGCGTCCCGCGCCCGTCGTGGTTGCGTAGCATACCTATGGGTAGCCCGTCCAGTCAAGCCGAAAGGGATGGGCCGTGTCATCCGGCCCGCCTCCCTCTCCCGGCTGTACCGGCTGCGGCCTGCGGCCCTGCGTATCTTCGGATGCAGCGGGCAGGTCCAGCACTTCGCGGACCCGGCCCTCCAGCTCGTCGTCGGGTATGATCACGCCCTGCGGCACCAGCCGAGCCAGCGCATCGATCAGCATACTCACGTCAGCATCGCCGATGGTGCCGAGGCTGATTTTTGGCAGCGCCGTCAAGCCCGAAAACGCGTTCGCCCGGAACAGCCGCTCGACGGCAAAGCGGTTGATCACGTCCTCAATCGACCGCAGCCAGCCGCCAAGCGCTACCTGAAACAAGTCGCGCTGCGTCCGGCTCAGCGCATACGATCCGACCTTCTCCATACCGAGCAGCAGCACCTGTGTGAGCGTTGATAGCACCATCTCCTTGGTATAGCGCGTGATGGCCTGCTCGAAACCGTCCGTAATGCCCCGGCTACCAGCGCCGCCGAAGGCAAGTTCAAGCTCCCATCCCGGCGGCAGCGTAAACCCCATCTGCTCATCGACCTTGAAACGCCGGATGGCGTCCTGTGCCGCGGTCAGATCGGTGTCCGTGTAGCCTTCGGGCATTTTGATGGTGGGGATACCGCCGCCCGTGCGCTCCAGCGAGATCGCTTCCAGCGCCTGCAAGTGCTTGCGGTAGTACCAGGGCATATAGGCCCCGCGAAAGATGGATGCACCCTCAGGGTTTCCGCCCGCGTGCCTCGTCTTGAAATGCAGCGACCGGGAGATAGGGATGAGGACGGAGGATACCTGCGTCGGCGGGCGCTGCCACATACCCTGAAGCCCGCCACGCTGGTCAAAATCCCACTTATCTAGCGTAAGCTGGTCGCGGTAGGCAAACTTACGCCAGCCGAACCGTCCGTCCGTAGCTTTGCTCGACGGATCGGTCTCACTCCCGGACCGAACCTTGTAAACGATCTCGAACCAGGACCAGCCGAACGTGAATTGCCCGATGAGGTCAGAAATGAAGTCGGACCAACTATGCGACATATCGTTGACGCAGCTTTCGAGGAAGGCGGCCGCGTCAACATCGGCGGGACTTTCGCCGCCCGGCACGACGATGGGTTGCCGGTCGCGGAAGGCGGATTCGATAGCGAGTAGGATACCGGAAAGGATGGGGTCGGTCGCCATCTCCTGATAGATACGGCGGCCGCGAATGCCGCGCAAGTCCTGGAGAAACTCGGATTGTACCTGGCCGCCCCAAGAGCGGAAGCCAGATACGCCGATCTCGGTCGTCGGAGCACGTCCTACCGGCTCGGCCATCGGCTACCCCCGCTTATGACACCGAGCGCCGCTTGCTCCCGCTCGTGCACCGGACCATCCTGCGCGACTCTCGGCTGCCCAACACCCCAACGCGACGTACCCGGCACATCGAGCGCCGCTGCGGTCGCGTTGACGATGTAGGTCATGGCGAGCGCATCCGCCTCGTCCGGCGAGCGCCGACCAGCCTTGCGCATCGCGTCCTTCGTCTCCAGTGCGATCCTCCGGTCACTCTGTACGGTATAGCGACGGGTCGTCACCTGTGCGATGAGCGCCCGGTCATCACCGATTGCTATACTATCATGAACGAAGGCTTCGCGCATCCTCCACCAGCATTCGGTTATCCGGTTCACGAAACGCTCTTTGTTGTTCGCAGTTTCACCGCCCTGGAAGGCGATCACGGCAATGCCCAGCTCCCGGCAGCGGTCCACCACACCGGCGCCCATGCCGGTGGCATCCACCACCACGGCGTCCAGCCGGTGCGTCCGGTAGTATTCGTGTAGCCAGCCCACCGTCGTCATGGTGTCCTGGCCCTGCTTGAGATAGATCAGCCGGGCGACCTGACCCTGACGGAGGTAGGCCGCAGTCTTGTCCTGCCCCTCGCGGGCCACGTCCAGCGCCAGCACGATAGGACTGCCAGGCTCAAGGTTGCGCTTGGTGGCCTCCAGCGCCTTCGACATCGGCACCAGCGCCCCCTCCATCTCGTCCGGGAAGCGGCCCAGAATACCCGCAACGAACAGCGGATGGTCCCGGCCCCACTCCCGCTCGCGGTCGTCAATGTCCTCCTGTGTCACCAGGCCAGGGATGACGGTCCGCTGCTCGATAATGTTCGGCGTATCGTAGGCCGAAATCTGGATCGTGTGGTAGAGGTCCAGGGCGTCGTTGTGGCTGCTGTAGAACTCGCCGGAGGTCGAGAACGGGTTGCCGGTCAGCAACAGCCGCTCATAGTTCAGGCGCTTCACGCTGTCGATGTGAGCCTGGTCGACGGCGTGGGCCTCGGTCACAATGACGAGCAGATGCGGGCTGTGGAAGCCTGTGATACTGAATGGGTTGTCGGTAGAAAACCCCATTGCGAAGGTGTCGTCGTCGATGTGCCACTGTGCGGCCTTTGGGTACATCGTGCCGGGCAGCGAGCGATTGGCTTCGCGGTAGGCCTGCCGCGCCTCGCGCCAGAGGACCTCCTGGACCTGTCGCTGCGTCGGGCCGATGACGACGACCTTGGCCGGTTGCCCAAGATGATGGTGCCGCCAGAGCCAGTACAGCAGGATACGCCCGGACGCGTGATCTTTTCCGCTCGAGTTCGCGCCCAGGACGGAGGTCCGGCGGTGTGCGAGCACAGCAGCGAACATCTCGCGCTGTTTGGGGTAGACGTGCTCGACGCCGAGGACATTGGTGAGGAAGTAGTCAAGCGAGAGGTCGCTGCTATCGGCGGTACGGAGGGCGCGGGCCTGGTCGGTGCGCTGCACGGTGCGGGCGACGGCCAGGCGGGCCAGCGGGTGGATGGTGGTCACGGCTCGCCCATCGTCAGTCACTCCGTTGCGGCCGGGACTCGGCGGAAGTCGATAATGCGGTCCCTGATGGTCATCGCGGCAACCTCGGCACTTCGTCGAAGTCTCCAGCCCATCCGATATCTGCCACGCGCTCGGCCTCCACTTTTCGAGTCAGCACCAGACTTTCGCGGAGGATACTGGCATAGTGTTCTGAGCTCCGGGCATGCGTCTTCAAGATATTTAGTTCAGTCAAGAGTGCATCTGTGTTACTTGTGACGGTTAGGCCGTCAGCCCTTCGCTCCGTGGTTCCACGTTACGGTGCCGTTGCTCCCCCGGCTCAAGCTCCTGGGTCAGTCCAGGATGGCTGTCTCTATTACGGCGCATCCTATACCAGCGACCGCCGCGCCGTCAACCGTCCTACCGCACCCCCAGCAGCCGCTTGACCTCGGCGACGGCGGCGTCCTCGTCGGCACCCTGCACGCGAGCGAGCTGGCGGGTCTCCTCCAGTATCTTCTCGCGCTCGATGCGAAGCACGTCCTTGCGGCCCCAGCGGTCGGGGTGGGTGCGCTCCAGGAAGGTCATAGCGGCGGCCCAGTTCTCTGGCATGGCCTGATGAATGATGGTGACAGCGTAGACCTCAGCGCGGGCCTGGGCATCCTTTACCGCGTCGCGGAAGTCGCGGTACATGCCTGGTTCCTTGTCACCGTGGGCCCTCCATCGTCCTGCCCTCCGTCGTCCCCCGGTGCGCTCCCCGCACCTCACAC
>ERZ1292632.1753-Hain-H43-01um-R2-1753-length-19957-cov-9_pt1 | contig 11096 bp, 23 predicted proteins | sample MGYA00564407_ERZ1292632 | MGnify/ENA primary metagenome ERZ1292632 (study PRJEB36523, sample SAMEA6512637) | groundwater metagenome | collected 2019-01-08 | study: AquaDiva: Metagenomics assemblies of 32 groundwater samples
AGTTGTGACGTGAATTCCGGTGATATGAAGCCGAGGGGTGGCGTGACCTGTGCTGGGGTGGTATGAGCTGCCGTGAAGCCGAGTGGTGGGATGCCTAGGGGTGCTTTGAAGCCGAGTGTTGCCGAGTGTTGGCTTGAGTTGAACTGATGTGAGTTGCTTTATTTCCTCTATTCACAGGAACCACCAGAAAGGAGAAACATGCGGTTAAGGATGCGACTCGGTGGAGTAGATTGCTTTTTGCGCCTCTGGCCTAGCGCATGGGACTGGTTCTGGGTTGAAACTGAAAGGTATGGAAATCCGCCTTGCCATTGCCTAAGTTTTGGCTGTCGCTTATTCACGGTTGCTTTTCTGTGGCGAGTGAAAGGAGAAGCATGAGTTACAAGCACCACATTATTGACAGAGACCGCGATGGGCCGCATGTTGACTATCCCGAAGCCATAAGCACACCCTATGACCATTATGCTATGACAGGGAAATGGGTACGATCAGAAGACCACACCCTTCCACCATCTCTACCCATAAGAGATACCGATTATGATGAATTATATTCAGACCTAGAGCAACGTCTTTATAACCTAGAAAAGAAACTGACTGGGATCATGGCTTATCTCACCAAGAAGCAACCAAGCCCCCAGCCCAAACCAAATTATGTAAAGGAGGCTCAAAAGCGAGACACAATCCCTGATGAGACCAAGGGTGGGATTGAGATTGCATGACTATCCCAACCTTAGAGTGGAAGCCTGGCTTTGCCAAACTAGAATGGGAAGATAAACAGGTAATCATGGTTATGACCCGCTTCTCGGAGGAGAGTCGCAGAGTGTATGCTTATACATGTGTGGGTAATACAACGAGCAACTCAGCCCGCCACCTACATGAGGGCGACCTGATCCTGACATCCACGAGAGATAAAGGCGTTCTAGCAAAGCACCTGGCAACAATAAGAACGGATATAGCCCTTGTAGATTGGCAAACCATGATCGAACAGGCATGTGTGATGGTGTTGCGTAAACACATGGCCGGTGAACCTATTGTGAGGGTCGGCAACTTACCCACTCCAGAACGTCCACGATGGCAATTGTGGCCGATGATGCCAATGGGGGATTGCACCCTACTCTTTGGCGAGGGCGGCGTAGGTAAATCTCTGTTTGGCATAGCTGCTGGCCTGGCTATTCAAACTGGCTGGACTGGCCTAAAGCTGGCTCCCCATATAGGGAATGTCCTTTGCTTAGATTGGGAAACCTCAGACGAAGTAGTCAATGAACGCATCAAAGCAATCAAAAAAGGGGCTGGCTTAGAGGAATCCACTCTATATTATCGCTATTGCACTCAATCCTTATCACGTAGCCTACCACAAATCTACGCGGACATCGCTGAAAAGGCCATCACTTTTGTCATAATAGACTCGGCCATTGCCGCCCTGGGCAGCGAGACACGGGACCCTGCAACATCAGCTAGCGAGATGTTTAACTCATTAAGGGCTGCAAGGGTATCATCTCTTGTTATTACACATACTTCCAAGGAGCAGATGGGGCACAAAACACCATACGGTTCCGTCTTTTTCTATAATCGGGCCCGCTCCGTATGGGAAATGAGGAAATCACAATCACCCGGAGAGGACACTGTGAATGTTGCCCTTTTTCACCGCAAAAGTAACACAAGCAAACTTTGGCACCCACTCGGTTATCAGATAGAGTTCGTAGGGGATGATGAGATCAGGTTCACTTCAACCGAGATCAGCCAGATGCCTGGGTTAGAAGCGGGCCTCCCGTTAAGGCAACGTATTCTAGCCTTGCTCGAGGATGGGCCTTTCTCTACAAAAGCGATCGCCGAAGCATTGGGAGCCCCCTTGACGCAAGTGTCTGTGCGGCTTTCGGAGTTGAGGAAAGCAGGCAAGATCGGGAGAGACGAAGAAGATGAATGGACGTTGGCCTGATTTACAGGTTGTTACAGGTTGTAAATTACAGGTAAAAGGTTACTTACAATACACCCCCCCCCTTATGTAATAAGGGGGGTATTGTGGAGTAACCCAGTAAATAAAGAGTAAGCGATTACATGATCTTGACATCCTCTGCTAAAGGTAGTAAAATGAGTGTAAAAGAGCAGGGGATAAAGATGCCAATAAGAAGCTATGGAAAAGGTTATTATGCTTTGCGCTACAAAGTTCTCGAAAGGGATGAATATACCTGTCAGTATTGTGGACAAAAAGCTCCGGATGTGATTCTCCATGTAGATCATAGAATCGCCGTAGAAGATGGGGGTTCCGATGAACCAGAGAATCTTGTAACATCATGTTCTGCCTGCAATATGGGCAAAAATGGCTTAGCTGTTATCTTCAAGAGAAAAGGTCGAGGGGTAAAGGGCTATATTGCTCGTTCCCTTTTTCAGCCAATTCGGCCAAATGCCTTTCGGCGAGATGAAGCGATGAATCTCATTTCCAAATCTGCGGGCATAAGAACAGTCGAACTTGCTCAACAGCTTAATATCTCCTATGCCAATGCTTCTGTTGTGATTCACCGCCTCAAGAAACTACATATGATTTCCCAAATAGACGGTAAATGGCATCCCATTGAAGTGCCAGAATAGCCCAGTAAATAAAGAGTAAGGGAGATGAAGAATGAAGCCCGCAAGCATCTTGCCAGACATTGCCCTTGTCACGGGAAGAAACGATGATCAAGGGGGAACCCTCTACATCGGAGATGTTTCAATTCCTGGTCTAAGCGAGGAAGCCTTGGAGCGGATACATCGCTTTCTAGCCGGGCATTGCAGGGCGAGGTGCGAATGTTACGATAGAGGTAGGAGATTAGGAAACGTAAGAGGAGGCAAAAATGGCTAGCCTTATCGGGCGGGTGAAGAAATATTGTGTTGACAGCGGAGTAGTCGTTTCAACGGAGGAGGGGAATATCCACTTCTCATTGAAACCAGCTGTGTCTTTAGGTTTAGCTGAGAAGAGTGTAAAAATGTCTTGGATTGAGGCAAAGGCTGGGCTGCGGGTCAAGATCACGGTCGAAGAGGTAACAGATGCATGAGCGGGCCTGCCGGCGCTGCGGTGCTCTGTTCTCTGCGCCACCCGTGAGCAACGGGCCAGGGAGACCCCTTCAACCTTCACCAGCGAGGCTCTGCCCTAATTGCCGCAGGGCAAGCCAACTCAAAGCTGCTGCGCGTGCTAGAGAAGCCTACAAAGATTACGTCTTCTCTGGCCCTCGGTGCCGTAGGTGCGGGCTTAGGGCAGGACCGAAGCGTCTGGTAGTTAGCCTCAACGAGGATGGCCTTTGCCGCTTCTGTGAAGGGGAGAGGAAGAGCCGATGAAAACCTTTCGGGTAGTTAAGCTAAGGAGAACAGGCAAGACGCATTATGCCGAATGGCATGACGCTTCTCTCCCCTTCGCTGCGATGTGGGAGTTTGTCTGTCGGGGTTGGTATTTTCGGGGAGAAGTAGAGGAGGTAGATGAACCCGTAACATGCAAGCATTGTCTAAGGATATACCCGAGGGTATATTTACAAGAAGTGGTGCATATATTTGAAAAGGTATATGGAGAAGATGAAAAAGATGCGACCCTATAAGTGTCCTGTCTGCGAAGGCCGGGGCTCTGTGGATGCCACCTTCTATGTGGGCAAGGGCAGTGCGTCCACGGCCGCTAATCCTGAGATGTGCCAAGCTTGTGGAGGTTTTGGCATAGTCTGGTCTCCTGCCCGAATCGAGACAATTAAAGAGAAGTTGTCCTTAATACGCAGGAAGAGCCGTGCAAGGTTTGGCAAAGCCTGGGCTAGATTAGCTCAAAGTTAGGAGGAAGTTAGACATGAGCATCAAGAAGGGTCTTAACCTGACCGCCAAGCCAGGAGTAGGTATCTGATGCATCCAGCAAGTTATAAGTATCCTCCTCTTATTGACCACCCTATAGAGGCATTCAAAACCATGCCAGAGGGATTGGACGGCTACTGGTGGGAGACAGAGACGGAGGTCTGCGTCCCCGTTATTTTTTCCAGCAAGCCTAGAGCTTTCCTCTCATTTCTGGGGGAAATCATGGGGAAGGGGAAGTATGTCTTTTTCCCTACTGTCGTAAGCGCCCGACTAGGTGCTCTCCTGAAGGCAAAGGGCTTTGTTGCTGGTTTGGCAGAGCTCAGCCCTGAGGAGCAGGAGATATATGGCCAGAAGTATGTGGAAGGTCTTGTATGGAGAGAGGGAGGAAATGATGACGCTTAAGGGTCTTAACACAACCGCTCTGCCCTGGGGTCTCCTAAGCAGAGATGATCAGGAAAAAATCCGAAAGCTTAGGCCAGGTGCCCTTGTAGTTCCTCTTCATCCTACTGCCTGGAAAAAACAACAAGAGCCTGAAGCTTGGAGGCGGGAATGGGCCAGCGACCTCTGGTATCTTTACCAGGAGCTTGACTCTCCACTCATAATCTACCGCATCTGCAATCAAAACATCCTTGAGGAAGACCCCGCAGAGTGGGCCAAGCTTTGCGCCTGGGCCGTTGAGGGGATGCCACCTGGCCACGTTGTCCCAGCTAATGAGTTCAATATAGAGGCAAAGAAAGCAGAGCGGGAAGATTGGGATGCTCAGGCAGCATGGCTTGGAACCTTTGGCTATGCCTTCAAGAGCTATCCATGTTACGAAGGGAAGTGTAACCGCCCGCTACACATTCCAGCCCTCTCACCTACGCCCAATGCGCTTGCTGGCTACATGGCTTACAAAGCTGCTGGGCTTAGTGAGCTTTATGATGGGTGGGATTTTCACGTCTATAGCTACGCAGACCTAGAGATTCTTTCCCGAATGCATGAAGTCATGCCCGATGTGCCCTTCTACATTACTGAGTTCGACCAGATGACACCATCTACATTCTTAGGGAAAGTTGCCGAGGAATACCCTTATGTCGTAGCAGCCTGCTATTTCACTCTAAACGACCCCTACCCCAACGACCCAAAGGGCAACTGGCAGTATGCCTTGATGAACCCAGATCTCAAAGAATACTATGATGGCTTCAGGGCTTTGCCCGCTATCGTGGGGGCTCAGGAGCAAAGTGAATGCGATGGTAAACCAACAGCTAATGCGGGAGAGCCCTCTCCTGAGCCCCCTCCAACAATGGATGACCAGAACTATGTGGGCCTACATGTTACGTTCCACCCTTACAAAGTGGCTTGGCAGGTGGTCATCAACGGTGTAAGGCAAGGTGTCTATCCTACCCTGACTGAAGCCGAGGCAATCTTCAACGCACTCATGGAGGCTCTGGGGCGGGATAGATTTCCCGCCCCAGAGCCTGACCCTCACCTTGCGTCACCATCTCTTATGAAAGTTGGTAATATGCGGGCAGTGGACATGCGGTTTAGTTTGCAACCCCGATGGTGGAGAAAGTTCCGAACTCTCCAGGACATTAAGTGCATCATAATCCACCACTCAGCAAGCCCTGATACGTCGGCCTGGGACATTGCTGAGTATCACCGCAAGCCCGTGTCAGAAGGGGGGCGAGGCTTAGATGGCATTGCCTATCACTTCCTAGTCCACCCTAATGGTAAATTGGTTGGTCTAACGGATAAGACAGGCAGGGGACGAAGTCTCATAGAGTATACAGCCGACATCCTCCAAGTCCGCAACCATGCTGGGGATGTTAACCGTGAAAGCATAGGTATCTGTCTTGACGGGAACTTCATGGAGCAGCCACCACCAAAGAACCAGGTTCGGACAACAATAAAGCTCATAGCAAACCTTCAGTTTTCTTTGGGCTGGGCTGTGCCTATGTATCCTCACTGGGAGTTTGTAGACACAGACTGCCCTGGGTTGGCATGGGAAGCAATAAATAAAGAGTGGGATTAGCTTAAAGGAGGCAGCAGAGGAAATGCAAAGCGAGGAAGGAAAGGTAATGCAGGCGTTAGTTTACCAAAGGGAGGTGATAGTGAAGCTCATATACCAAGCAAACCAGATATATGCCATTCTTGGTCTAGCTATACCTCCAGTATCCAAGAAAGAAGGCGAGAAGGTTGAGCTGGTTGCTAAATTGGTAGATGCGATCAGCTTTCATAACTTTCTTCTCGAAGGGGTCTTAGAGAACTTGACCATCATTGCCGGGAAGCTAAGGGAAATATAGCTGGTATGCTCCGAGATGGCAGGGAAAGCAATATAAGATGAAGCTTAGGGGGTGAATAAGATGAGTGTAACACTTTGCCGAGGGCGTATTTGGCAAGGGAATTATCCTGGCCATTTGAAAGAGGATATAACCGATGAGATAACAATGCAAGGACGCCTAGACGCTATGATTTTGGAAGATTTACTTGAAGGTGCCATGCACCACTACCCGTATGGTGCTATGGCCTATCATATAGCTCAATGGTTGGCTGAGAACTTCGAGATAAGGATGAAGAGGTGAAGCTCTGGGAAGCCCATCTCAAGTGGAAAAATCAGGCAGAGGGAAAGTGAAGTGGAAGCACTGGGTAGAGGTAGGAGGTTAGGATGCAATGCCTTAGCTGCAAGGGCGTGGATATGAGGCCCCTGGGCATAGCAGCTTTGCTTGGCGGGATCCAGGTTATAATCTGGGTCTGCCCCAAGTGCAACGAGATCAGACTGACAAGGATGGTGAAATGACTGAGGTAATTATACCCTTCAAGGAGCAATTCAGGGATGCAATGCTATCAGGGACAAAGACAGCCACATCCCGCACAAAACGTTACGGCTGGCCCAACGATACATTTGAGGCATTCGGGCAAACTTTTGTGATAACAGATGTTTACCGGCTGCCGGTTTTTAGGGTGGCCCATTATCTTCACAAAGAAGAGGGGTTTGAGAATAAGGGTGACTTCTGGCAGACTTTGCGGGAAATCCTCCCTCGCCTAAGTGAAGGGGCTAAAGTATATGTTCATAGGTTCAAGATAAAGGGGGAGGAAACTGAATGAAGTCCTGGGAGACTTGGCTAATCTGGGCGGTCTTGTGTTGCCTATTGATGCTGGAGCTTTGGCTCTTAGCCCAAACCATCGGGGCCGAGGGGATGCAGACAGGTTGGGCCACATGGATCAGCAGCGATTTACACGGCGATCTTATGGCCGATGGCACACCCTTTGACGAGGGAAATGCGACCATCGCAGCGGCTAACAACTGGCCCCTGGGCACTAGGCTCTACCTGGAAAGCATCGATGGGCGGAAGGGGCTAACGGTAACGGTGCGGGACCGAGGGGCCTTTGAGCATGAGCTTGACCTGAGTTATCGGGCATTTAGCTTCTTTGAGGATCCGGCCAAGGGCTGGGTGGAATTAAAGATAGACAGGGGAAGGTAGAATGTATAACATACTTTTTGGCCGTAATGAGGTTGCACCCTTGATTCTTGCCACTCTGGGATTAACTACCGCCAATGTAGCAAGGTTCCGAGATGCTTTTATTTCTGAAGGGAAAATCGCTGTCTATACGCGCCTTGGTGGAGGTAATAGAGAGTGCTACTGCGAGAATGGGGACAAGCACGATTGTTATCAGGCCAAGATAGCCTTTCTTCAAGGGCACCCTAATTACCTTTCGGATGAAGACGATGATTTTGATGAAACCTATGCAACCTTCTACTTTTCCATCCCCCCAAAATGGCAAGAGTTACTTGCTCCATTGGAAAGTGGAAAGTTTGACCCAGATGCTCGCTTTGCCCAGAAGCTTCAGGAGCTTAAAGAAATGGATGCTGATACCCTGCGTCAGAAGTATCCGGAACTTTGCAAGGTCGTGGACCAACTTCTAACTCGAAAAAATGCGAAATAGGAAACTCTCTAAAATCCTGATCGGTTTGAAAATCCTTAACTCTTTGAGGATCCGGCCAAGGGCTGGGTGGAACTGAGGATATTAGAGGCTGAATTGTTAGCTGTTAAAAATCAAGTGAGGTTAATATGATTGAATACACCATCAACGCCGATGGTTCCCCTGGTAAATCATGGAATCCGTATAGTGGCTGCCTGCACTCTTTGGAGGAATGCCCTACGGCGGATAAGTGTTGGGCACGGGCCTTGGCGAAGCGCTTCCCTCAAATCTGCAAGGGGGACTTCTCGCCACGTTTCCACCCTGATCGCCTGGATGTTCCTTGCCATTGGCGCAAACCTCAACGGATTGCCACTTGCTTTATGGGTGATCTTTTTGATGAATGGAACTCAATTTATGGCCGTAATGAAGAAATAGTGAAAATCTTAACTGTAGTTGAAAAGAACCCAAAACATACATTCCTCTTTCTTACGAAGAATCCTCGGGGTGCATGGTGCTATGAGCCATTTCCCCGTAATGCCTGGTTTGGCGTCTCGATAACGGGAATACTTGGAGATAAAGATGTCGATAATTTAGATGTCGCCTTACTGACATCAGCTCATTGGAGGTGGGTATCCTATGAGCCAGCACTAGGGCCTCTGCATAAGGAAGCCCTTGAACTTATAAAGGGTTTTGACTGGCTTGTTATCGGCGCTCAAACTGGTCCTGGTGCTTGCAAGCCAAAACTGGAGTGGGTCATGGCTGCGGAAGAAGCAGCCAAAAAAGCCGAGGTTCCCGTGTGGCGCAAGAACAATCTTTGCAAAGTCTTGGGGTTAGAGCCGAGGCAAGAGTTGCCTGAGAGCATGAGTTGACGGTTGCGAAGGAGATGCCAAAATGATTGTTGTCCTTTGCGATAAATGTGAGCACGGAGTAGATGATATTTTCCGTCTTGTGGCCGATGGATGGACATACAAGATGTTATGTCCCAATTGTTGGGAAGCAATGCCCAATAAGAAGGACTACGAGAGTGAATGGCGAAGAGTTGAAGATTATATTGATTAACAAGGAGGTGGCAGAAAGCAATGACTGGAGTAGGCAAGTGGCACTGGAGATATAATGGGTAATTATGAGTATCCTACAGAAGAGCAATTGAAAATCATTCAGGAATGGGATTTAAGCCTCCACCCAGTCATGGAATTGATTGAATATATTCGATCCCTTTGGTGGATGCCTAATTGGGGTTTCAAACTAAAGGATAAGAGAGTCTTGAGGCTTGAGTTACACACTGGCGGGTGGAGTGGCAATGAGGACATCATCCATGTATTAGAACAGAATTATTATTTCTGGTATTTCTTGGAAGAGTCAACCGTTGGGGGACATTATTGGTTTACGATTATGCCACAGTTTTGGAAGAAGGAGTGACATGGACATCATAGCCTTTGCCCTAGCGGTCTCTGCCCTTGTAGGGCATGTGCTCCTTATCCGGTGGCATAGAGAGCTGGAGGCTTATCGCTCCTTCCTCCACCTGGCAGCCAAAGAGTTGAAGCATACGAGCCTCATCGCCGACATGGTGATTGCTCACTGGAACAAAGACCAGGCTCACATCGAGAGGATGCTGGACAGGCCATTCAAGGAGAGGGATGTTCAAACCCTGGCTGACGCCAAGTTCTATAGGAGGAGGAACTAGGTTGAAACTTGCATCTTGGGGAGGAATGCTAGGTAGGCTCTTAATCAAACTCATAAGGTGGTATAACCCCAGGATCAAGCTGAACATTTGCTCTGATTGTGGAAAGTTAATTGACAAAAGAGGCCAGAGATGTCGAGCGTGTAATTGCAGATACCAGGCATATGGGAAGCAGCAAGGCATGGCCGCCATTAGAGAACGTTTCCAAAAAGAGATTGCCCAATATCAAGCGGGTATCCCAATAGCTACAATAGCTAGAGAGCGTTCCACTTCCCGCCAAAGCGTGCAAAACATCCTTCAGCGAGCTGGCGTGTGGCATAAAAGACCAAAGCAAGAATACACTTGCGCTAGCTGCGGAAAAGCTCTATCCCACAGGAACCTATCAGGTAAATGCCGGAAGTGCTATTGGGAAGAACGGAGAATAGAATTAACTTGCGATGTGTGCGGGCTCAAAAAGAAAATAACTCGGTCAGATTATCACGCTCGCCAAAAGGCAGGTCGCAGGTTCTTCTTCTGTAGCAAGTGCTGTCAGGGGAAATGGTTAGGAGAGCGAAACAGGGGGCGGAACTAGGAGGCATGACCCTCGAGAGGAACAGGCAAGCGGCTTTGGAGTTATGAAGAAGGAGGAACTAATGTCTAGCTTATTAGAGGAATTAGTATGTTGAATTGGAGAAGCATGTGGTATTGGTGCGCTTGGTGTCAGCAATATCACATCTCACCTTGCCCAGCAGGGCATGAACATGAGGAGAACGCTAATGATCAGGCAAATATGGTTCATTGTGAAAGGCCACCTCATTCTCTGGCTGGCAGGAGACGAACCATTCCTAATCAATGCAAGCGTAGGATATGATCAGAGGGATGGTTTATATTTTGAGCATACAAAATCAGGCACGATACTCTGGGGTCAGATCAACTCTTTGAAGAGGAGGAACTAAAGGAACTAATGTGGAGCCTAATTCGCAAGGATGATGGATATATCCTCTTTGATCAGGGACGAATACCGGTGTTCATAACTGAAGGGGAGTTCCCCCATGTGGCGCTTCTTTTTCAGGAGGAAATGGAGAGGCTTCGGCAGAAGACTTATCGTCCAAGGCACCGCCCTTGGGAAAAGGTTCATTGAGTATTGCTTCTGCGGCCCTCTTCTCTTCCTCGAAAATCAGGCCCCACCTATCTAGCATGTCTTCTATTTCGGCTAAGTCACGCAGGATGATTACAAACCTTTGCCGAGTAGAACTTAACTGGCTGCGAAGTGAAAGCCACTTCGGACTTTCTTCGCCACAGAATGGACACGTGCATTCTTTCATGGTATAATTAGATGTCTCTCCGACTGAGGGACGGTTCCAATAAACCAGCAGGGAGCCCCCGTAAGGGGGTTTCCTGTTTCATGGGGGCCAATAATCGGGGTAGACATCCGCAGGGTTATTGTCCTTGATGTCAGCCTCCTCGCATTCCTTCAGGTAACAATCCAGATGAAGCACACGCCGAGGTTTAGGATTGAGGATTGTAACTCTGTGCGAGCCTAGAGGCTTCCCACACTTCTCGCAGGTCCCTTCCATCAGCCTAAGCCGCCCTCGCCCCGCATTGGGCTTTCAGATAAAGGGCTAGAATGCCACCAGACGCAAGGAGAGGCAATTCTAGCCCAAAAAACACGAAGGATGTCCCTTTGCCTATCCAAGCCCAAAGAGGCGCTCATAATCGTTCCAAGAAAGAAAGCGGT
>ERZ1292632.3882-Hain-H43-01um-R2-3882-length-11096-cov-4_pt1 | contig 11096 bp, 20 predicted proteins | sample MGYA00564407_ERZ1292632 | MGnify/ENA primary metagenome ERZ1292632 (study PRJEB36523, sample SAMEA6512637) | groundwater metagenome | collected 2019-01-08 | study: AquaDiva: Metagenomics assemblies of 32 groundwater samples
CTGAAAACCGCCCTGGAACTGGTGGACATCCGCGTGCTGGATCACTTTGTGATAGGTAATAATGAGGCGGTATCCTTTGCTGAGCGCGGACTGTTATAGCTGATATATCCGGAATTATGTAGCAAATGCACAAAGCCTCTTGTTAGGTTAATAGTTAAACTGAACGGGCGCAAGAAACAGTGGGGACTTAATGATTACAAAATGGCTGAACTAACCGGCATAGAGCGATCAAAACTAAGCAAATTTCGTACAGGACACAGGAAGCAACCAAACTATGACGACGGAGTAGCGATAATGGAGATATATAAAAAGGAATCTAAAAAGAAGCATTAGCATGGACAGAACCCCTCCAATCCATTTAAAATCAGAGGGGTTCAGCCACGCTACCGTATTATACGTAGCGTGTTAAGCAGGACGATCAGCCTCAAGTTAATGAGGGATCGGCAAACCAGGTACGCCAAACCTTCAACATCTGCGTACTTCATATTGCCCTCCTTTGTTGGTGCACAGCGGCACGGGGTTGAAAAAAGGGCGCTGCTACTAACAGCGCCCCACCTTAACAACGGAGTATACATAAACTATGAACATTGATATTAATAATATACTTAAAATACAAGCGCTTACAAATAAGCGTGTGCGTGGTGGTTGGATAGCTGTTACACCGGCAGGGACGCCAGTTAAATTTGGTGTAATAGGAAATACTGAAGATGAAGCATTAAATGGCTTCTTGCAGGCGGCTATAAGGTGGAACAAGATATTAGCTGGCGATCATGGCATGAACTAATAAGAATGGTTCTCATCTAATATAGTGCATCTGTGGACATCATGGCTTATATAGATACAATCAACGCTCTAGCAACAGGAGGGCTATTAAAATGACTACTTGTGACGGTGATGGCCTCATTTAGATAAAATGCACATTCCACTTATCAGGTGTAGGGTGTTTTTTTCTTGCCAGGAGGCCCTCATTTTTACCCGCATATCCTTTCTTAACATACGCTATAAGTATTTGCCGTTTCTATTATTAGCAATAATTCTTGGTTTAATCCCAGGGTTCATTGTTTATGAGCTTGGCGTGACACTTAGTTCAAATGTATTTTTCACAATTCTGGTGGCAGCTGTGGGCTGGTTCTTAACGGTGACATCTGCAAGAAGATTGTCGCGAAGGCAGCACACAATTAATGTATTGCAAGAGCAAAGCTTTAATAAGGCCTCACATGAATTAGCGTCAAAGGTAATTGAGCGATTCCCAACGGGCGTTTGTATTACAAAGGAAGACGCTAATACGCTTACTGAGGCAGCTTATAATAGGCATCACGCCTGGTACGACACGTATAATTCCCTTATGTATTTACTCAATTATTATGAGTTCATTGCTGTGGGCATAAGGAATAGGGATTTGGATGTATTAGTTATGCATAATTATTGCCACAGTATGCTGTGCAAAATATGTGAAAAGACATGTGAATACATCTTGCGAAAGCAGCAGGATAATCCTCATTTATATGAGAATCTGGTTAATCTTTATAAGGCCTGGAAGCCTGCGGACTGTTTCCCATGCCGCAAATAATCGTTTGTGCATTTGCTACATAATTCCGAAAAATACGATTTATCAACAACACAGGAGTTTATTTGATGGATAACCGACAAACATTAATTGAGTTAATGCAACAATATGAATTGTCACGTAAAGAAATAGCCGTGATGATCGGTGTGTCCATGCGGACCATCGGCAACTGGCTGCAAATTCCGGCCAGCCCGGAGCACCGGCGCTGCCCGGACATGGCTATCCGTCTGATCAAATGCGCCATGCGCGAACAGGGGCGAGAAATAAATGGACGATAAACAGAGAGAAGAAATGAACGCAAAAATTGACGTTCTGTTTCAACAAATAGAAAACCTTGGCGACGATAAAATGCCAAAAGCGTTATTTGCCATTGAAATGTGGAAAGCGGCAAAAACATGCGAATTTCTTGGCCTTGGACCGATGTCTGCAAGGCACCAATACAAGGCTGCGTATTCGATATTAACTGAACTAGGTTTAGAGACCGGCGGTTTGCTGCCGCCTTGTGACAGTGCTAACTATTGATTATCAAGCAAAATTTACTGTTATAACAGGAGAAAAATATGCCAATACTTGCACAAGAGATGCTGCTGCACTATCTGTTCATGCAGTGGAACCTGGACAATAATCTGCTATTGCATGATGCCAAATCTCATTTAGAAGATCCTGCGCTCACGGAAGAACATAAAAAATGGCTATGTGCGTATCAAAAATTATGGGATTTAACCAAATGAAACACGATCCTATATTGCTATACATCAAGTGCTGCAAGGTAATCACAAGCTGCCGAACGCTGGAACAGCTTGAGACAGCGAAACGCTATACCGCACTGGCGATATACGGGGTCCAGAAAAATATAAAATATAGTTACACGGAAAGCAAAAGTGATGTGTTTGATTGTTATATGTACTTACTCAACCGGCATGTAACAGAGCAACAATGCCTGCTCAGTTGTAATACAGCGATATATGTTGGACGCGATTGATTTCCGGCTTGGCCGTTACCAGGACGTACTGCAGGATGTTATCTGCGATCACCTGATTACAGACCCACCATTCAGCGCACGCACCCACAACGGTCAGCGCCATGGTCGCAAAGACCCGAAATACTGTAACACAACCACCAACCCCATTTTATCAAACCGTGGCCTGCCGTATGAGCCATGGACAGAGGCGGACATCAAAGAATTTGTAGACTTCTGGCATCCAAGAACAAGGGGCTGGATGTGCATTATGATGTCGCACGATCTGGTGCCGATCTATACCGAACTCCTGCAACAGCACGGCCGGTATGTCTTTGCGCCGATCCCATGCGTGCAGATGTACCGCAATGTCCGGCTGGCGTGGGATGGGCCGGCGAACTGGGCGGATTATTTACTGGTAGCCCGCCCACGTACCCTGAAAGGCTGGGGCGCATTACCCGGTGCCTATGTCGGCCAGTCACATGATGCCGGTGAAAATGCGTTGGATAGAAGTAAGCGCATTATTCCTGGGAGCAAACCGCTCTGGCTAATGCGGGCGATTATCAAAGATTACTCCAAGCCTGGCGATCTGATCTGCGATCCGTGTGCTGGCGGCGGATCAACGCTGAGAGTGGCACAAGCCGAAGGCCGCCCATCAATCGGTGCCGAGGAAACCGAAGAAACCTATTTGAAAGCCATGGAACTGATCACCGGCGAACGGCTGATTTTCAAGGACGAAGGAACCACAGATATGTTTGGCGTATGACCTGCACTCATAACAACCAGGGCGGCCATTACATGATGAACTGCGTGCCCTGTGTAGCTGCTCTCCTGCTATCGCTGCACAGTGACGGGTACAAGCGTTCCTTGTCTGCACTCATTGAACGTGATCATGGTGAGGAATTTATCCAGCAGGTGCGGGCGGAATACAAAGCATTAAAAAAGCCGGGACAGACAACAGGAGCGCCATCAGTCCCGGCTCCCCAACCATCGAAATGATTGATCAGAGGTCTAACATATCACGCTGGTATGGGGATTTCCAGTATCTATAAGTGGTGCGATTGGCTGCGTCCCAGCGCTGATCGGGCGTCCATTTCAACAAGCGCAGTATCCCGGTAACACGCCGTTGCAGGATGCGTTCGTGTTTTTCTTTCTTGATTTCCAGACAGTTTTCCAGAACAGCGGTGACTGTCACTTCGGATCGGCCCAATAACCAGGTACTGATCACTGACTCCCATTCGTCCACTTCCCGGCGCAATTCCTGTTCCAGTGAGGTTTCAACCATGGGCATGGTGTGCCAGTTGTCGCCGCGCTTGAAGCAGGCAACCGCCTCGGCAAACAGTTGATTGCGTTGCTGTCGGATATACTCCAGATTAATTTCAGTACATTCGACTGGCCAAAAGCGCCTGGCGCCGGTCATGTCCCGCAGGTAATGCCGTTCGTTCGTGGTACAAACAAAGACGCACGCTCGCGGATGATCTTCCGCCTGGGCCTCATACGGCGCACGGTAACGATCAGATGGGTTCGTGATCGCCCGTTTGACCTGTTCTATTTTTGAGGCACTAAACGACTGTAATTCAGCGATTTCAATCAGCATCTTGCCTTGCAGCGCAATATAAAAATCCTTGTTCGTCACCGATTCATGCGCCTCGGTGTGCCATTTGCCACCAATAACGCGCAGCGCAGTTGATTTGAAAATACCTTGAGGCCCTTCCAGTACCACGACGTTATCCATCTGGCACCCTGGCGAATATATACGGGCCACCATGCCGATCCAGAAGTTTTTGCTGGCGGCCTGGGTATAAGCATTGTTGACTGCACCGAAGGCGTCCACAAAAAACTGTTCCAGGCGGGGTATTTCGTCCCATACCAGCGACTCCATCCAGTCCTTTGGCTCATTGATAGTGTTGCCCTTGCCGTAGGCGTACAGGGCTTTTTTGACAATATCATCCTTAAACGCACGACATCCGAGTTTGCGCTGCAACATTATGGTGTAATTGTAAATGTCCACATTGCCTAATTCGTGCGCTGCACCATTATGCAGTGAGGTATAAAATGAGCGATGGAATTCATCAAACCAGACCGTACTGCGTACCGGTTGCCACTGGTCCAGTATACGCTGCACATTATCGAGGTTGTTGACCGGGTTGCCCTGGCCATTCAGTACCAGGCCCAAATCCGCCCAGGTCAGGAACACGGATTCCGGGCGTTGTTCCTGCTCCTGCTTGGCGCTTACCGGAGATTTACTTGGCTGTTTCAGTGGGATTACATCTGCACCACGGTAAACTTGCGCCAGTGGTTTGGCCCATGGCAGAAACTGCTCCCACTGCCAGCCTTCCCGCAGTGCATCCGCCGCATCCCAGCCGTCTTTGCGTTGCAGGTCAATGCCTGGGTGGATGATCTTAATTTGTTGACAATGTGCAGCCAGGATCCGGGCTATGCCGTAGGCCGCATCCATGCCTGGCTGAAAACGCTCAGGCAAAACGTCGCCAATCTTAACGTGAGCGCTCGCTGCCTCGGTGTTGGTTTTGCAAACTTTCCTGTCAGCATCTGGCCAGATCAGTATCTGCCGTCCCGACAGTGGTGAAAAATCACTGTTCTGGTAGGCTTTGCACCCACCCGCCCAAGTGACCACAACGTAATGCACACCTGCCAGCCGGATAGCGGCATCGTAACAGGGTTCCCCCTCAACGATCAGCACCGGCGCGGATTTTCGGTCATGCAGCGCCTGTAGCCCGAGGATTGGGCGCGGGGCCGGGTAGCCTTGTTTGACCCATTTATTAGCGGACACGGACCAGGATACCGGCACGATCTGTTTGCTGCCGTCCGGTAAGTTGTAACGGACAATGTAGAATAACGGCTGTCCCTGCTCGTTGGTGTAGGCCCAGGTCTGTGCGGGCTTGCCATAATTGGTATGATGAAAATCAGGTGACGGCGCTTTGACTGGCGGCACGATGATATGATGCTTGGCGTTCGTGCCGCGCTTCGGATTGATGTTATGCTGGACCGTGGCCACCGACGGATCCAGTTCCCGTGCTGCTTCGGATTGTGATAGTCCGTGAATCGCGGCATACAGCGCGATCAGATCACCGCCTGATTCCTTCGATGAAAAATCAGCCCACAGACCGGTATTGGCATTAATTGATAGTGAATCGCCAGGTTCGCCCTTGAGATTGCCTATCCGGTATTCCGCGCCACTCCATTTACCGGACGGCAACCAGCTTTCCAGCAGGGCATGGCTGGACTGCAGGAGGCGGTTTTTTAGTGCGTCAAAGTCAATCTGGTGTTCGGGCATGGCGCATTAATTCCGCTTCAAACTGCTCGACAGAAGTCGGCGCAATGGCAATGCCCCCTGATCGTGTGACCATTTCGAGAAATGATTGCTGCGCTCCTGTTAAATTGGTCCCGGCCTTGACTTCGGCGGCGGTGAATACGGCCAAGGTCTTGCCGATATGCTGTTCTGTGATCAGGACTGGCGTTAATCCTATAAGATCAGACGAGCCAACGCACAGTCCGGCATGTAAGCGCCTTGCAGAATGGACAAGTACATCGCCAGGCATGACACGCGCTTGTCCACTCTCAGTAATTACAACGGATTTACCGGCCCAGCCTTTGGCTGTATTGTTCCGCCACAATCTAGCACCATGTTCCGACGCCTTCAATGCGATTCTACGCATTAATGATGCTTCGGATTCTTTTTTTTTGTCAACCATTCTTTCGTTCTTTAGTTTTTGGTGCCGTAGGTTTCCACAGATGTTGTTTTATTTCTTCAAAAATTATTTCTTTCATAGAATCAAAGTATTTTTCTTTTTCAAGCAAACCACTTATATAGGTATTGAGTACCTCATGTGTTGTAAATCTTTCTTTGCATGCTGTGCAATATCTCCTACGCCGTCTATAAAAAGTTGAAAAACGTGAGTCAATAACTTTGGTATCATCACAATGACAATATGGGCATGGATAATCACTCCCACCGCCTTCAGGATATTTTTGTTTTTTCTTTACCATAATTATTCACAATACCTTGCCCTATTTTCAGCCGCCGTACCCTCAAAATAACTCTGCCCGCCATTTGTTGACATCACCAATATGGTCCCGTTCTTGTAAAAGATAGCCGGTCTGCCCGTGTCAATAATCAGCGTATCCGGCATGGAAATAGACGCAAGTTCGACGCAGACCTCATCATGGGTAGGTAACGTGATAGGCATCCCAGTAGAGACAATGGCAAAGGGGAGAAGGATGGAGGTTAGGGAGATCATTTGCCAATATACTCATCAATATACTCATCAATATTCTGCTTTATAACGTCAAATTTAATCGCCCACACCCATGGGTTTTGGTTCCAGGATTCAACGCCGTTGATTTTATTCCACAGGTTTGCATACCCACGGATATAGGCATTATTTATATTATCTACCAATGGTAAATAACCGGAGGTACAGCTTTGTAGGAGCGTCACCCCTTCCGCGATCGCATCATGTTCAGAAATATCTTGCACTCGCTCAACACGAATATCTGTGATTTTCAGGGTGAGGCGGGAATATTTGCGTGGCATAAAACGTGGAGATTTCCATATAATTTCATCAATTCCAAATTCTCCGACACCCTGCCCATCTGCTTTATAAACAACCGAATTTTTTAAGCATGGTGAGAATGTCTCGCGCACCCATAGCAGATCGCCGGGTTTGCCGTATGGGCAAGGAACACGCGTCACAATACCGCCACTTCTACTATTGCCTATATATGCGATACCTCTTGATGTGCCTATTTCGCCGATTGTTATCTTTGCATCATCATCAGGCTGTGGCTTAATAATCAGCCGCATTTGCGTTTTCGCGCCATCCAACAGTGCGCGGATCATTTCAGGCTGGAAGATGATAGGGGTTTGTTTCATCGTGGCAGATATTCTTTCCTGTCAACATTGACCATTTTATTGCCAATATGGTAACGGCCGCAATGCCTGCACTGATACGGCACGATGGTATCATGCAGTTTCCTGACCATATATTTTGCCGCCTGTCTCGCCTTTGAGAAAGTATGATAAGTTTTTTTGCCTTCGCAGATGTTCATGTCAGGCTACCTTTTTTTTTATTTTTTCGTCAGCCTTCCGCGCATAGTAAACATACTTCGCCCATTTCTCCGGGTGCTTGTACCCGCGCTGTTGCCCAAGTTCAGTCAGTTGTTCAATCGTGTTGGCTCGACCCTGCTCGATACGCCGGTGTTTTTTATCCAGTTCAATGAGACTGCCGTCAACATTTTCTACTTCGCGTGGTTTAACCTCGAATACATAACCGCAGTATCCGCAGGTTATAGCGCTGTTGCCAACGGCGGCGAAACACGCCTTGCAGACCTTGAACGAGGCCGATTCAGAGTCAGACTTGCTACGCTTGGTTGCGCCCAGCAGTGACCAGTGACGTTCTTCATCCGGCAATCCATGGCGCAGTGAATCCCCGGCATGGTCCAGAATTATCGTTTCTTTTTTACCGGGGAATCCGCGCAGGCCGCGTCCGATTTTTTGGATATACCGGGCCAGGCTGTTGGTTGGGTTCAGATTGATAATGCAATGCACTCCAGGGACATCGAAGCCCTCGTCAATCAACTGACAGGATACCAGCAACTGTATCTGCCCGTTGCGGAATTCCTTGACCACTTCCCGGCGCGTTGTTCGATCCATCTTGCCATCAATGCTGTAAGCCCGGTATCCGGCTTCCTTGAAATGTGCAGAAGTGGCCTTCGTAGCTTCAATACTGACACAGAACACCAGTGCCGGCAGACCGTCGGCCAGTTTCTTGTAATGGTTAATCGCATCGCCAGTGATTGTGCGCTTATTCACCCGTTCACTCACTTCGGATTTGACATAATCGCCCATGTGAATATGCAGGCCGGTCGTATCAATACCAGGCGGCACGAACAGCCGGTAATCGGACAATACGCCCATGTCTATCAGTGTGCGCGTATCCGGCCCGAGTATCATCTGATCAAATGTATCGTGCAGCCCTTCACCGGACAGTCGCTTTGGTGTAGCTGTGACACCAAGTACCCATGACTGCTTGTAATGGTTCAGCACCTTGCCCCAGGTCGTGTTCGGTATGGCGTGGTGCGCTTCATCTATCACCAATAAATCAGGCGGCGGTGTATTATGTAATCGCCGCGCTAGCGAAAAGACACTGGCCACTTGTGCCGGATGCCGATTCTCTTGATAATAGTTCGGCGAGATAATGCCGTGTTTCAGATCAAACTGGTTCAATGTGTTTGAAATCTGGTCGATCAATTCCTCGCGGTGGGCAATAATCATAATACGCTTATTTTTCTGTGATACGCGCTTGGTCAAATCACAAAATAAAACGGTCTTACCCATGCCGCATGGACCGACAAACAACACATGCTTGATGCCGCGATAAAACGCCTCGCGTATATCGGCAATCGCTTGTTCCTGGTCAGGCCTGGCTATCAGCATAATCAGGATGCTGTTTTTTCATGTGCTGATGAAGATTTTGGAATGACCTGTTACAACAAGGACAAACACCGTTGGCTATCCGGTTCTTAATGCGTGTCTTGGCCGCTTTCTGGCCGCGTTCACGCAATTCAGCTTTGTGCCGGAGTTCTCTTTCTATCTTTATACTCTGCTCGGCCCATTCTTTTTGTTTCTGTGCTTGTTTTAACTGCTTATCCAACCTTTGAATTTCACTCTCTCCATAACCCCAACTGCATTTACAGTACGGGCAAGTCCAATACCCTCCTTTATCACTTTTCTGTTTTACATAACGCTGGTTCATGGCATAGACCCCACCACATTCTCCGCAATTAACAACATGAAATTGCATATCCAGATTTAACGCTTCAACATAATCATGTTTCATTTATCACCTCCGTTACAAATCATTCTCATCACGCACTACATGCGGATGTTTCTGCTCATACAATTCCTCTGCATATTCAGATTGCAGGTCCTGTTCCAAGATTCTCCGGTGTTCTTCAGTTTCATCATCCGATGGCGGATCGGGTATCCAGTTATTCATTACCGGAACGGGCGCGTAACATCAGATCGGCCAATAGATAACACTGGCGCACAATCTGGCGGTTATTTATTGGGTTCGCCGGGTCCTGGTTCATGATTAACGCAGTGGCAGTACCGCCAGCGCCACATCGTCGCGAAAGGTACGGTCTTTCGACGGTATATCTTGGAATTTAGCCATTGTTATATCCGGTATTTATCCGCATCAGGACAAGTTGCGAAATGCGAGATATGCCCTTTTTTCGGGCTGAATTCGTAATCATCGTGCATTACTGTTGCGGCATCTACCGGCATCTGTTTACCATTCTTGGTACGCAGGAATATGATATTTGCCTTGCAAGATGAGCACTGTACGATATGTTCCCATTCTGGTTGGCTCATATTCATTTGAGATGTGAAAGAACAGCATTGTGGCCAATTCCATACTTTTCAATTACAGCAATGAAATCATCATCACAATATGCGATAGTCTCCCCACGTTTTTCACGATATTTATTAAGCGCTTTCATGCTCTCTATTTCTGCAATAGCGCAGACTGACTGAGAAAATATAAATGCTGCTTTCTGTTCTTCCGTCATCTCAATCCCTCCAAAAACTTAATCTCTTTCTTTTCTGCTGCGCGGAACTTACGGCGGTATTGGCCGTGTTTGCCTGTCTCGCGCCAATGATTACACCAATCATCATTAGCATTGTCCAGTTCTGTGTAAGGTGTATTATAACATAACGCACGATCAGCCCTTTCCGCTACTGGACAACCCTTGCAAAAAGGGTTACCAGGTATATATCGATATAATTTACATAAAGCACACGCCTTACACCCAAGCCTCACATCATCTGGCGTTTTCGCCAATAGATTCTGCTTATGATGCTCGATGGATTTTTCCAATGCTTTTGCTGTGCGTTTATTCATCGAAGCCGCGCTCATCACTCATATTTCATTTACCTTGACCTGCCCTCTGGTTGCTGGTTCGATTCGACGCAATACTGTCGGGCCAGCATTGCGATGCCCATTAGCGATGTTGGATAAATAATTGTAGGTTGTTCCCATCCTTGCAGCAAGACGTTCTTTTTCTTTTTTATTCAGGGACTTCCAATATTTCGCGAATTTCATGATTAATAATGTATTATATTAGTGTTGCATTTGCAACAATGATTTATTATAGTACACAATATATGGAACCTGAACAGGAGCGCAATATGTCAATAGCTGATAACATTAAACCACGTAAATACGTTGACTTGTTTGGCTCTGGTGATACTAAATCAGACGCTCTCTCTATTGTTGGGCAATTTGGAGAACCATTAGAAATTGCCGAAGAAGGCCAAAGTGACTTTATGGTTGCCTTACTTTATGAGGATAAGATCGTTGTAACTGGATATGATGGAAATGAATATAAGCATACTTTTGTATTACTTAGGAATAAATAAAAGCTTCGGCCATGCCTGAACAACGCTTTATTTTCAATCCTGAATCCGAAGATGCCTGGCTGGCACTCCGTAAGGACGATCTGACCAGCACCGATATACCGGCGCTTTTTAACCTGTCACCGTACCTG
>ERZ1292632.3352-Hain-H43-01um-R2-3352-length-12335-cov-3_pt1 | contig 11095 bp, 13 predicted proteins | sample MGYA00564407_ERZ1292632 | MGnify/ENA primary metagenome ERZ1292632 (study PRJEB36523, sample SAMEA6512637) | groundwater metagenome | collected 2019-01-08 | study: AquaDiva: Metagenomics assemblies of 32 groundwater samples
AGGTCAAGAAGCTGGTTAGGGCAAAGAAGTAAGAAGTCTGAAAAAGAAAAACCCGACTTTGTGGGTCGGGGGGAGTCGTTGTATTGCTAGCGGGGCGGGAGGCTGAAGACCTCTTTGGTCTCGGGGTCAATGTAGGTGCCATCCGGTTGGGGGATCAACTTGCGAACGGTCGGCTTTTCCACTGGTTGCCCGGAAAGCGAAATGTGGTAGTCGCCCTCTTTCAGCTCGGTAACGAAAGTTGCTCCGATACGCCACTTGACGTGGCCATCAAGGAAGAGGATGTTCAACCCGTCGTTGTGGCGGTCAGCCATGTTGACATAGATACCCTGGTTCTTGATGTCGATCGTTGCCACCAACCAGATGCCGTCATTACCGGAATACTCGATAACCGCGGGGAAGTTGCCGTTACCGCTTTGTAGGAGTAACTGACCGAATGCTTCGTCCCGGATAGCATAGGAAGTTGCTTTGGCTGTGTTCGGACCGACGCAACCCTGTTTCGAATTCCATCTTCGGTCGCTGGGGCAGGCAAACGAGATCGAGTTGGGAGCATCGCCTCGCTCGCAGAGCATTGTCCAGACAGCCGGTGTCCGAGTACCCTCTTGTCCTGGGGTGACAATTGGCAGTAGTGGCATCGCACCGTCGAAGTCGGCGGCGTAACTGGCCAGCCCACGCCCGATTAGGTTGAGATTCGAGTGGCACTGGGATTGCCTCGCCTTCTCGCGCGCCTTGGCGAAAACCGGGAACAGAATTGCTGCCAGGATGGCGATAATCGCTACCACCACCAGCAGCTCTATAAGCGTAAAACCACGTCTCATGGTAGACGCCTCCTCGGGGATTGCAGAAGTTGTTTTGCTCGATCTCAATATAGCAGTGTTTTGGGAAAAGTCAATACCTGTTTGGAAATTTTTGCTCTTGACCCGCGCACCAGTCCACCAAGGCGTACGGTGCGGGGTTGACTTTTTTTGGCGATTTTAATAAGATGAAGATGGCAGCACGGTTCCCCCTTCCGGGCTGCCACTTGTTTACAAATTTGGGGACGGAGGGCGAGAGCCCTTTTTGTGTTTAGGAATGGATGACCTGCCTGCCGGCAGGCAGGCGAATTCTGTAGACCAGACTTTAGTCTGAAATTCCCACACTAAAGTGTGGACTACTGTTGAGTTAATGTAGACCACGATTCATCGTGCTAACAAGCTAAAGCTTGAACTACAAAATCTGATAAAGCTGAGCTTGACATTGTGTAAAGTTTCCTTTACAATGATTTTGCTCTTTAATAAATGAATATTTGTAAAAATCTCGAAACGTTTCTCAAAGGAGACTGTCATGGCGACGAAGCCCAAGATGGTAAGAGTAGAGATTGACCTGCCTGGACAAGGAGAGGAGGCTCATGAATTCGGCTACTGCCCGATGTCGCATCATGGCACGCATCTTCCAGACGGCGGCGGATGGTCCTGTCCGATCAGGGGCGGGGCGTGCCGATTCGGGCTCACGGAGACCGAGCCGCCTCAGGCTTGTCCGATGAGATCGGGATCGGGCACAATGGTGGTCACGATGAAGTTCAGCCTTGTGCCCAAAAAGTAAAGGCTATCCGGGGGAGGAAATCCACCTCCCCGATTTTTACAAGTATTTATTGATATGAATGTTATCAGTTATAATTTTTTGGAGGTAAAAATGTTTAAACCACTGGGAGATAGAGTCCTGATCAAGCCGCTGGAGGCACAGGAAGTGACAAAATCGGGAATTATTATTCCTGACAGCGCCAAAGAAGAGAGAAGCGAAGGCAAAGTTATTGCTACAGGTTCCGGCATTGTCAAAGGCAAGAAGTACGAATTTTCAGTCAAAGTCGGGGACAAAGTTTTGTATGGGAAATACTCCGGCGAAGAAGTTAAAATTGATGGCAAGGAATTTAAAATCGTTAAAGAGGAAGATATTTTGGGGGTGTTATAAGGAAGTAAAAACTTCCACAGATATATCATCACAGATTTACACAGATTCGATTTATTAGTGCTTATCAGTGAAATATTATCCGTGAGAGTCTATGTTCATTAATTAAGGAGTTATATGGCGAAGCAAATTAAATTTTCCGAGGAAGCACGCAAGGGGCTGCAAACCGGCGTCAACAAACTCGCTGACACAGTTAAGGTAACGCTAGGGCCGAAGGGCCGAAATGTTGTCCTTGACAAAGGTTTCGGCGCGCCGACAATTACTAATGATGGTGTAACGATTGCCAAAGAAATTGATCTTGAAGATAAGTTTGAGGATATGGGAGCGCAGTTGATTAAAGAGGTGGCGCAGAAAACCAATGATGTTGCCGGCGATGGCACCACCACGGCGACACTTTTGGCTCAAAGCATGATTAATTCCGGCCTGAAAAATGTTGCTGCTGGCGCTAATCCAATGGCAATCCGCCAAGGCATCGAAAAAGCCACCAATGCCGTTGTTTCTGCAATTAAGAAGAATGCCAAGGAGGTTGCCGGCAAGGGAGAGATTGCTCAAGTCGCTTCAATTTCCGCCGCCGACGTCGAAGTTGGCAATCTGATAGCTGAAATTTTGGACGAAGTTGGCAAGGACGGAGTTATTACTGTCGAAGAATCAAATACTTTTGGTCTATCAAAAGAGGTAGTTGAGGGCATGCAGTTCGAAGACGGCTATATTTCGCCTTACATGATTACCGATACTGGAAGAATGGAAGCTGTCTACGAAAATCCAAAAATACTTCTGACCGACAAAAAGATCTCTTCAATTTCCGATGTTCTGCCGCTTTTGGAGGCAATGGCTGGAGCCGGGCAAAAAGAACTGGTTATTATTGCTGAAGATGTTGACGGCGAGGCGCTAACGACACTGGTGTTAAATAAGCTTCGTGGCTCGTTTTCTGTTTTGGCGGTTAAGGCCCCGGGATTTGGTGATCGCCGAAAAGAGATGCTCGAAGATATGGCGATTTTGACCGGCGGCCAAGTCGTTTCCGAAGAAACCGGTACAAAATTGGAAAATGCGACTGTCGAAATGCTGGGAAGCGCGAGAAAAGTTGTTGCTAGCAAAGATAAAACCACAATTGTTGATGGCAAGGGCGAAGCGTCAAAGATCAAAATCAGAGTCGAAGCGATCAAAAAACAAGTCGAGGCTACCATCTCGAGCTATGATAAAGAGAAATTTCAGGAGAGGCTGGCGAAACTTTCAGGCGGTGTTGGCGTGATCAAAGTCGGTGCCGCGACTGAAGTCGAACTTAAAGAAAAAAAACATCGGGTTGAGGATGCGGTTGAAGCGACAAAAGCGGCGATCGAAGAGGGAATTGTCGCCGGCGGTGGCGCGGCTCTGATTGACGCTATTCCGGAATTAAAAGAATTAGCTGTCGAAGGCGATGAGGTAATCGGTATTGAAATCGTCCGTCGGGCACTTGAAGAGCCGATGCGGATGATCGCTGAAAATGCCGGCGTTGACGGCGGAGTAGTAATTGAAAAAGTCCGCAATATGGAGCCGGGCGAAGGCTACAACGCCGCGACTGACGAATATGGTAATATGATCAAATTCGGCATTATTGATCCGGCAAAAGTCACCCGCTCTGCCCTACAAAATGCCGCATCAGTTGCCGCCATGTTTCTGACAATGGAAGCGGCAGTTGCCGAAAAGCCGGAGAAGAAAGATGCTCCGGCAATGCCGCCAATGGATCCGGGAATGATGATGTAATTTGCGAAGCAAATTACTAGTTTGTAAAGTACAAAGTTCATCAAGTTCATCAAGTGTATCGAATCAAAAAATCCCCAAAGAAGAAATTCAGAGGGGATTTTTTTGATAAAAAAGCCCGAAACGCTTGGTTTCGGGTAAGTTCTCGAGCGTTAACCGCCGCAATACGGGCAGTTCTCCTCGTCGTAAATTCTGGCACAACGATCACAGAGCTTCTCGCCTGGCTTTATCCATGCCAGAACATGAAGGCCTTCGCTGCTTCGTCGGATTGTACCGACTCGGCGGTCAGGAGCGAACTGGTCGGCAACGATGCAGTGCTGTGATTCGACACCCTCGACACCATCCATCCGCCGATAGAGGATTTCGGTATCATGGATCAGATCCCAGCGAACTTTCTCCAGCTCGATTAGATACTGCTGGCGCTCATTGATCAGATTTCCCAGACGAGCGATGAAGTCGTGCGCCAGCGCCATGCTGTCGAGATAGTCTTGGACAAAATCCTCGACCCTTACGTCGTCGATCCGGATTTCAGTTGGCAGCTGGATGCCGGCACAGTCTATACTCTTTGCGGTGACGACGACCCAGCGCTTTTTCGCTGTTAGCCCGACCATCTGATAACTGGTCGGTGGCGCTGATTCCTGATTCCAGCCAAACTCCGGCTGGAAGATGCCGAAGAGTTGAAGCGCCCGCGGGGCGAGTCCCTGTTCGCCATTCACAGTCACTGTGAACTCCCACAGCGGGTCAGATTCCATCGCCTCTTTAATCGTCATCCCAGCCCACTTTCCTTGATTTTCACGGAAGACCCGTTGGCCGAGGCACTTGACGTCATGAATCAGATTGTCGAGTTTCACTCTCTCAAACAGGTGTCCGATCCGTTGTGGCCACTCGTTGAACCAGCCGATCATTTCTCCGCGCGACACCGGCTGATACGTCGTTGCATTTGGCGAGGGCATTCCCTCCACCTCCTAAAGGTTTCCTTAGGGCATTCCCCTTGGTGGCAAAACAATAGCAAAAATCCCCAAATAGTTCAAGGGATTTTTTTGCTGATTTTATTTTTTTGTGCTATATATTATTTAGCACTGTATCCAGGGAGGCAGAGCATGCCCAGGAAAAGGGAATACGAGTTGTATCACCATGGGGGCTACAAGATCAGGCTGGTGGCCGGGTCTGATGTGAGGGTGAGCGTCGTCGAGGTCAAGAAGGGCGTTATCGAGGTCGCACAGGGTCGGGCTTTCATTCAGAAGGGCGACCCGCCGAGGGGGCTGACCGGATATGTCAGCATCCCAGGCCAACCGGAGCAATCATTTGGTCTGCTACGCGGGCAGTTCGAGTCGGTCTCCGACCTCGGTGGCAACATTCTCTGGCCGAAGCCAGAGCAGTAGGGAACAAAATGAGGAGGGGCGAGTACGGCGGAAGTCCAGAGGATTTCCGCCGCTTTTATTTAAAAAATTCATAGTACTTTATGAACTTTAAAAACTTTATAGACTTTAAGAACTATTTTTTAAGCCAATTTGGCATGGGCTCCAGCCGGGATTGGCTCCGGTTTGACCATCTCAAAATTATCCTTAACGGTTATTTTATGCTGTTCGATTTTTACGATTGCCGAAGTGTGGATTATCCGCTGGTCGAATAATTTTTTAATGTAGATCCTGATTATCGAAAGTGAAGAGTTTTCGATGACATAATCGGAAACCACCCCCAAATATTCGCCCTTTTTTGTAAAAACTTTCTCGCCAAAAATCTTCGCCCGTTTTTTGTATTTTTTCTGCAATCGAATCATTTCAGACGGTGCTACCAAACTTTCCTCACTTTGAATGATTAAGGCAGTTTTTGACAGTTCAACAATTTCTTTAGTTGAGATAAACTTAAGGTGATGAAAAACCCCTTTTGCTTTGGCAATCACCGCTTCGATCTTGCCTTCATCTTCATCAACAAAAAAATCAGCAAGTTCGGCGACATGCGTTTGATTTTCAATCTCAAAGATTGGAAGTCCTGATAGCTTCGACCGTTCAATCAACATAGATCCATTATAACAAAAATTTTCAATTTAAAATTTTCAATTTTCAATAAATTTTCAAATGATTCAATGATTTAAACATTAAAACATTTTAAATTCATTTTAAATTTTAAATTTAGAATTTTAAATTTAGTTGGCTCTTTCTAGATATTCACCGGTTCTGGTGTCGAGGACGATATCGTCGCCTTCTTTGATAAACATCGGGACAGCGATCTGTTTGCCGGTGTTGATTGTTACCATTTTTGTCACCGCGCCGGCGCTATTTCCTTTGACACCCGGAGGAGCTGAAACAACTTTAAAAGTCATTTTGATCGGAAGTTCAATATCTAGTGGTTTGTTCTGGAAACTTAAAATTTCAACTGGAGAATTTTCGGTTAGATATTCTAAACTGCTGTCGAGGTGAGAGTTTTCTATTTCGAACTGCTCATAAGAAACATTATCCATGAAATGAGAACTTTGATCGTCATGATAAAGAAAGGTCGCCGTTTTTTTTTCCAGTTCCGCTGGTTCAAATTTTTCCGAACCCTGGAAAGTTCGGGAAGTTATCGCACCGGAAATCAAATTTTTAAGCTTTGTCCGCATAATTGCCCCGCCGCGACCCTGTTTTGAGTGTTGCGAAAAAGTAACGGCGTGGGGACTGCCGTCAATAATAATTTTGCTCCCAACTTTTAGATCGGTAATAGAATACATAGTTGAAAGTTTATAAAGTCCATCAAGTCTATAAAGTTCTAAGAGCTGGAATCTATTATAGTTATTCCTTGTACTTTACGGACTTTAGACTTTTTACTTTACGAACTAGTTATTACCGAGTTACATACGGCAATAACGCCAACTGCCTTGCCCGTTTGATGGCGGTTCCAAGCTGACGTTGATGCTTTGAACAGACTCCGGTGCGCGAGGCTGGATCGATTTTTGACCAACGATTCAAATATCTCGAGAGAGTCGAGACATCTTTATAATCAACTTCAGCAATTTTAGTTTTGCAGAAATAACATTTTTTTCTTGAATACATTCCTTCTTGCATATGAATCCTTTCATCAGAAGCTAAACAATAGCTAGAAAGCTAGACTGACCCTTCGGGTCGCTAGACAATTGCCTAGCACTCTAGCAATGTCTAGCTATTTCTAGCATTTTATTAATTAGAATGGAATTTCGTCGATGTCTATCTCTTCGGTTTCTTCCTTGCTATTTTTTTTATCATCTTTATCTTTTTTATCGTCTTTATCATCTATTTTTGTGATTTCTTCGACTGGATTTCCATCAGACATTGCTTCCTTTGGAGCTCCGCCGCGACTGCCGAGAGCAATGATATTGCTGGCAATAATTTCAGTTCGTTGTCTTTTGGCGCCGTCTTGACCCTCCCATTGATGAGTTTGCAACCGCCCTTCGACATAAACCGGTGAGCCTTTTTTAACGAACTGGCTGATATTTTCTGCCAACTTGCCCCAGGCTACGATATCATGAAATTCAACTTGTTCTTGCATTTCTCCGGAGGTTTTATCAGCCCAGCGACGATTGGTGGCGACGCCGAAAGAGGTAACTGCTTGACCATTCGGAGTATAGCGCATCTCCGGGTCTCTGGTGGCATTGCCGATGATTGTTGCTCGATTCAGTGAAAACATAGTGTCTCCTTTCAGTCCGCTTTACGGACTTGATGGACTTTATAAACTTTATGGACTATCTATAAATCATCCTTCAACAGTTCGTCTAACTTTTCGTCAAGCTTCTTGATTCTATCTGCCTCGTCTTCCTTGCCGTCCGTAGCTTTAGCGGAGGATGGTTCGGGCTCTTTTTTGGCCTCAACTGGTTCTTTCTCGATAACTTCTTCTTTTTCGGCTTTTTTGCTGATTTTCTTTTTCGGCTTGTCCTCTGTAGTTTCAGCTAAAGAGGGCTTTTTGATAACTGGTTCTTTCTCTATTTTTTTATCATCTTTAACTTCTTTTTCGTCTTTATCCTCTCCGATTTTTCCCATGTCTCCTGTCTGTGTGGTTAAGCGTTTGGCCATCAAGTCATAACTTTCGTCTTTCTTCCCCTCAACAACTTCAAAACTTTTCTCTCCGAGGACTTTTTCAACGTCCTCGGCGCCGACGACATCTTCCTTAGTGACAACAAGTTCTTCACTTTTAGTGATTTTGACGACGATTAAATGGCGAATAATTTGCGGATTGACCCGAAGTTCGTGTTCAATGTCGACAATTTTTTCTTTTGGCAGTTCAAACCAAACGGTAATATAAGTAGCAAAATTTTGTTTTGCAATAGGGTACGCAAGTTTGCGTCGGCCCCAAGATTCATCTTTGGTAATTTTTCCGCCGTCACCAGAAATAAAACTGGCGACTTTATCGGTAATTTTTTTTAAATCTGCTTCTGGAACTTCATCAGAAACTAAGTAGGTAAGTTCGTACTCTCTCATTGATTACAATCCTTTACAACAGCTAAACTGCTAGAAAGCTAGACTGACCCTTCGGGTCGCTAGACGATTGCCTAGCCTTCTAGCTATGCCTAGCTATTTCTAGCGGCATTAATATAATTTTATGATTATGACCTTCGTTGATCCCAATTAGTGTGGGCGAAGCCCCCGCGTGGGGGAATATTTGTAAATTGTGCATTTACTTTATCAAAGCTCTTTGCAAAAGTCAATAAATTTGATAGGATTTCTTGCGAGGTGGTGATCAACATGCCCAGAAAGAAGAGAATTGATGTTTTCAGAGTAACTGCATGGCATCCGGTTGCCGGAAATCTCGAGACCAACGCTGTTGAGTGGCTGAAGGGTGACGAGCGCTACTATCTTTACCCGATTTATGTCTGTGGCCGCGGACGGCTGAATATGACTCGGTATTTTCTTGACATTCGGCCGGGGATCCGCGACGTTGATCGAGTAATCATTTACCACCGTCCTGGTAACGCTTGGTTGATACGATTGTCACTCAACTTGCCTGACACCGTGGAGAATTTCGCCGAGGGTGTTAAGATGGCGTCAACCACCTTGTTGGGGAAGTTACAGCTGGCAACAATCAACTGCTTTAACGACAATGTTGTCTACATCGTTGCCAGCCGCCTGCCTGAACCGCCAATGGGTTCCCGGGTGTTTCGGGCCAGCGCCTTGCCGGTGCCAGCCTAGGTTTTGCGCTCCGATTTTGGGGCGCTTTTTTAATTTAATAAAAAAATCCGCCTCGCCCCCGGAGGAGCAAAGGCGGCGGTTGCGAAATTGTACTATTGGTTGAAATGCTCACGGATTTTACCGACCAGATCCAGCTCAATGTAGCGTAGTGTGGCCTCGATTCCGTTGGCGATGGCATAGCGGTCGGAGCTGCCGTGGCCGATCATCACAAGGCCATTGGTGCCGAGAAGGGGCATTGCGCCGAACTGTCGGGGATCAAGCTCGAGCTTTACTGCTTTGAGTGCCGGCTTGATCATCCATAGTCCGATTTTGGTCCGCCAGCTCTTCAGTCCGTTGCGGAGAAGTGACTCCAAGGTGAGCTTTACGCCGCCCTCAACCCCTTTGAAGAACGCATTACCTACGAAGCCGTCGGACGCGTCAACATCCACAGCCTTATAGTCCGGATTGCCGAGCAATTCCCTGACCCTCTCTTGCGCGATCTCTGCTGCGACCAGGTCGCTAGACTGGACGTTGCCGACGAAGTTCGGAAAGCGCTCTTCCTCGAGTAGGCGGAAAGCCTCCTTACTGGCCTTGTTGCCCTTACTATCCTCCTCACCATTGGAGTGCAAACCAACGAGGGGATCTTCGATGTCGAGAGCCAGCTGACCAAAGATCCGCCCAAGATGAGCGAATTGCACGATCATCTCGGCGCTGCAGTCCGTGCTGGTGCCGCCGTCGAGAAGAATGCCACGACGGCCGCCATACTTGGGCATAGTCAGCGCTAACGGCGGACGCAAGATGCCTGGGATAAGTCCCAGTCCACCTTTTTCAGTATCACGAGCAGCCCAGACCGTCGCGGACCTGGTGTCTCCACAGAGTAAAGCAGCGTCGGCTTCACCTGCTGCTACCAGCCTAACCGATTGAGCAACAGAGGAATTGGTGGCCCGCAAGACGGTCTTTAGGTCGTCGCTGGCCCAAAGAGTTTCGTCACAGGGGAAACGGGCATCAACTGACACCAGCCCAAATTGGTTCACAAGCGAGTTAATTAGGCTCTGATGACCAACAACGGCTACGCGATAAGGGTTGTCTTTTCTCATTCGTCTGATTGCGATCCTGACCCCTTCTGCCACTTCCTCGGGCCCTTTATCGGTTCCCAAGAGATCAACGGCCACGGTTGGCATACCAGACCTCCTCGATTGATGTTGAAGCGTTTGCGACTCGGCAAGATAATACCAAAAAGATCCCTGATCGTCAATGTGAGATGAACGAGCTCAAAAACTCCATCGATTATCGTAGATCAGACTTTAGTCTGAAATATCCACACTGAAGTGTGGCTACAAATGAATTGATGTAGACCACGATTTATCGTGATAACAAACTAAAGCTTGTACTGCTGACTATACATTGAAGCGGAATAATGCCACATCGCCGTCTTTGAAAATATAATTTTTACCCTCTGTCCGGACCATTCCGTGTGAGCGGGCGCCAGACCAACCGCCCTGGGCGAAAAGGTCTTGCCAGGGAATTACTTCAGCGGCGATAAATCCGCGTTCGAAATCGCTGTGAATTACGGCAGCGGCTTCCGGCGCCATTGTGCCGTTTCGAACTGTCCAAGCCCGAGTTTCCGGCTCGCCGGAGGTAAAATAGGTGATTAAATTCAGTGCCCTGTAGGCCTCTTTTATCAAACGATTGATGCCGGTATCGCTAATACCAAGAGACTCGAGGTATTCATGTCGGTCAGCATCCGACAAGTCATTTAGCTCTGATTCTATCTTAGCGGAAATTGGAATATATTTATCATCTTCGAAACTCCGCAGTTGTTCCTCGGAACAATTAGCGACATATAAGACTGGTTTCATCGTCATCAGCGCCAGTGATTTAACCAGTTTTAATTCATCATCAGACAAATCGGCTTCGCGGGCATTTTTGCCATCACAAAGTTTTTTTATAATTTTGTCCAGTGCTTCTTTTTCTAATTTTGCATCCTTTGATCCGCTTTTGATGTCACGGTCTAAATTATATTGGCGTTTTTCGACTGTGGTAATATCGGCAAGCTGAAGTTCGGTTTCAATAGTAGCGATATCATCTTTCGGATCCAGTTTTCCGGCAACATGAGTTACATTTTCATCTTGAAAAAAACGGACGACCATAGCAATCGCATCACATTCGCGGATGTGCGAAAGAAATTGGTTGCCTAAGCCTTCGCCTTTTGATGCACCGCGGACTAGGCCGGCAATATCAACAAACTCAACTACGGCCGGTACAATCTTTTTAGAATGAGAGATTTCGCCGAGCGGAGCGAG
>ERZ1292632.485-Hain-H43-01um-R2-485-length-42813-cov-12_pt3 | contig 11095 bp, 12 predicted proteins | sample MGYA00564407_ERZ1292632 | MGnify/ENA primary metagenome ERZ1292632 (study PRJEB36523, sample SAMEA6512637) | groundwater metagenome | collected 2019-01-08 | study: AquaDiva: Metagenomics assemblies of 32 groundwater samples
CTATCAGCCAGCCTGTAGCGGAATAAGAATCATTCAGTGTAAGCACTCACTAACTGTCTGCTACCTGAGAATGACAATCATTATCTTCTGGTGTGAGCACTCACTAACTACCGGGGGATAGTGGCCCTTTTTGATCTGTGTGGCGTGTGGTTCCTAAGGCAACAAGTAAATTCTACTAAAAATTTCACAAAAATACCAATTCAATGGTAGATTACTTCACAAAATCAACTTCCATACGAGAAAATAGCATGAAATCATATAATGACTGCATGAATAACGAAGCGAGTAGCCCGGCCCCGGCCCATTCCTTAACTGAGAGTCGTGCATTGAGTCTATTAGGTAGTGGAATTGCGCCACATACAGTGGCAGCAAGTCTTGGAATTAGCAATAGTCGCATAAGTCAGTTACTTTCTGATGAAAATTTCGCCGCTCAGGTAGCAGAACTCCGATACAAGAATCTTGCAAAGCATAATGAGCATGATTCTAAGCTTGATGAAGTAGAAGATACATTAGTTAAGAGATTAATCGAAGATTGTCTCCCATTAATGCATCGCCCGATGGAAATAATCAAAGCAATTCAAGTAATCAATGCAGCAAAACGTCGTGGAGCATCAACACCAGAAGCAATAGTAGAAAAACAGTCAATTGTTCAATTAGTAGTACCAATTCAGATTATAAACAAATTTCAAACAAACCTGCAAGGCCAAGTCGTAACAGTAGGCGAGCAAAATCTGCTCACAATACAATCAGGAGCATTAGAAGGATTGGCAAAAGGAAAGAGAGATGCAAATGAGATCGCCGGAGAAGTTGTTAGAGAAAGAATTGGAAATGTTTGAAAAGAGAAAGCAATTGTTGATAGTCAACAAGGAAAAAGCTCGCATATTGCTTTTAGGTGCAATGAGCGAAAGTAGAATCAGTGAAGAAGTAAGGCATGATTGGAATGGGAAAGAGTAGATTATAATGAGTCTATTAAATAAACTTGGATTCGATTCAATAGAAGCTCTTGATGCTTGGAAAACAGCAGAAGGTGTAAATGCGCCTGAGACTGCTGAAGTAAAAGAAGCATCATTCGATGCAAGTCAAGTAGTTGCATTGTGTAAATCAAGTCTTGATTTCCTGGCCGGCCTTGCAATGCCAACTGTATATCAATATGCATTTCCTCCAGTATTCATTGCAGTATGGCTCTGGCTATTGGAATATGCACATAAAGGTAGAGATTTCAGTCAACTTGCATTAGGATTACCTCGTGGTTTTGGTAAGACAATGCTGATGAAACTATTTATTTTGTATTGCATATTGTTTACAGGGAAAAAATTCATTCTAGTATTGTGTGAGAATCAAGGCAAAGCAAATAATATAATTGCTGATGTATCTGATATGCTCACTGAAGAAAACATCAGAAAAACATTTGGTGATTGGAGACTAGGAATTGAAACAGACAGATTGGATTTAAAGAAATTTGGATTTCGAGGTAGAAACATTACATTAATGGCAGGAACAGTAGAAATCATTCGAGGAATTAGTCTTAAGAATGAGCGTCCTGATGTAATGTTATTTGATGACATTCAATCAAGAATCTGTGCAGAGTCCCAGATTCAATCTGAAACATTAGAACGAGAAATGACTGGTACTGCCATGAAAGCGAAATCCCCTCATGGCTGTTTGTTTATTTTCGTAGGTAATATGTATCCTACGAAGTTTTCAATTCTTAGAAAATTAAAAAAGAATCCTAATTGGATTAAATTCATTGCTGGTGGAATTCTTGCAGATGGTACTTCACTTTGGGAAGAATTACAACCAATTAAGCAATTATTGAAAGAATATGAAAATGATCTTTCAATGGGGCGTCCAGAAGTATTCTATGCTGAGGTATTAAATGATGAAACAGCCAGTCAAAATAATCTCATTGATCTATCTAAGCTACCAGAACTTCCTTACATTGATGGAGATATTTCTGTCGGTAACTTTATCATTATTGATCCTTCTAGTGGTAAAATTAATTCTGATGCCGTAGCAATAGGTTATTTTGAAGTATTCAATGGATTTCCAGTATTGAGAGAAGTATTTGAGGATCGGTATAGTCCTGGAGATACAATTCGTGTAGCATTAGAACTAGCAATCAAAAAACAATGTAGACTAATCTGTGTCGAATCTGTCGCATATCAATCAACACTAGGATACTGGTTTAAACTAGTCTGTGAACAAAAAGGAATCATTGGTATTGAATGTGTAGAAGTCTATCCTGGTGGATTCAGTAAGAACTCCCGTATCCTTACAATGTTCAAAGGTTTATCCTCTGGTGAAATCTTCGTCGCACCGGAATGTAAGTCCGAGGTATTTATTCAAGTAATGCAATTTAATCCGATGAGACGAGATAATGTAGATGGAATATTAGATTTACTTACTTATGCGACTAAGGTACTAGAAATGTTTGGAGAGTATATTGTCGCATGGAATCAAATAATTCAGCAAGAAGATAGTAATTTGAAGGTATTGCCAGAATTTGTAAACTGTCCTTTCTAACCTGTTAGGAGATAGAAATGTATAAACGGATTGTATTTGGATTGATCACCGCGTTTTTTGCATTGTCAGTTCATGCTCAACTTATCTATGGTCTTTCAATCAATGGTGGTGGTATTGTAGGTACTATCACTAACGACTCAGCACCAGCAGGTAATGTAGGTGAGTATAAGACTGCTACAGTTGCAGTAGCAGATACAATTACTGTATCACCTACTACTGGATTCAAAAATATTACATCAGTATCTCTTACTCCCGGTGATTGGGCTGTATCTGGAACTTGTAATATTGTTTGGTCTGGTATTACAGCCACTGTTGTAAATTGTGGTCTTGGTACGACTACGAATACAATGGCAAGTCAAGCTGGCGGCTCTGGTATTGGAACTGATCCAAGAACTATCGAAATTGCTACATTCGGTACTACTTTGACTGGCACGAAAGTAGTCAGTACTCCAGTTGCCAGAGTAACTCTTGCATCTACTACTACGATTTATCTAGTATCTGGTATGACTTTCTCTGCTGGTACTGCCACGCAGTATGGTACGATCAAAGCATGGCGAGTTCGGTAAATTGTAATCTCCGAAAGGAGGTGAACCATTGGGTTGCATTGATTTTATTTACTGCAATCCAATACTGCACCCCCATCGAGGATGTAATGGCTGATCAAAGTATTAGATTAAGTACAAGAGATAAGAAATTAAAAGCACAGCTTCAGCTTAGTCCTGAAGAATTAATGCTTGATGAATTAAGCAATCAGTCAGATGCTAGTTTGTCTGAGTTAGTTAATGCAATTAGCTCAGTAAAACCAGGAATTAATCGAAAAGGAATAAACAAGAGACAAATTCTAGAGTCTGAACTGTCTAGAATTAAAGATTCAATGGCTCCAGTAGGACTAGGAATCACTGCATCAGACAAAGCAATTACTCAACCAGAATCGACACTAACTCAAGTAAGAAATTTCCTTTCAAATATGTGGGGCACACCATAATGGCAACTCAGAATACTCCTATGTTGCTTCCTCGTAAAGCACAGGAAGCATTAGTTCAATTTCATCATCAGTGTTGTAATCTTCAAGCGCAGAATTGGAATTTAAGAGATCAAATGCGCCGGATGGACCTAGCGTATATTAGAGAACTAGATCAGACAGAAGATAACTGGAAAGCACGAATCGCGAATAGATATGGTGATTCGAGGAAGTTTCAGAATGTAACCGTACCAGTAGTGATGCCAATGGTAGAATCCGCAGTTACATATCAAGCAAGTGTATTTCTTACTGGGCATCCAATCTTCGGTGTAGTCGCAAATCCATCGAATGAAGATGCAGCATTGCAGATGGAGACAGTAGTAGAAGAACAGTCAATTCGTGGTGGTTGGGTTCGTGAATTGATGCTATTTTTTAGAGATGGATTTAAATACCACCTTTCTGCAATCGAAATAAATTGGGATCGCATAGTTACTGCTGCACTTGAAACTGATCTTACATTCAGTACAACACAAGCAAGACCTAAAGAAGTAATCTGGGAAGGTAATTGCTTACGTCGTCGTGATCCATATAATCTAATTTTCGACACAAGAGTTGCTCCAACTGAGATGTATTGGCGTGGTGAGTTTGCTGGATTTACCGAATTAATGTCTCGAATTCAATTAAAATCATTCATTAATTCACTGCCTGACAAAATGGTAGATAATATTGTCGCCGCATTTGAATCAGGCATTGGAACTCTTGGAACACAGACAGGCTCTACTCAATCTTGGGGCGGATTCTATATCCCAGATATTAATCCAGATGCATTAATTAAATTAAATAATCGAACTGGTGATTTTAATTGGGCTGCATGGGCTGGAATTAGTGGTAATGATAGTAAAATTAAATACAAAAATATGTATGAAGTAACTACATTGTATGCAAAAATTTTACCAAGTGATTTCGGACTTCGAGTACCAGCACCTAATACGCCGCAAGTGTGGAAATTTATCTATGTAAATCACCAGATTCTAATTTACGCAGAGAGGCAGACAAATGCTCACGGTTTTCTTCCCATGCTATTTGGTCAGCCTAATGAGGATGGTTTGGAGTATCAAACTAAGTCTCTTGCTGCTAATGTCAATCCCATTCAGGATATTACTTCTGCTCTCTGGAATTCTAATATTGCAGCTCGTCGTCGTGCTATCAGCGATCGGGGTATCTATGATCCATCGAGGATTACAGAGGCACATATAAATAGTTCTAATCCAGCCGCGAAGATACCAGTCCGGCCCGCGGCCTATGGTAAGCCGGTTAATGAAGCATACTATCCAATACCATTCAGAGATGAACAATCTGCGATAGTAATGCAAGATACACAAGCATTGATGCAAATGGCTAATGTAATTGCTGGACAGAATCCAGTTCGACAAGGCCAATTTGTAAAAGGAAATAAAACATTACATGAATTTCAGTCTGTGATGTCTAATGCAAATGGTCGCGATCAGATGTGTAGTATGTTATATGAAAGTCAGGTATTTACGCCACTCAAGGAAATAATTAAACTTAATATTCTGCAATATCAAGGTGGCATTAGTCTATTCAATCGAGATTTGCAGAAACAGATTACTATTGATCCTGTCGCATTAAGGAAAGCAATAATGGATTTTAAAGTATCTGACGGCTTGACTCCGACAGATAAATTGATTAATGCAGATACACTGCAAGTAGCAATGCAAGTAATTGGATCAACACCTGCAATTGCTGCCGGATACAATTTACCTCCGATGTTTAGCTATTTTATGAAAACACAAGGAGCAAGAATTCAAGAATTTGAGAAAAGTCCAGAGCAAATGGCATATGAAAATGCAGTGATGCAATGGCAAGCTGCGATGGCTGGAATGGGTGAGTCAATGAAAGGAATGGAAATGGCGCAAAGGCAAGAAATGATGAAGCAAATGCCTAAGCAGCCAATGCCAGAACAGTTTGGATATGATCCAGCGAAACAAGGTGGAAGTGCCGCAGCAAGTCCAGTAGCGGAACCGAAAGTTACAAATACAGTTCAGAACATTACACGAAATTATACAAGACAAGGCTAGAATACACAACCATGAAAATCACCACAAGTACTTTCACCAAGTACACAATGACAGACCAAGAAATACAAGCTGGAATGATTTTGAATGATTCTCAGCTTGGTGTATTGCATAATATGAGAACTGACATTGCTGAGCAAAAACTTAATCTCGATTTTACTCCAAATGACATTGGCAGTTACACTCAACAAGAAGCATTTCTTTCAGGGCAACTTAAATTACTTGGTCATTTAATCGACGCATCAGAATCATCGAAAAAAGAAGTATTAGAAGCAGCACGACAATCAAACCAGCAGTAACACACTATTAAACTAAGGAGTATTACAATGTCTGGAATTATGAGTATGTTTTCAAACCTACTTAATCCGAATCCTGCTGCACCTGTGGCTAAACCAGGTACTGCGACTGGAGTTGGACAACCTGGAAATATCCCGCCCGGAACACCAACTGCTGGCGATGTTAAAGCTGGTCCTAATGGTGATATTCCTCCGGGAACTGATACTACCATAGTCAAAGAACCAGCTCCCTTTGAGCCATTCAAGGACTTATGGAAAGATACACCACCTGATCCAAATGCACCAATAAAAGATAATACTGTATTTGGAACTCTTGATCCAAAGAAATTCATGGAAGCGGCAGGAAGGATAGATTTTTCTAAAGCCGTAACTCCTGAACAACTTACTGCAATATCTGCTGGTGGCGAAGGTGCAGTTAAGGCTTTCGCAGAAGCAATGAATAAAGTAGCACAAGGTGTATATGCACAATCTGCATTCGCTACCACGAAAATAGTAGAACAAGCACTTGCAAAATCCAAAGAAACATTCCTCGCTGATCTTCCCTCCCATATCAAGCGCCAGACAGTAACTGATTCACTTCGCGCTGAAAACCCAATCTTTTCAAACCCTGCTGTAGCACCAATTATCTCCGCTCTGGAAGCTCAAATGACTGTGAAGTATCCGAATGCAACTGCACCGGAAATTACAGCTATGGCTAAACAGTATGTGGAGGCACTCGGTAGTTCCTTTGTCAAAAAAGAGAAAGTTAATGAAGTCAAAGGAAATAAGGGTGAAACAGATTGGAGTACATTTCTTGAGTCTACAACTAAATGATTACTACTAGGAGATATTCAAATGAGTTTTAATAAGGTACTAGTTCGAGATGGAGCTATGTTCCGCGAAGCAGTTGCTGGGGATGGTTTGATTGGTAATTACATTGAACCAGTTACTGTAGCTACCGCAGGTGCGTTGACTATCGGAACTGATGCAATTCTTGGTGGTTGTGCTGTATTTACTGGTGCTGGTGGCGCAGTTGCTTATACAATGCCTACTGCAACAGTGCTCACCGCGGCCTTGCCTAAGATGGGTATTGGTGATAGTCTTTGCTTCTATCTTTGTAATACAGCTGCACAAGTTGCTACAATTACTGGTGTAGCTTCCGTGGTAGTTTCTGGTTTGGCTACTGCAAATGCGGCAACTCGTCTTTGTATTTTGAAAAAGACTGCTTCTGACGCATATACTTTGCTCTGTATTTAATAGTCAACCAATTATTACTACGAAAACGAACTAGGAGATAAAGCAAATGAACTTCACTGGGATGTTTAATACTGGTAACTTTACGACGGATCTGGCGAAGAAGTCATTTGCTGGAATGATTACCCGTCTGATGCCAAATGGTACTGCACCATTGTTTGGCCTCACAAGTATGTTACCTTCTGAAACTGCGGTGCAAGTAGAGCATGGATTCTTTGCGAAAACTGCATTGTTTCCATCTTTCACTCTTGATGCGTCGATTGTTGCTGCTGATACCACGTTCACTGTTGTTAGCACGAGTAATATTCTTCCGGGTATGATTTTCCGTGCTTCGACGGCAGGAGTTGTAAACCTGGGTGAGAACGTAATTGTCAATAGCATTCTGTCTGCGACGCAGCTTACTGTCTCAAGAGCACAAGGTACTGTGGCGGCTGGTACTTCCGTAACTGCTGCTGTGTATCTGATGGTAGGTAATGCATTTGAGGAAGGTTCGGTGCGACCGAATGCGCTGAATGTAACTCCTGTGCGTGTTACCAACTATACGCAGATTTTCCGTAATTCTTGGGCAATCACTGACACGGTTCGTGCTACTCTTGTAATTGCAGGAGATAGCAACGTAGCAGAGAGTAAACAAGATTGCGCTGCGTTCCATGCTGCTGACATTGAGAAAGCACTGTTCTTTGGACAGAAATCGTCCAGCACTCGCAATGGTCAGCCATTCCGTACTATGTCAGGTTTGCAAGCAGCGATTATTGATACGACTTTGTATCCTGCTGGCAGTTCTGCCAATAGTACAATTGCTGGTGCCACTACTACCTACACTCAACTAGAAGCTGCACTTGATCCAGTATTTGATCAAGCGACTGATCCTAAAGTAGCCAATGAGCGTATTATGTTTGTAGGTGGTGCTGCCAAACGAGTATTGAATAACATTGGCAGACTGAATGGTACTTATATGATGGTAGATGGTGCTACTACTTGGGGTCTGCAATTCAGTACCTTCAAGACAGCTCGCGGTACTTTCCGCGTAATTGAACATCCTCTGTTCAATACCAATACCATTTGGGCTAAGATGGCGATGGTTGTAGACCTGAGCACTTTCAGTCTTGCATATCTTGGAGATAGAAAAACTCAGTCGGCTGATTTCAACACTGATAATGATGACGGTGTTGATGCAGTCGGTGGAACTCTGACTACGGAACTTACTACTGTAGTTCGGAATCCTGCAGCCAATGCCATTATCTACGGCCTGACTGCTGCTGCGACTGGGTAAGTAGTTCAGTGAATGAGCAGTTTGACGGTATCTGCTTAATAAAAACCGTTGCTTTACTCCACTGTATTAAACTAACCAAAGGAATTGCAATCATGGGCACCAAACTTCATCAATTCTACATGGATAAAACAGCATCAAGATATGTATTCAAAAGTGGACAACTTGCGGTATTCATTGGTGGTGTATATCGAACGAATGTAGAAACTGAAATTAATGAATTAAATGCTGAAATCAGGGCCGGAATTGGAGCTATTTGGACTATTCCTGGTCAAGAAGTTGTTGATTCAGATGATATTGATCCAATGGCTGTAATGAAACGAAAAATTATTGCAGACTATGAGAAAGAAAAAGCTCGTAGTCTTGACAATGGAAATTCAGTATCAGATCAGACTAAAGCAGTTATTGCTGGAACTGGAAAAGTAGGAACTGGAGCCGCAGTAAGTAATACAGTCGGAGCAGCAAAAGCAGTTTCTGTCGGTTCAATCAAACTTCCCGGCAAATAATCGAGATACTCTGAGATGGCAACTTTTGCAGAGCTTGTCGCAGATGTTAAGATTCTCACAAATCGTCCAGATTTGGATACTGAGATTAAACTTGCTGTAAAAGCTGCTACTCTCAAAGCGCATCATACTGATTTTTATCCTAAAGATTTATTTGAGACTGGAATTCAGTGGAGTCCAGTTGCATTTACACAATCATTGACATACCGAGGATTGATTCCTCGGTATCGTTCTTTGAAGTATTTGAGAAAACTAGACAGTACTGGTCTTATTCCTGGAATATTTTTCCGGGTGATCACACCAGACGAATCGCTTGCACAAGATGCATATTACACTGATAAAGAAAATGTATGTTATCTTGCTGGAGAAGATTTAGAAATTAAGTCCAGTACCGAGGACACATATATGATTATCGGATGCTATCTTCATCCAGACATTACTGAAGCTACATATAATTCATGGATTGCTGTTGATCATCCATTTTGTATTGAATATGAGGCGACAAGTAAAATATTCAAGCAAATTGGATTTGATGAGCAAGCAGCGGCATTCAATAAGGAAGTAGCAGAACAATTTATGATTCTTCGGAATGCTGAAGTTCTAGCACAAGGATATTAAATAATGGGCGCAAACATTTGGGCTCCTGGGAGTACAATTACAATTGACAGTGCTAGTTTGTTAGCATTGTTCCAAATTCGTGGTGGGTATTGTTCTGTAGTTGCTGGAACTGCTGACGCAGTAGTCCTTACTCCAACTACAGTTCTTGCTGCATATGCAGCAGGGCAGACATTTACTTGGATTAGTTCCGGTGTGAACACCGGGCCGATGACTGTTGCTATTTCCGGTCTCGTAGCTAAAGCACTTACTAAAGAGGGTGCAGTAGCGTTATCTCCAGGTGATGTACCAGCAGGAATGATGGTTGAAGCTACATATGATGGTACGAGATTAATTCTTGGGGAAGTTTCTTCAGTCAATAAATCACTATTTACTGCTGCTGGAGATACCGTAAGAGCTACTGGTGTAAGCATTCCTGCTAGATTTCCTGCACTTGCTTCAGTAGCTGCTCATGCTACTACTTGCAATCCGTGGGTTGCAGAGAATGTCGAATTAACTGGTGCAGCAGTAACATTCACTGATCTTGCAGATGCGCCATTTGCAGGTGCTGTTGTCTGGCTTAAGATGAATACCACTCATACCTGGACTAACAATGCTACATTATCTATGCCAGGTTTCGCAACTTATGTTGCTGCGGCTGATGACTGGTTTAGAATTGAAGCGATTACGACTAGTACATTCAGCATTATCGTATTCAAAGCTAATGGAACTTCGATTGCTGTCTCTGGAAGCTCTGCTAAGACTATCTTTGGTCTTACTTATGACAATGGCACAGACGCAGTAAATGACATAAACATCAATGTCGGTGGCGCTGTAGATGCAACTGGCGTAACTCAGATGTCTCTTACATCTGCACTTGGAAAACAATCTGATGTTGTTTGGGCTGCTGGTGGAACTACTGCTGCGCCACTTGGAGGTCTTGATACTGGAGTAGTTGGAAACAGTGATTATTATATCTGGCTTATTTCTAGACCAGATACTGGAGTAGTCGATGTACTGTTTTCACTTTCCAGTACAGCTCCGACGATGCCAGCTAATTATACATATAAAAGATTAATTGGTTGGTTTAAGAGAGTTGGTGGAACTATTGTTGCATTTCATACTTATGAGACTGAAGGTGGCGGACTTGAGTTGAATTGGGATGTGCCAACGCTGGATGTAAACTTGGCCGCCACGCTAACTACGGCGCGACGTACAGACGCAGTAAAAGTTCCACTTAATTTTTCAGTTGTCGCACACGTTAACATATATATTACAGATGCTGCAGCAAATTTTGCGTGGATTTGTTGCCCTGATCAAACTGATGCAGCGCCTTCAATTGTCGCAGGCCCATTAGGTAATCAATTCAGCGCGGCTACGGTAACTGCATCTACACTGCAAGCTATGTTTATCAGAACAAGTTCTACAGGAACTATAGCTGCACGATCGCAAACGGCTACTATTGATCAGTATTCTGTGTCTACTATGGGTTTCCGTTGGGCAAGAAGAAACTAGACTAATGAAACGAATTAGCGATCTTCTCGCAATTCTTGCAGTTCTTATGTTCTCTACTGCTCTTGTTGGATTATTTCGATTCGACTTTCCAGATGGAAATAAAG
>ERZ1292632.648-Hain-H43-01um-R2-648-length-38611-cov-6_pt1 | contig 11095 bp, 12 predicted proteins | sample MGYA00564407_ERZ1292632 | MGnify/ENA primary metagenome ERZ1292632 (study PRJEB36523, sample SAMEA6512637) | groundwater metagenome | collected 2019-01-08 | study: AquaDiva: Metagenomics assemblies of 32 groundwater samples
GCCCTCGATCATGGTCATGGCGCCGCGCTTGAGATATTGGCTTGCGATCTCACCAAGCCGTCCCCACGCAACCACCGTGTGGTATTCGGTTGCTTCTTGTTTCTGTCCTCCCTGATTTGACCAGACGCGATTCGTGGCCAAGCGGATTGTGGTTACGCTCTGACCGCTCGGGATTGAGCGGGTTTCCGGATCTTGGGTCAATCTACCAACTAAGATAACTTTATTCAGGTTCATGGTGTATGTTGAAAGTTTATAAGGTTCGTAAGGTTTGTAAAGTGGGGGGACGTGCTTTACAAACTTTATAACTTTAAAAACTTTATAAACTAAAGTTTCTCGATTACTTCTTCAAGCTGCTTCTCCATCTCTTGCGGCGCGACTTGGCTTGGCTGTTCCTGGCGGCGCGGGATGGATTGCTTGTGCGGGCGCATGGCGCTCGGAGTGCGCAGGGCGCCCTGGGTTTGGCTTCGATAATCCCGTACCACCAAAAGATAGCGTATCACATTATTATCGAGGCGCATTTGCTCGTCGATCTCTTGCAATTTCTCTCTATCTTCAATGCCGAAGTGGGTATAGCCGAACCAACTCTGGCGCTGGTGTTTTATGGGATAGGAAAGGCGTGTTTTCTCTGGATCGCGGGTAAATGAAACAGTTCCCCCATGGGAGGTCACGATTTTTGAAATCTCGTCGCGAGCCGCGGTCATACCCGCCTCGTCCAATGCCGGACTCAGGTGGTACGCCAACTCGTACTGTTGTGCAGTTTCACTCATCTCAATAAACGGGGTTTACGTACCTCTTGTCCCGAGAAGTTCTGGGATAGGGCACGGTTACTGGTACCGGCATAGAGTAGCAATTGCTCAGCCCTCTGTCAATGGTAGAAACATTGACAGACGATACTTTATATAGTATGATGATTTTAAGAAGGAGGAACAATGAGACAGGATTGTGTCAGAGTTCAGCGAAGTAGCTACTTCGGCGGAACCCCAGAGATTCTCATTATGGGAGTGAACAGGGTGATGCTGGTCTGCTTTCACCAGCCCGACATCATGACCGAGACTGTTTATGCCGAGATTGCCAGATCAGGTTGGGATCGCGGCGCCGAGGAGGATCTTCAATTCCTTTTCTCGCGATTTCCTAACGTGGGTGAGAAGTTCCAGATCGTTGCCCCTACGGTAAAGATCGAGAACTCTTTCCCATTTCTGACTGGGGATGACTTCGGGCTGGTTCCATCGACAGGGTGGGTCGGCCGTGGCTGGAGCGAGAGCGACCGCTTTCTAGTGAAGGGCAGAGGATAATCTGGTCAAGTTGAACGCCGAAAATCCGAAAGGATGAGTAGGCGTTTCTCATTTTTGGAATTTGTTTTCAATAAGCCAATTAAAGAATCTTTTCCATGTTTCTAAAAGAGCTTGCCTTTCTTCTTGTTCGCCTTCTTTCCACTCGCTGGAGCCGAGATCAAGCATAATGGTATTCATGGCCATACCGAGAAGATTAATCCAGTATTGTTGGTTGGTAGTAGGGTCGTGATCGTAGAGCTCAGACGACCATAGATGGTTCCACCGGTTCACCATCCCCATAAAATCGTTAAACGAGAAGCTCTTGTCTCGGACATGCATGATGCTGTTCCAGACTGAAAATGTAAGCTCCCAATACCTTGACCGCCACTTCCAATACAGGTTTCCCAGGAGTACGAATTGCTGTTTGTCCTGGTCCCAGAGGATATCCAAGCCTGTCAGATGGCCATGGGTGAAGTGAAGGTCTTCAAACTTCACTTTTTCCAATACTCGAAAATACTGCTCTTTGAAGCTTTGTATCTCGGACTGGTCAATATGCTTGTGCGCACTGTTCTTAGCGATGTTCCAATAGTGTTCGAATGATTCCCGTGCCAGCTCCAGGGGTGTCTGGGTCGGTTTCTCGACGAAAGGCGTCACCGGCAGTACGTTGTGCAGGAACTCTTTGATGAACTCCTTATGCCAGCGGTAATCTCGCTCAGCGACAGGTGGCAATGAACTCCAGATCTTCGGAAGATGGGAGAGATCCTCGAAAATGAGGAATCCATAGCCGTCTTTTTCATTCCACGAAGTGTCCAAGTAAATCTTCGGAAGGCGGATCTTTTGGGTTCTGAGCTGCGGTGCGATGTGCCTGATGATAGATCCCTCGCCAAAGGCTATCGGACGGAGTTGTAATTTTAATACGCCTTTCGCTTTCGCACTATTTGTAACCGCGATAAAATAACTCCCGACCTTCTTGCTGTCATAATAAATTCCCTCACTACCAGCAAATTTTGCGCGATCGGTTACTCGCCATTCAGTTGTTTTTTCTATGTCCGAAACAGCTTTAGCTATGAGATTTCTCCCGCTATCAGCAGTCGGGGCATTATCAGTTGTCCGATTGCCGTATGAAGCCATAAACCGATTATATCTTAATCTTCACATCCGTTCGACTTCGCTCAGGATCTCCGAGATTTGCACCATTAGATGCGAATCTCTACGACGTTCCCATCCTGTACAATATAGTCACGTCCGACCGTTTTAATCAACCCTTTGGCTCGAGCGTGAGCGTGCGAGCCGGCTTCCAAGAGTGTTTTCCAGGGGATGACTTCTCCTCGGATAAAGAGCTTTTCAAAGTCGGTATGAATAGCGCGGGAAGCGACGGGGAGGGTATCGCCGATGTGTGCTGTCCATGCACGGGATTCATCTTCTCCCGTGGTAAGAAACGTAATCAGTCCGAGCGTGTGGTAGCATTCCTTGATGAGCTGATCGAGGCCGGATTCGGGAAGGTTAAATTCAGCCAAGAGTTCCTTTTTCTCTTCATGAGTAATATCCGAAAGCATCAATTCTAATTTATTATTCATCACCACATACGACGCGCTCGCCTCGCTGGAGCCATGGCGAAGCGGGCCGCGAAGTGCTTCCATGAGTTTCTGATCGGGTTTCCACCCTGCCGTAAGCTGTTGTTCCGAGACATTGAATACGTAGATAACTTTTTTGTCTTTCAGCAATTCTAACGTGGGAAGAGCGCTTTTTCCGCCCGAGGCGGATCCGCCTTTGGTGGACTTTTCAATTCTCTTCTCTTGGGTTTGTAAATCGGCTAATTCCAGTTCGGTACGGATGACTTCAATATCGCTGACCGGATCAACGCGATTATGAACATGTATGACATCTCCGCCCGAGGCGGACCCGCCTTCGGCGGGAAATACCCGCACGACATGCGCGATAGCATCCACCTCGCGGATATTGGCAAGAAACTTATTACCCAGCCCTTCTCCCTGTGATGCCCCCTTCACCAATCCAGCGATGTCGACAAATTCGATGGTGGTATAAATTTTCTTTGCCGAATTGGAAAACAACCCTAGTGCATCAACACGCTGATCGGGTACGGCAACAACCCCCACGTTCGGCTCAATGGTGGTGAAGGGGTAGTTTTGGATATCTACCTGTTTGTTCGTGATGGCCTTAAAAAGGGTACTCTTGCCAACATTAGGTAGGCCAACGATTCCTATGGAAAGTGCCATTATTGTTTCGTTAAAACTTGATCTACGCGCTGAAGGTCATCTGGCGTACTGATCTGCATCCAACCGGGCATTTCAACGGCTCGTATATTGGTGCTTGTGGCCAATGTCAGAACCGTTTGTGGCAAGCTGTATTCCTGTTTTCCGGAAATAACCACGGGGACTTGGTCGAATATTCGCGTATCCAGACAATAAGCTCCCGTCACGATATTAAGTATCATCTCGTGCGGTTCCGGCCGGCGCAGGCCTATCACCATACCATGCTCACTGACAACAAGATCAAATGTTACCTTGTTAGGCGGTGTGCCTTTATGAACACCGACTGCCAGATTATATGATATCAGATTTTCGAGGTCTTTTTTTTTGATAGATATCATCGGCATTAAGAACTAAAAATTTGCTATGCAAAAATTGTCTTGCTGACCATAACGCACCTGCGGTTCCGTCAAATTTGTCGTTTTCAATGCATACAGTCTGCTTACCGTTTTTCTCTGTACCCAAATACTCTTGGATTGATTTGCCAAAAGGACTGATAACAACAAGAACCCGGTCAATCTGATCTGGAAGTGCATCGAAAGTATGTTGAATAATGGGCTTGCCCGCAAGGAATAGCATCGGCTTAGGAATTTCCTGTGTGAGTGCTCCCATCCGAGTGCCTCTGCCGCCGGCAAGGATAATTACATCCATAGCGTAGTCACTGTAACACGGGTTATGAAAAAAAGTGAGGGGGCAGCTCAACGAGCTGCCCCCTCAGGGCGTTTGCCAGAGAAGTGGCGGAACGAGGAAGCCCTCGAATGGCACCTTCACTGCACCCATGCGAACCGGTTCTGACCATGTGATCATGGCTCGCTGGGCGGGGTAGATCTCGTCCTTCATCAGGAAAGCATCGTCCACCGACAGAAACCGACACTGTTTGATCTCGGCGGGATCGTTCGGGCAGACTATTCCGCCAACAACGGTTGCTTCGTGCAGGATGACGAGCCCCGGCTTTTTCTTGAGCGAGAAGATGCCGATGAGCTGGCCTATATCCACATCCAAACCCGTTTCCTCCTTGACTTCACGGGCGAGACCGACAGAAACAAGCTCTCCTTGCTCCAGTCGGCCGCCAGGGAGCGACCACTGTCCAGAATTGTAGGCATGCTGGACTAAGGCGAATCGCGCAGGATCCTCTGGGTCTCTAGCTAGCGCAAACACGCCTACCGACAGCATTTCATACCGACTCATCACACCCCCTTTGGAATTACGAACGTGTTATACCCTATAATAGAATTACCTTCGTGTCAATAAAAGCAGAAACCCCCACAAGATGTGGAGGTCGTAGGAGCTGGGGATCTGCCGATAGTTAGTGGAGGTTAAAGACCTCACCGTGGACGTGGACGCGTTAGAGAAAAAACTTCGTCTCGTCCGCGGTCATACTTCCGTACGACTACTGGCTTCTCAGCTTCTGCATAGATGATGATTTCGCTGATGCTTGCAGAGGGTCCCAAACATTCCCTCACGATTCGTTCCGCACCCAGTCGGAACTCACCGGTTACTTGATCCCTTGGGACAACGATCTTTCTTATCTTCACTGCCATGCTACACCCCCATTTTTTGCTGAACTTCGGAAAGAACGGCTTGAGCCAACATTCTGGCCTTTACTTCGGATTTGTTCAAGATTGCTTCAACTGCGCCTGCATCGCGCTCAAATGCCGCTCGCCTTTGCTGAAATGGTTTAAGAAACTCTACCACCACCTCCGCGAGATCGTTTTTGAAGTCAACATATGATTTTCCTTGATACATGTGCTCTACGTCGGCAATTGATGTATTGCCCAGCAGGGAATAGATGGTCAGGAGGTTGGAAATTGCTGGTTTGTTGGCCTCATCGTATTTCACTTCTTTTCCCGAATCGGTAACAGCTTTTTTAATCTTTGCTCGAATAGCATCGGGATCATCCGACAACGCAATGCCCTCATCGCCTGTTTTTGACATCTTTTTTGTGGGGTCCTGGAGCGACATAACCCGCGCGCCCTCGGTCAGGTGCGCTTTTACCGGTTCAAAGGTCTGGCCAAACATACCATTAAACTTTTTAGCAATTTCGTTGGTGAGATCAATGTGCGCAAGCTGGTCTTCCCCTACTGGTACGAGGTTTGATTTATAGAGCAAAATGTCAGCGGCCATGAGAATGGGGTAATCGCGGAGGCCTGCGTGATTATATTTGGGTGATTTTGCAAGCTGTTCTTTGTAGGTGGGGAGGCGGTCAATCCAGCTTGTAGGCGTAATCGTTGAAAACAGCCACGCCAGCTCGGCATGCTGGGGTACGTGTGATTGGCGGATGAGGAGCGACTTTTCGGGGTTAATGCCCGCGGCAAGAAAATCCAGCACAGCGTCGGTGACCTGTTGAGGGTAGGTTTTTGGATCGTAGGGGGTGGTAATGCCATGCAAATCAACCACGGCATAAATGGCTTGCTCTGCGTTGTTCTGTAAGGCAATCCAGTTTTTAATAGCGCCCAGATAATTGCCCAAATGAAGCCTTCCCGACGGACGGATTCCCGAAAATATTTTTGCAGACATGGTACTAGTGTATCAGGTTCAGCTGGCCCAGCAAGTTTTCTGCTGGTTGTCTTGGAGAGACTCACGGAAAAAATAATTGAGCACAATTATTTTGAGTCAGAATGCAAAAACCGCCGAGGAGGCGGTTTTTAACATGTGCTCGAAAAGGCGACTAACGGAAAACTTGCTACACCTCAATGATCACGGGGAGCACCATGGGACGCCGTTCCGTTTTTTGGAACAGGAACCGGCCGATTTCTTCGAGGATGTTGTCTTTGAGGTAGACCAAGTTCATGGGACGCTGTTTTTCGGATTCGATGATATGGCGAATCCGTTTGCGAACCTGTGAAAGCAGTTCTTTATTGTCTTTGAGGTAAATGAAGCCGCGGGAGATGATATCCGGGCTGTTGCGGATTTGGCCCGTGCGTGGGTCGACGACCGTGATAATGGTCATCATGCCGTCTTCTGCAAGCACTTGCCGGTCGCGCAATACGACGTTACCTACATCACCGATACCCAAACCATCCACCATGACGTAGTTAGCCGGATGGGATTTCTTGTCAAACCACCACTGCTCGGGCGTAAAGTGCATGATCTGTCCGTTATCACCGATGATGATGTTTTTCTCGGGGATCCCCATTTTCTTTCCCAGATCGCCAAGGGTCACCATCATTGAGTACTGTCCGTGGTGTGGAATGAGGAACTTGGGACGCAGAAGCTCAAGAATTTGTTTGAGATCTTCCTGTTTAGCATGACCGCCCGCGTGAATGTCCATCATTTGGTAGTGATATACTCTTAAGCCGCCGCGGTAGAGCATATCTTTGAGGTACTGCACGCTCCGCTCGTTGCCGGGGATGACCGATGACGAGAAAATCACCGTATCGCCCTGCTGTGCCTGCAAGAAACGATGCTCTTTGTTGACGATGCGCATGAGTGAGGCCGCTTCTTGACCCTGCGCTCCTGTGGCGATCACCGTGACTTGTTGGCGCGGATAGTCATCCACCTGTTCCATAGAGATTTGAGTGCCCTTCGCGATTTTAATGTACCCCATCTCTTTGGCGATTTCGACGTTTGATTTAAGCGAATAACCGTCAAACACAACTTTGCGACCATGCTTTTCGGAGAGCTGGACGAGCTGCTGGATCCGGTTGATCATCGAGGAGAACGTACCGACCAAAATCATGCCGGTAGCTTCCTGGAAAATCAGGTCCATGTTTTCATAAATCGTTTGTTCTGAAATGGAGTGACCTTCGTCTTCTGCGTTTGTAGAATCGCACATGAGCGCAAGCACACCGCGATCGCCGAACGCACGCAATTGTTCAAAGTCAACTGGAGTGTCGTTAACGGGCGCCGGATCGAATTTAAAGTCAGCGGTATGAATCACGTTGCCAACCGGTGTCGAGATGAATAGTCCCAAATCATCGGGAATGTTGTGGTTCATGTGGAAGAACTCCACAGTGAAATGGTCGCCTAATTTCACAATATCGCCGTGTTTGACGATCTCGGCGTTCAATTTCGGCAAATGGGGGAATTCAAGGTGCCGTTTTTCGAGAATCTTGTAGGTCAACTGCGCAGTATAGATGTCGGGGTTGCCAATCTTCTCCTGCAGGTAGGGCACTGCGCCGATATGGTCCATGTGGCCGTGCGTAAGGATAAGTCCGCGGATATTTGCCTTTTTCTCATGCAAGTAGGCGGTGTTGGGAATAATAAAATCAATTCCAGGCATATTGTCTTGTGGGAACATAATGCCTGCATCAATCACGATAATATCATCCTTATACTCAAGGACGTACATGTTTTTACCGATTTCACCAAGGCCTCCCAAGGCGAAAATCTTCAGCGTGCCGTCTTGTTCGACACTTACGCCTTCGGGCACACCAATTTTGCCGTGGTGGAGCTGTGTGGTTGGGAGCTTGCGCTCGCTGGCCAGACGATTTCTGCGTGCGCCAAAACGATTACGCGAACGCGAACGCCGCGTTAAGCTACTACGCTCTGTCTGATCGCCTTGACTCCCCTGATATTTACCCATATGTGGCGCATTAATTCCGCGCGGAGCGGCGCTCATGGGTCGAGAACGGCGACCGCGGGGGTCTTGTCTACCTGTTCGTCCGGCGGGCGGACCTGCGGGTGGACGCTGTTCTGGGCGGCTTGCCGTCAGGCGCGCAGTCGGCCGTTGTTCTTCGTTATTCTGTTGTTCAGTCATTTCTTCTACAAAAACAGTAAAGAGATGCACGTGCGCCTGTCTGCGCAGGCAGGCAATCAGCACACGGAATAATTCTTTGTCTGTGAATTAATATAATACGAGGAAGAAATCTTTGTGCCCCCGACAGGACTTGAACCTGTACAGCCTTGCGGCCATATGCTCCTGAAGCATACGTGTCTGCCAATTCCACCACGGGGGCAAGAGACGAATCTATTGTACCACCGAAACGTACTTGGCGAGATTCCCTTCGGAACCTCCGAGGATCACATCGTAGACACAGTATAGCATACCTTCCAAAAAGCCGCAAGTAAGGGGCTAGTAAAGTGCGCAGAGCGTAGCGGCATGGGGTATAGAAGAATGAGGAATCAGCTCTTCGCACTAAGCCCTATGCTCTAAGCTCACCGCAGGTCTCTCTGTGTCTCAATATACCATTTGGTTACCGTATCAAATCGGTTTGCGGGGGTGGCGATGATGGTAGTATCCATGCCCTTGATGTGGCGTGGTTGCGGGTATAGGTACGAGGGGCTATAGAGAAATACTGCGGGCGCGTCTTGGATTACCGTATTCTGGAAGTCCTCATATTTTTTTGCGCGTTCCAAAGGATTGAGTGTCTGTCGCGCCGCTTCTAGGAGTGCATCGGCGGTGGGGTTATCATAGAGGGCAAGATTGAGGCCCGGCTCCCGTTTTTGAGAAGAGTGCCACAAACTGAATGGATCGGGGTCAATGCTGATAATTTCACCGAACAGGAGCATCTGATAGTCGCGCTCTTTGATGGCTTGCTGAAGTTGCGCGATAGGAAGGGACCGAACGGTAATATCAATACCGACGGTGCGATAGGTGTCCTTGAGCAATTGTGCCACCTGCACCAGTTCCGGCCACGTTGACGTGGTGAGGGTGAGGGCGAGGCGATCTTTGCCCTTCGTGAGGATGCCGTCTTTGTCTGGATTGGCCCATCCTGCTGTGGCAAGTGTCTGCTGTGCTTGTTCTTTATCGTACACATAGAGAGTTGTTGGGGTGGTAATATCCAAGCCGCCCGCAACCATCGGCGAGTGGGCGGCGACGCCCTTGCCATTGAGAATGGTATCCACGAGCATCTGCTTGTCGGTGGCGTAACTCATCGCGACGCGCACATTTTTATCGGACACTATCTTGCTCTGGTTTTGATTGAAAAAGAGAGCAAAATAGCGGGGGAGTGCAATGCTTTTCAGCGCAATGCGACTTTGAAACCGAACTGCGTCCAAATTCTGCGCCGAGACAAACGATAGCCCCTGCACTTCATTGGCGTTGTAGGCGGCAATCATTGCTGTTTCGCTGTCATAGAATCGAAAGACAATACGCTCAATATAGGGCGGTCCATCGTAGTATCCCTGATAGGCCTTCAATTCATACGATACGATACGGCCGAGCCGGTCTTTGATGAACTTATCGAATCGGTAAGGGCCGGATCCGATGGGCTTAATATTGAGCTCCGATAAAGTAAAACTGGATGGCGTGACATCCTGCCAGAGATGTTTCGGAATAATGCCTATCGTCAATGCATTGAGAAACTGGGCGTATTTGTTCTTGAGCTTAAACATCACTGCGTGATCGTTGACGCGGCTAATCTCTACGCCCTGCCAACTCACGCGTTGGGGGCTGGCATATTCAGGGTTTTGCGCGGTGGCAATAGTGAACAGGACATCGTCTGCTGTCACCGGCACGTTGTCATGCCATTTGGCGTTTTCTTTGAGATACACTGTATAGGCAAGGCCATCGCCGGAAACTTCATACGATTTTGCCAGATCGGGGACGAGCTTGCCTTTTTCGTCGTAGCGCAATAGGCCGGAATAGATGAGCGCCGTCAGGTCGCGGTCAGCATCGTTATTGAATGCCAGTAACGGGTTAACCAAGCGCGGTTCGCCCAGCACCGCCTCGGAAAACGTCCCGCCATAGGCGGGCTGGGAGAGAGTGAAGTGATAGTAACTCGTCACAGGAACTGCCAAGAGCGCCACCGCCATGACCGTTAACAGCGCAATAACGACATAGCGCTCGCGGCGAGAGAGTATCTTGGGCAAGAGACGGAGTTTTTTCAGCGGCGTGACGTCGTGAATGAGCGTGTCTCCAAGGGTACCGCCATTGCTATTGGCGGACTGCGTCTTCGGAGTTCCGAAGAAGTCGTCGAGCTGTTGGTGCTTGCGCTCGTCATCTAGTTTCATGATACAAAAAGACCTCCGCCCCAAGGGGCGGAAGGGAGGTTAACGGGAGATGATGATGCCGGCTATTGCGGTTGCCACAAATGCGATGGCAAGCACAATAGTGGCGTAGAAGATGACCTTCTCTGCGCCGCGTTTCGTACTGTATTCTAAATTACTGCCGCCCATAAGCGAAGAAATGCCCGTGCCTCGTTGCTGGAGCAAAATGGCGATGGATAGCAATACGGCAAGCCCGAGCTGCAGATAGGTAAGTGTAGACATGTTAAGAATTGTGTGTTACGAGCGTGTTGGCGGCGGCAATAACAAGCGAAGCAAGTAAAAGCGCCAGCCAGCCGCTGACTATTACAAAGCTGAAGACATACGTCACGAGCCACAAGATGAGGGCATTAATTACAATGGTGAAAAGTCCCAGTGTAATGATAATGAGCGGGAAGGAGACGAGTTTCAACAACGGTTTGACGAACATATTAAGTATCGCCAGAACCAATGCTGCCAGGGCAAATTCATTAAAACCGCCCTGCACGGCAAAGCCCGTAACGAGCATAGTTGCCGCATATAATCCCACACCATTGGCTACAACCCGCAATAAAAAATTGCCCATCATTGGCCTCTTGAGGTTATCACGAAAGGGCTCTCCTGTGAAGGCGGCGGTAGTATTTAATT
>ERZ1292632.2429-Hain-H43-01um-R2-2429-length-15584-cov-11_pt2 | contig 11094 bp, 12 predicted proteins | sample MGYA00564407_ERZ1292632 | MGnify/ENA primary metagenome ERZ1292632 (study PRJEB36523, sample SAMEA6512637) | groundwater metagenome | collected 2019-01-08 | study: AquaDiva: Metagenomics assemblies of 32 groundwater samples
GACAGATGGGGCATCATGACGTGGAAGGAAAACGGTCAGTCGTATCGGCGTATGCCTACTAATGAGAAAGATGCTGACGGCAATCGTGTGTACGGGACTCCGCAGACATTCACGCCGCCTAAAGCACCGGGCAATCCCGAGGCACCAGCGCAGGAAGGCCCGATACTGTCTGACGACGGCATGTTCTACTGGGACGACCGGCAGGGGTGGCGTCCTACCGAGCGGTATCGCATGGCCCAAGCGGAAGCTGAGGCCCAAGACCGCAGCGCCCAAGAAGCCATGCAGGCCGAAACCGAAGCCCGCTACAGCGCCGCCGCTCAGCAGGGCAAGCTCGCACAGGCTTGGGCGGGCAGCCGCGACATGCAGAACACCGCGGAAACCGAGCGCCGCAATTCGCAGTGGACCACCGCCGCCGGCAATCGTGCCGCCTTGGGCAGCGACTATACCAAGCAGCTTCAGGACTGGCAGGGGCAGATGGTGCAGCGGCAGGCGAATCTTGACGCGCTCAAGACCGATCCTTCAAGGTGGATTGACTACTGGAACACGCTGCAAACGCCCGCACCGAAACAACCGGAACCACCGCTGAACATGGGGCAGGATGTGCCGACTGCGCAGAACAGCGTAGACGCTGCGCAGAAAGGCTATCAGCGGTGGGTGACGCCGGAGCAACTGCAAACCGCGCAGACCGGCGTGAGTATGGAACGACTGAATGTTTGGGATCCGTCCATGGGTGCCATGCGGCCTGAGAATGACGATGAGTTCCGCCATCGCACTCAAACCCTTCCCGGCTATAAGATATGGCAAGGTTCTGACGGCATGAGCCAGATTCAGAACACCGATCCGTTGACGCAGCGCATGGTACAGCAGCGCCAGCAGATATTCCCCGGACAGCCGATACCGGAAACATCGGCGCGCGAGATTGCTTTGGGAGACGTGCTTCGAGGGACGCCATGGGGTTCGGTGGGATCGGCCAACATGCAGGCTATCCTCGATACACAAGGGGCGAACACCGGCATATCTCAAGAACAGATACAGGCGCTACGCAACTTGCAGAATCAACGGCTGGAAGGCAATCCAGCGGGCACAGTCAATATCTTCCCCAAGGCTGTGGGGCCGCAATCTCCGGACTTCGCCGCTTCGGTACTGCCGCAGAACCTTATCCGCAACAACCAGGTGGACGTGGGCAATCTCCGTCCCGGTTCAGTGCGGGCACCCTCGGCGTCGCAGTACCAGTTGTGGAACCCGACACAGCGAGCGGGCTATGAAGGGCTGGTTCGGGCTTCAGGTCGTGACCCGGAAGAAGCGATGGAAGAACTCAACCGTACCTGGGGCAGTTCCCGGCGCGGACAGGCGGCGACACAGAGGGCAAGGAGCTACTAATGGCTGACCCCTGGCCGAAGAAGAAGAGAGGCTACGGGCACGAAGTAGAGGATACGCCTGTTCCTACGCGTACCTCAGCCATGTCCCTGTGGACGGGCAGGAAGCCTCCGCCAAACCCGATGGATGTTACCGAGCCGTGGTGGGAGGGTAGCGGCGATGTCACCTTGCCCGACGGCAGGGTAATCCGGGCTGACAGACCGATAGAGCCCACGCGGGATGAGAGATTGCGGGGCTGGAACACCGTACTCGGCGCGGCTTTACCCGCAACGGCAAAGGCTGTACGCGGAGAGGCTAAGAGCATTACGCCGGTGGACCTGCTATTTGACGTTGGCACCATAGCGACAGCAGGAGCGGGGGCTGTCCCTGGAGCTTTTGGTAGAGGCGCAGTGCGAGCCCTCGGCAATGCGGCTATGACGGCGGCTCCGGGCATCATGGCTGTAGATGCGGCACGGGAAGGGAATGTGCCAGCCGCGTTACTGAATACAGGTTTCGCAGCATTGGGTGGGCTGGGCTTGCGAGGTTCACTGAAAGACCCTGCATTGCGCAAAGGCTTACAGGCTGGCGCCAAGGGGGCCCGTGAACTTGCTCCGCAGGTGGGGCAGGCCATGCAGGACATCGCCGCACAGGGCAAGCCCACGCTACGCCCACGGCTGGGCATCACACCGGGGGAAGTGCCTGCGCCCACTACAAGAGAACAGATAGTGCAAGGTTTGAAAGACAAGGAGTTCTTCGGCACGCTTGATCGTTTAGAACGTGGGGTTATCAGTGAAGAACAGGCAGCAGGGGAATTATCAGGAACCATGAAGCCCAAAGTTGCTATGCCCTCGGCTGAGAATCCCGCGGATGTTGCCGCGCGATTTAAGGCGCAAGGGATGGATAGGGCAGAATCATGGTCTAGGTGGGTTCAGCATACGTCACTAAAGCCTGGTATGGACGCAAAACACTGGTACAAAATATATGACTCTGTTACTCCTAGCATGGCACCCATCCCTGAAGCCGCGATCCCCAACCCTCCCGTGCCTGAGAATGTGGCAGGGGTAGCGCAACCTCCCGCTACCTCGCCTGTTCAGGCTATACCGGAAGTGCCGAATGTTCCCCCTGCTGGAACGCCGGTCGCTCCTGATGTAGCTGGTGCTCCGCCTGTGCCGCCCAAGCCGCCGGTGAGACAGGCACCGACCCCGCCAGAACCGGAGTTTGCGGGCAACATCAGGCTGTCCAAGTACCCCGAAGAACTACGCGCAGAGACGAAAGCATGGGCCGATGCCAACCCCGAGGCGATTACAACCGCGCGCCGTGGTGTTCGCCCTGACGCCCAAGTCCTGGCAGATGCTCAGTCCCTTGTAGAAGAAGTGGGCGGCGACTTCGCCAAGATTCGGAAGCGATGGAAGCCGGGAGACGCATGGAATGCCGAAGAGGTAACGGCCCTGCGCGGCCTGCTTCGCACCAAGACTGACAATCTACTGAAAGCGCGCGAAGCGGCGGCTACCACCAATAGCACGGAGAACATGTTGCGGCTTCAAGAGGCGCTGCTTGACCGTGCGGCAACACAAGAGATGCTGACCGGTGTTACCGCCGAAGCTGGCCGTGCCCTGCGTTCATTCCGGCAGCAAGCCTTCGACGCATTCAAGGCCAACGACGTTGAGAAAATGGAACGCCTGCTCAAGATGGTAGGTGGCCGCGAGAAGTCGGAAAAGGTACTGAAGTGGCTTGAGAAGATCGACATGGACGACCCGCGCAGTGTGGCGGCGTTCGTGCGCGACATCACCAATCCGAAGATGGGCGACTACATCACCGAGTTATTCTACAACTCCATCCTGTCTGGGCCGAAGACGCATATCGTCAACTCTCTCACCAACACCATGAACACGATAGGGTCGCCGGTAGAACGTGGACTGGCAGCGGCAGTAGAAGCACCACTGTCGGCGGCACAGAAGCGGGCGCGCGACAGGTTCTTTGGTGAGGTCAATGCCGACTTCTTGGGTGCCATGCGTGGCTTACCTGAGGGTCTGCGAGCCTTTGGCTATACGGTCAAGAATGGTATCTCGTTGGAACAGGCGAGCAAGTGGGAGTTTCGTCCCAAGGCATTCCGCGGTAAGGCGGGTCGCGTCATCAACATGCCCTCGACGCTATTGGAAGCAGCGGATGCCCTCTATAAGCAGGTGAACTACAGGGCCGCAATCAATGCTACCGCATACCGGCAGGTGGCCCGCCGTGGTTTGAAGGGGCAGGCGCGCGTTGACGCCATGGCGGACCTTCTGGAACAGCCGTCCAAGGTGCTGATGGATGAGGCGGGAAGGATTGCAGAAAATAGGTTGTTCCGCAGCGAGGCGGGAGACTTTGTTCAGGCGCTCATGAAGGCCCGCGACACTGTAAGTATCGGCAGCGTCAAACCGTTGCGATTCGTTATCCCCTTTCTGCGAACGCCGGCGAACCTGTTGAAGTACGGGTTGGAACGCTCCCCCATGGGATGGATGAATCCGAAGCTGTGGCGAAACCTGGCGGCGAAAGACCCGGAAGCGGCTGACCAGATAGCACGTGCGGCGCTCGGCTCCATGACCGCGGTAGCAATAGCGTGGTACGCCCTTGAAAATAAAATCACAGGGGCAGCCCCTACCAATCCAGCGGAACGCGACCGATTTTACCGTGACGGTAAGCAGCCATTCTCTATTCGCGTCGGTAACAGGTGGGTGTCCTATCAGCGGTTGGAGCCGTTCAATCAGGCGCTCGGGCAGGCAGCGGCGGCCTTGGACGCGCTCAAAAATAACGAAAAGGACGCTGCGGGCAAGGTGGGACAAACCGTTGCCACCATCGGCCAGAACTTTGTCAGCCAGACGTACATGAGCGGCATTGCCGACCTGATGGACCTGCTGGCCCAACCTGAACGCTACGCCGGAAACAGCGTGAACCGCATAGCCACGGCTCTGTTGACGCCTATGAGTTCCGCCAGCCGCACCGCAGCGCAAATGATCGACCGCACGGTACGGCGGCCGGAAACAACAGCCGACGCCTTCAAGGTGAACATCCCCGGACTGTCGAAGCAGGTTCCCGCCAGACAGACGGTGTTCGGTGAGGATGTGGTAAGGCAGTCGCCGGCGTGGTCACCCATTAATGTCACGCCCTCGCAGGAGACGCCGTTGACCCGCGAACTTGACCGATTTAAGATCAACATTGGATTCGTGGGCGATACCATCGGCGGAGAGAAGCTGTCACCTGAGATGCAACGGCAATATCAGACAGAAGCAGGTCAACTGACGAAGCAGTGGTTGTCGAAGATGCTCATCAATCCTCGATACTGGAAGCTTCCAGACGATGAACGCGAAAAGTTGATTGAAGGGACGGTACGCGACGCCCGCGACTTTGTGCGTGAGAAGTACAAGCCGTTGACCCTTCCGCCCAAGGAACGAGGGCAGATGATTATCTCTTCACCCGGCTATCAGGAATTGCCCTATGAAGCAAGGCAGCAGCTATTGCGGGCGGCAGTGGGCGCAAAGTGACACTTGCGCGCATATGGTAATATAGGTTAGTTAAATAGTTCAATCGCACCGAGCTAAGTGCTAGCAGGGGCGGATCGTTTCTCGGACCTTTCCGGGGCGACCGCCCCTTTTTGTTTCGCTCGGAGTCGCTTCCACAAGGGAGCGGTTTCAATAACAAGGCAAAGGAGACTATGGCGGACGCAGCAGTCGTTCAGGAAGGTGCAGCTTCCGCGGGAGCGGCATCAGCAGAGGGGCAGACGCCCCAAGCGCCTACTTTCACAGCAGAGCAAGAGGCGGTCATAGCGGCGAAGGTGGCAGAGGCGGCGGGATCGGCGGAAGCGGTGAAGCGCGCCTTCCAGTCCGACAAGGACAAGGCTATCGCCAGGGCTGAAAAAGCTGAGAGAGTGGCGGCACAGGCACGCAGAGAGGCGGAGGAGGCGCGGAATCTTCTCGGCGTCTACGGCAAGACCATCAATGATCTTGACCCGGACGCGGCGACGAAGCTGCAACTGGCGAGCTATCAGGAGCGGGACCGCTTCGAGGCTACCAGGAAGCAGGCGGAGGCGGTGGAGAGGATAGATGCGGAGTTTGCTGAGGAGTGGCGCAAGAGCTTTGATGAGGAAATTAGCGAAAGCGGAGTTGACCCTAAAGATTTAGATTGGGCCGAAGAGTTGGGAAACAACTACCTAGCTCGCAAGACTCGCGTTGGCAAGTCAATCATTAAGGCCATGAAGGGGAAGGCGCGTGCCATGCAGGAATCGTGGACCAAAGAGATCACGGCGAAGGTGCTCAAGGAATTGGGCGTCAATTCCGCCGACACCGCAATGTCTGCCAGCAGTGCCGGCAAGCGGGTGTATTCCATGGCAGAACTGGAAGATCGGAAGTTTGTGCGAGAGCACTTGGAAGACATTGCACTGGCCCAGCGAGAGGGCCGTATTAAGGAGTAACCATTATGAGTTTGTCAGCAAGGGTCCCATCAACAGCTAAAACCAACTTGTTCGTACCGGCAATATACTCGGCCAAGGTCGAGGAGGCGGTCAAGTCAGACCTTGTGGCCTGGGGTGCCTTCGACACCGACAGGTGGAGCGGTGAACTGGTGAAGGGAGACACGCTTTACATCCCCAAGACCAACACCGTCACAGCTACCGAAGTAGTCGTGGGATCGAAGGCGAATGCCACGAACCCGTTGAACACGACCGGCGTAACCTTGACCATCAACAAGTGGTACGAGGCTCCGGTAGATGTTGACGACATGACCAAGCGGCAACAGGGCGCCAACATCGAAACCTACGCCGTAAACGAGTCCAGATACGGCGTATCCGTGGCAATGGATTCTTCCATCTGTGACCTGTTCTCAAGCCTCGGTGGGTATTCCACTTCGGCGTATGGGGCTGACGGGCAGACGTTCACTGACGACCTTGCCTTGTACCTGATGCAGACGTTGTGGGAATCGAGCGTTCCCAAGGGTGACGGACAGATTTCTTGGGTAGTTGACCCATCAACACTGGTGGACATGCTCAAGATCGACAAGCTGGTCGCGGCCACCTACGCGGCTTCCGGGGGCAACCTCAAGAACGGCGTGGTCGGCCAGTCCGTTTACGGTGGCACGGTGCGCATCACCAACAACCTGACTGCCGCGTCCACGGGTTCTTATGCCGTAGTCGCCCACAAGAAAGCCATCTGCGGCGCGGCACAAATTGACAAGGCTTGGACCTGGGAATACAAAGACCTCCACAACACGCGCTACCAGGCAGAGGCATTGTGGGGAGTCACAGAACTCAGGGACACCTTCGGGGTGCCTTTTTACACTAGACATGCGTAGGAACTAGGAAATGCCGATATTCGACCTACAGTGCAACAGGTGCGGGAAGATAGAGGAATTCCTTGTTCAGGGGGAAACTCTCCCGCATTGTTGCGAGGTCCCGATGGTGAGGCTTTATACCATCGGCAGGCACGTCGATAAGTACGCGCCCCCATTGTGGGTAGGGCGAATGGACGACATTCACAAAAGGCAAGAGCAACGCGGCGAACGCTTCCGGATGATTCAGCCTGGGGAAGTTGGGGCCACGTAAGCGAATAGGCCGTTCCCGGCCGTCAAGTCTATAAAAACAGGAGAAAGCAATGAGCCAACAGGTAAGAGTTGAAAGAGAAATACTGTTTGCAGGTGACGCCAATCAGGAAGCCAATGTTAACGGCAACCTGCTGACCAAACGGGCATGTCGAGTGGACTGGTTTGACCAGGCCACGCTCGACACCACCAATGACTACGTGCAGACGTTGGGCGGCACTGGCGATACCGGGGCACTGGTAGCCGGTGGTGCCATTGGGTTCAAGGGGGCTACGGGTTCTTCGGACAACGAAATCTCGTTTCTCTCGACGCAGTTGGTATTCGACATCACGCAGAACCCGGAGATCGAATCGAAGATAGAAGTCACCGACGCGGCCAATTCCTTCTTCTTCTTCGGCTTCTCTGACGCTACCAGCGAAACCACGCCGAACGCCACAATAGACGCTTCCGGAGGCACAGTAGCAGCGGCCGCGACGGACGCGGTTGGCTTCTTCATGGATGCTGACAAGAGTTCGCTTCTGTATTACGCATCCATTGCGACGGGAGGTTCTGTTACCGGCACGTCAACAGGTGTCACATGGGCGGATGCCGCGAAGAAAAGACTCCGCGTCAAGCTCGATACCAGCGGCAATGCGACGTTCTTCGTTGACGGCGTAATCGTCGGGTACACGGCTGCCGCTGTGACTGACGTTCCCTTGTGCGCCACGTTCAACTATGGCACCAGGGAGGGCGCAGCTAACAACCTCTACATGAGGTATCTGGCAAAGTTTCAGGACATACCCTAACTGACTGCGGAATCTTAACGTAGCCAGTATGTAAGGTGAGAAAGAGGAATACTTACATGGCAGACTTCACGAACTCAAGCAATGTGGCGCAAGCGGCCCTGGTGAACGGGGCAAGGGAACTGTATACCAGCTCCAACATTCTCCGGTGGGCCAAGGCGGGCAAGCTGTTCACCGCATCGCAGGGGCTTGAGGCCACCGACGTTGACTCGGCGACAACCGAAGCCGATACCACGCCGACTTACTCGTTGCAGGCCCCGTCCTCGTCCAGCAAGTACGTCGTTCCTATTCGGGTGCGACTTGCCCTGACCAATGACGGCGGTGGGCTCAGCACCTTCGACGTGTCCTACACCAAGGCGGCGGCACAGTGCGCGACCAAGCTCACCCTGTCCGGTACCGCCCTGAACATCCAGAACCACTTGACCACGAACCCCATGATCACCGGGTTGGCGACTGCCTTGTACACCGTCACCGCCTCGGCCCTGTTGACCACGGACTACATCACCGTGGCGCACCAGCACGCGGTTGACGCGGCCCTGACCACCGGCCTGCCGCTTCCGGGTGCAGGTCTGGAATGGGTGGTTGACCTGCTGGACATGGGCATAGTTTTGACGCAGAGTGCGGCCCTGTTGATCCACACCTACACCGCATCCAGCGCCGGCAAGACCGTCCCTGTCATCACATGGGCGGAGTTGGACGAAACCGACTTCTAAACTGACGACCTGAAAGAAGGTGTAGTGCATGAAGATCATCAGGTGGTACATAGACGGCAGCATTTCAAGGGCAAAAACGTGGGTAGGCGGGACTTACCGCATGGAAGCCGACTACCGGCCAGTGGCTATTCATCAGTCAGTCCGTGAGACGGGGGCAATCACACGCCCCCAACTCATAGACATAAATGTGGATGATGAGAGCATCTTCACTGACCAGAACAACCGGCCCGCGATGCTTCCGTACCAGAACTACAAGACGTGGACAACGATACCGGATACGGTCATACGTGAGGGCTCTATAGTCACGCTCGACATTGACCAGGTATTTGAGGAAACGCCTTGTCGTGACCTGACCGTAGAACTGGAACTGGAAGAAGCCTAATGAGAGGGCGTCCCTGTATGCGAACACGCGACGAAATAAATAAAGACCCTCGCCCGTTTGAGGCGTTGAGTCTAGAGGTGTTGCTCGACATCAGGGACGCCCTCGTTAAACCCGCTCCGCTGTACGTCAAGGAATCGGGGAAGCCAAAGCGCAAGCGCAGAACAAAGAAGCAAATGGAGGCAGCGAGACGTGCCAAACAAAATGAAACCCCCTAAGAATATGCCGCCCAAGGATATGAAAGGCACGAAGAAGGGGCCGTGCATGTCCATGATGAAGAAGTAGGGCAGCTTCTCCGGGCTCACCATATCGCAAATCTAAATCAGAATCAGAGGTGACATATGGCCCAGGCAGTATTCGGCTCTCCCATCAAAGGGGTTTACGGTGAAACTGTAAGCCTCACCACCGCAGCGGCGCATCTCCTGTATCGCCCCAACTATCATGAGATCAAGCTGTATTGTGCCTCGCAATGGCGCATGGGGCTTGCTCCCCGACTGGCAAGCGTCCAGTATTTCAACGCCACCACCTACACCGACTACACCTCTCAGGCCTTGGACCGGGCAGCGGCTACACATGTTCCCTTGGACGGCATGGCTGCGACCCATTACCTGTACATGGGAGTGGTCGAGCCGGTGCGGGGATTTTATTTCACCATCGACGGCACCAACAAGAACGCTGCTGCGGCCACCCTAGACGTGGAGTATTGCTCGGCCATAGCTGCGGGCGTGGGCACCTTCACCGACGTAGCAACTGACAGCGACGGCACCGATACCGCCGGGGCCACGCTCAATACTTCCGGCCTGTATTCCTTCACCCTTCCGGCAGTAGTCAGGGGCGTCATCACTGCCTTGGGGTCGCAGTTGCTTTACTGGTATCGCTTCAAACCTTCCGGCACCCTGTCTGCCACCATAGACATCGTGGACATCATCCCGGCCTGCGAGGACACCAACTATGGCTACATGGAGGCCGGGGTTGAGTATCAGTTCTCTCTCAACGTGGCGCAGAACGGGGCCTTCGAGTTCGACCACGCTAGCACCGGGACACTCGATGTCACCTGGATAAGGCACTAAAGCCATGGCTGACGTGTTGGACATGATACGGGATCGCAAGCTGGCGATGATAACGGAAAGCCAGCAGTTGGCTAAGGCCCATGCGCAACTCAACGCACAGCTTCAACAGGTGAAGGCACGACTGATGTCTCTTGATGTGGAGCTGGACGTGCTGGAAGCGTGGCGCAAGAAGCTGGAAGCGCCTGTTGATAAGCCCAAGGAGGGCGAGTAATGCTAGGTTCAAGTATGCAATCACTGCCCACAGGATACCTCCCCCTGTCCGGCGGGACGCTGACCGGCGCGACCACGGTAAACGATGACGTAGCATTGGCCCTCGGCACCGGCTCAACCGTGTCAATCCTGTACGAGACGGCCGACGCCAATGCCAACGCTACCATCTTCGCAGCGCCGGAAGGCGACGCGACCGACGTTCCGGCCTTCATCTTCGGTGACGCTTCGATTCTCAATGCCGACCTCGGCTGGTTCAACGGGCTCACCGAGCCAAGCATTGTTGTCGTCAACGATGCCAAGGACGCCTACATCAGGATTGACGCGGGCGACGATGCCGTAGCTGGAAGTCAGGGCATCTACTTCAAGGCAGCATCCGATGAGGACATCGAGCTACTGAACCTCTCCGTCACCGGGACGCCGAGGGTATTCTGGGATGAGAGCGAAGACATGTTCTCTTCCAGTAAAGGATGGGCGTTTACGGGGAATATAAACTTTGGCACATACGATCTGTTGCAAGTGAACAAAGTGTATGCAATCGGAGTTGCCAGCTATATAGGGATGTGGGCAGGAGGAGCAGGAGCGGGCAAAGGTGCCTACCTGGAAATGGCAGGCTCGGACACTGCCACAGGTTTTGCGCTCAAGACATCCAATGCGGCCAAGTCCGCCGATGTGACCCGGCTATCCATTGAGAACAATCAGACAACCGCAGCCGTAACGTGGGCAGCTGTTAATCACAACTTCGGCACAGGCACAATCACCACCAACAGCCTGACAGGGGTTGCCTCGTTTGGGCCGTCTGTCGTGACTTCAATCACGGTGACGAACGGCATAGTGACGGCGATAAGCTAAATGGGCAACAACATCACGCACAAGGACGTGGGCGCGTCGTTGACGAAGCCTGAGTTCGATGCTACCGACTCCCACGAGGGCGGAACCGGCAGGGGCGCGACTATCGTTGTTTCTCTGACCGGCGCATCTTCGGATTCGACCGCGCAGGCGGATTCAACCGTTGGCGCTGA
>ERZ1292632.3886-Hain-H43-01um-R2-3886-length-11089-cov-5_pt1 | contig 11089 bp, 28 predicted proteins | sample MGYA00564407_ERZ1292632 | MGnify/ENA primary metagenome ERZ1292632 (study PRJEB36523, sample SAMEA6512637) | groundwater metagenome | collected 2019-01-08 | study: AquaDiva: Metagenomics assemblies of 32 groundwater samples
TTCCATCATTTGCTGTTGCGTCAGGGTTAAAGTTGGTTGCGAGAGGGTCAGTACAGCCGGGGATTGGTACAACACAATCATTGCTTCCGAAATTACAGGTATCGGGAAGCTCATTGCCTTCAGATAAATCATCAATTATCCAAACACATTCTGTTCCTTGACACCCATAATGTCCACAAGGTGCATTATTTGAACAGGTGTCGGGAGTATTTCCTGGAACATTAGTACACGTTCCACCAACACATTCCCAATGGGTGGTTTTAGGTGGAACTAATGGTGTAGCTTTACTTCCTGAAGCTAAAACTGCCATCCCTACAAGTAGAAGACCACCAATTATGAAAGGCAACGCTCCTATCTTACATTTTTTCTTCTTGTCGTCCCAACTACAAAGTGCTTTCTTTTCACATTCATTTTCACTTTTGTAATCTTTGCAGGACATTTTTATTTTGTTTAATAAGGAATACTCCATAACTCCGACTTATTGTTGCTTTTGTTTTCACCCCACACTAAAATAGTCCCTTGGTAATAATCAATGCCATAAACCTGGTCACTAAATATTCCAGAAATATCTACTTCTTTAGTAGAAATAAAAGTATTGGGATTAAGGAAAACTATCTTTGATGGATATTCAAATATTAATATTTCTTTTTCGTCAAATCCCATCCATATATATGATTGGCTTGGCGATAACGTAGAAAAACCAATGACTTCACTAACTCCTACGGTCTTTAAAAGCATCTCTTTTCCATCATCATTCGCAGTTGTCATAATTAAGTTAGTCCCATCAAAAGTCAATCCTCCTATACCTCCCCCAGCTTCAAAGGTTTTACTAAAGTCTAAAGTTTGTTTAATATTACCCGAAATCCCATTTAAAATACCTATTTTTGCTCCAGGAAATATTACTGCTAAATCATTTCCGATAAAGGTAGTATCTGATAAAATAGTTAGCGGAAATTTACTTAAAAGGTTTCCATTAAAATCAAACTGATAAATTTGTTTTTCAAATAGTTCATAACTTACCCACGAGTTACTATTAGCAGATAAGGTAACTAAACTTTTAGTTGGGAATGGGTCATCCAATAACTTTGTAGGTACTTTTGGCGGATAAGTGCAACTTCCATCATTTGCTGTTGCGTCAGGGTTAAAGTTGGTTGCGAGAGGGTCAGTACATCCAGGTACTGGTGCTGGTGGGCAATTAAATGTTTCAGTTTTAAGAATATATCCGAAGCCATCTGCTTTGCACTCTTCCCAAGAATGTGTTTGTACTGAACCATCCCAACAATAAGTATAAGTGTCGTTTTTCTTGTCTCCCGGTACACACATTGGGACAGCACAATCTCCATCAGCAGTACAAGTGTCGGGTAAATCTCCTGCTACATCCACACATTTATCATTAACATCACATTCTTTATGGGTCTTGGGAGGAATCACAGGCGTAGCTTTCCCTCCAGAAACCAAAACAGCCGCACCACCCAGACCTAACAGTAGAAGGAGCAGTAACCATTTCTTCTTGCCTTTCTTTTCTTCTGCCATTTTATGGATTTTGTTCTTCTATTTTTTTAGTGATGGCGTTATAAGCGATATAACCGCCGATTCCCACCACCAACCCTAACGCTACTAACTGCATTATGAGTGTGCCGGTACAGGAACAGCAGGATGATTTAGTTGTCATTTATTTATCTCCTCCACTATTCTTCTTGACTTACAATCCTGCCAAATAACCCATCTATCAGTATATTTTCCTTGATACTTTTCGTGTTTAACTTTATAGAGGGGCTTGGTTGGTTGAACTGACATCTTAGGAAATTTTTTCAGTCTTTTTACTAAATCGTATGCGTCTTTTTTGTTGTATCGAGCCACTAATGGAAGCCAACAGTAATTTGTCATTTTATGCCTTCCTAAGATTTTTGCTTGAGATAAACTTCTTATAACCGCAAGTGATTGCCGTTTTCTTGCCTATTGCTATAATTTTAACTTTTTTTCCGGTCTTGATATTAACATAAGTTCGGCATTTTTTTAAGTTTTTTTGTGTCATTTTAAACCTTTTGAATTTTTACATCACTAACATCTTTTTCTTTTTGGATGGTTTTTTTCCATTCCTTTGCGTCTTTCAAAGATGTCGCAGGTTCACATTCCCTCTTACGCATTTTGCTTTTCCTTCCATAAGGTTTTGTAATGTAACAAACTTCATATTTGAATTTGTGTTTTTTAACCATTGTGCCATACCCCCCATCCTGTCAATATTCTTATCGCTTCCGTGTCAGTTTCATTCTCAGTTCTGCACTTGCCTAAAATGTGCCAATCTAAATAATGCACAATTTCGTGAGTGAGATAGAAAAATTTACCGTCATCCTTAAATTCTAAAATCCTCGAAGATAGAAATAACCGATGGTTTCTCCAGTGTTCTTCGAAGAAAGCTCCAATTACTTCCTCATCTTCCACTACATCAGCTAATACAAATTCTGGTTCTGCCACCGCATTATTAAACAGAAAACCACGCATTTTTTCATAGAAGTCCCAAGCTCGGTCTTTGTCAATCCCAATATGGTCCATCAAGTCAATGAATGACATTCCTTCCGCTAATATTTCCATTTACTTCTCCTTCTTCCGTTTAAATAATAAAAGCAAGAGCAGTACAGCGATTATTCCTCCCCCTACATAAAGCATAGTGTTATCTTTTTCTTCGGTTGTGGGGGGTATTAAAGGTACAACTGGGGGATTAAGAGGGTCAATGGGAATTATTGGCACTGGCACTTGTTTGTTTAATGAAAATCCGCAACTGAAGATGGGGTCATTGGAAGCTAAACATTGTTTATCATAACAGATTAAAAAATAGTATTGTTGAGTATTTCCTGTAACTAAACCAGTGATATTTATGTCTCCAAACGATTCTGCCGCCCACCAACCAACCTCGTCAGTATAATCTTTTTCTTCCCAAGTTCCGTTGTTAAGCAACCTATAAGCAGTAATGTAAACTGGAAACTGACCAAGCATAGGGTCATCTATGGTGAATTTGTAAGGAAATCTTACTGTAAAGGAATCATCATTAACATTTATATTACCGCTACAATTTATTTCTTGCTCTCCATAAGACATTACAGCGATTGGTTTTTGAAAGGTTAATCCCATTGTGAAAATGTTTTGCTTTAGAAGTATTTAAGCTTTTTGGAAATTTTCTTGATTGTTCTATCTGCTCTTCTGATGGGGTCGGGAAAAGAATGAGAGAATTTCTTATACTTTGGCATACATCCTTTCTTACAGATTAAGTGCGGTTTGGATATTATTCTGCCACAAACCACGCATTTATTCTTCTTCGACATATCCGTTCTGAATTAAAGCTTCACATTCGTGGAGGGATTCTTTTAAGTTTTTTATTTCCTTTGCTTGTTCTAATAATTCGTCTTCAATTTCCCTCACATCATTTACCCATCTGCTCACTTCTGCGGAACGAATAGGGTCTCGTTTAGATAACTTTGCGGCTTCATATTCCATCCGCTTGTTTAGGGGGAGGTCAGTCATCCTTACTACGGGATAAAACCTTCGCTTCTTTATAAAGTTTTTCCAAACAATCTTTGGTGATGGTGGTTTCGTTATCTATCTTTGAAGTTAATTCGTGGTAGTAAAGGCAGGAATTTTCTTTGCACATTTCACTAATCAGTGGGCAGAATTTATCTTTCAGATTATTTTTTTCTACTGTAATACTGCGTTTAGCTATAAGTTGATAAGGGGTTGTGTTTTTATTATCAGATATTTCCCACGTGCCAAATTCTTCTTTTGCACACTTAGAGAGAGCTGTGAGGAGTTCTTTAAACATCTGTGGGTTCAGGTGGTCTATTTCATTTTTATGAATTGCGATTAGGCAATCATTTTCTTTGGTTATTTTTACGTTTTCGTCTTCGTACATTTTTCACCTCTTTGTTCATTTTTTATCGCATTTGTTCATTATTTTGGGGTTTTGTTCATTTCTGCGGAGTTCTTTCTCAGCACTTTTGATGTCTTCCATTAATTGGAGAAACATATCTTCTCTTGTGAGACTTTCTTGACATTCTGCCCAAGAAACCACCCTGTGCAATTCTGATAAAAACTTTCTAACTTCCTCTTCGGAATACCAATTCATTGTTTCGGTTTCTGCTCTATCTTCAAATGTTTCTGTGAGCCATATTTGTTTAGTCGTTTTGGGCATTTTCCACTTTCCTCCCTTTACCATCAAAGGATATTCTTAGGTTTTCTTTCCCATATTTATCTTCCATATATCCGAACTTTTCCGCTACCAATAAGAGAAGTCTTTTGAGTGCTTCTTTCTCATCATCTGCTTCTTCAATTACTTCTTCTATTATTTCCTCTTTTATCTTCAATCCCTCTTCAATATTATCTCCATCCCAATACCTTTCGGTGAGGATAAACCCATTATCTGCTTTTCTGATTTTTATTTCATTCATCTTTTAAGTCCTCCGGATGTTCTTCAAAATATTTTTGATATTCTTGAACTAATTTTTCTTGCCTTTTCTTAAATTCTTTTTCAAATTGTTTCATCTTGAGTGTTGCCTTTTTGAGCAGAAGGCATAACTGCTGTTGGGGGGCTGGTGACAGGTGATGAATAACCCGAAGTACGCACCTATGCGGTTGTTTCAAAGCCGACCAACAATGCGTCACTTAATCCCTATCCCTAATTCTCTTTTTCTTCCAGACTTTTTTTTGCTATTAATTTCCAATGCTTTTGAGTTTCACCGTGCTTCTTCCTGAAGGTTTCTTCATCCTCCCAATCTTTGTGTTTTAATCCGTTGTGGTGTTCGTTCCAACAATTTTCGCAGTGAAAAAAGTCTCCTGTATTTATCATTTTCTGACAGCAGTGGCACTCTCTCTGAATTATGAAGCACATTATCTTTCCCACCTGCTGGTTGTTTCTACTCCCTCTTTTTCCCTCATCCAATAATACATTGCCTCATCTTCTTCGGTGAAAAATCTCTTTTCCCCGCATACATAACACCAAACATAGTTTATTTTTGCTTTATTGTATTTAGCTGTTGCGAGAGAGAAAGAATGAAATCCGTTATCGCAGTGGAAGTGTATTGCTCTCCAAATTCTAAATTTTCTCTTTAATTCGCCGTACCAAAATTTTATCATTTTGTTTCCTCTACCTTTTCTTTATCAGGATAAAATCTATTCATCGCTTTGGCATACTCTTGCATACCTGTGCAGATAGTTAGTCCAAACAGGTTAGTCATCTCCAATTTGTGATAATCATAATATTTTCCTTCAAATCTTTCAGATACGTGAACAATCTGAATATCTTTAATCACCTCAGGAAAATCCAACCTTATCATAGTTGGACATTCCTATAAACTGATTCATTTTTATCATTGCTTTTCCTCCTTGAATTGTTGGGTGTAACTATTAATTAATCTGATTAAGATTGAATCCATACTTTCTTTCTGATGGGTTTTTAATGCTTCGAGTAATTTTCTCGTGTGAGGATAAAGGCATATTGTAGTTAAAGGAGATTTGGTTGGGAATGGATTAAGCATAATGTCCTTGCTATACGTTATAGGTATTTAAGTGTTTCTGTAATCCTTGGCAACAGGATTATATATCATACAACGGGTTATTCATTTTTAGTGCGGTGTTAATCCTCTCTTGCTCTCTTATGTTTTGGTCTTCTTGGCTTAGTTCCTTTCCTTCTCTTTTCTCTAACCATATTAATTCATCAACGAGTTGGTCACAGAACTCCCGTATTAACATTGTTTCGTCAAAGGTGTGTTTTGCCCGAAACCGTTTATACACCAAGTCCATCCTTTCTTGTATTAGTTTACTTGTTAGAACCATCTTCCAGCTCCAAAACCTCTTTCCCTTCAAAATTAAGCAGTTTACTTTCTTTAATCTTTTCTATGAATATCCCAACGTCTTCTACTGGTTTATCTAAGTATTCGTACTTCTTTAGGTCTATTGGTTTAAAATTTTGTTTATTAATCCTATGTTGTGCTTTGCTCATCACGGCATTGTCAATTATTTCTGCTTCTGTTTTCTGTTCAGCCATCTTAAATACATCTTGTTCAGAACTGTTCATTACTGGTGGAGGTATTGTGAAAACAGGAATTAACTTATTGTTAAATTTTTTAGAGTAAATACATAATTTATCTACTTCACGTATCCCAAATTTTCTAATTTTCTTACGACAGAATAAACAATATTTATGTTCGTAATATCGCTTTCCCCAAGAATGATGTAAAATAAAGTTTTCGGTTATTTGATTCTTACAATTATAACAAAAAATGTCTTCTGGAGTAATGTAATAATAATTCTTAGTTTTTTGGGAGTAGAATAATCTTATATTCGGAATTTCCATTTTCATACCTCATAAAGTGGGTTATTCATTTTTAGTGCGGTATTTAACTTCTCCTGTTCTTTTATATTCCCCTCATCTTCTATTACGCCATTTAGTTCGTTCAGTAACTTTATTCTTTTTTTAATAACAATATCACTAAGACCAAATTCTAAAGATACTTTCATTATTATTTCGTTCACGTGCTTCTTTTCTGCGTACATCTTATTAATTAGATAAAATGCTCCGATTTTATTTTTGTAGTAATCCATTTTTATCCCCTATTTATTTTTATTTTTATTTTTAAGTTATTCATATTCGCTTGTTTTTCGCTTGTTTTTCCGATTTTTAGTTAAGAAAATACCCCCCAATATATAAACTTTTCTATTATTATTATTATTTTTATCCTGATTTTTATTTTTTTAAAAAAGTGATTGCGTATGGAACTTTCTGAGAGTAGGGGAAAAACACAAAATCATATTATTATTGTTTTTTTTTTTATTGCCCTTTTTTTCCTTGCTTTAATCTTATTTTACTGCTGTTAGCAAATTTATCTTTCTCGACTACTATACTACTATACCTATATACTGTAATATATATATTATATAATTATTTTCAATATAGTAAATAATAGATGAAAAAAGTGTCAAAAAAAAAACAATAATAATTACATTTTTGATTAAAAACCCCTATATCGTTATTTCCACGTGCAAAAAAGTTCCACACGCAATATTTCAAAAATAAATAATAATTTACTTTTCTCTTAAAATACCCATCAACTGAAACACATCCCCCAAACTCTTATCTGCTCCACACTTCCCGCAAACAAAGTATCCCCTTCCCCGAGGAATTGAGTAGCTCATCACGTTGCACTTGGCACAAAGCGTTAATTTATACATTTTAATCAACCTCAACCAAATCTTGAAACCTGTTCTTCTTTTCGAGCCAATACAGCTTAACTCTAACCCACCGATATTCCCCGCACTCTTTACAATATCTTCTGATTCTCTTATATTTGAATTGTTTGATTCCTTCAACCCATCCCTGCTTCTTCCAATAGGTGTAACGAGCATTGGGCAATTCAATCTGCCCTTTAGTCACAGTAGCCCACTTAGGCAGTTCTTCCAGCTTCAACACTTTACATAACCACATCTTACAAACCTCTCCATATCCAGCAATACCAATGCAGTCCGGTGTGGCTACATCTGCCTAATCCAACACATCCGCAACACTGACATCCAGCGTAAGTTCCCATATTCCACCCCACGTATCTATAAGCTCATTATTGATATTCCATAGATTTTTTCCATACCTTTTCATATAAACTTTTATCATAGCTTATTTAATTTGCACATTGATTAAATGTTTTAATCGCTTATCTGTTTTCTTAGATTTACTTATCATAGCTCACTTAATCTAAGCGTTGCTTAAAGGTTTTAAGTATCTTCAAATCTAACCAATAGTTCCTTCATTTAATCATTTTCACCTGATTGTGACGGTAATCCTTCCAAACTCTGAAAGTTCCATTACAGTACACGCAACGCTTCCTGCTCTTTAATTTATTTATCGGGTTTGTAAGTTGGTCTCTAAAGCAATGGGGGCAATGAACGAGCAAAGCCATTTTTGTACCTCTCTCCCTTTCTCGGTTAAAAATATCTTGTGGTTTCTTCCGCTTCCTTTCCCGAATGTTTTTAATTCCAAATATCCTTTATGTTTTAATTTACTTACCACCTCATACAATCCATCTTCACTACACCTAACCACTCCAATCAATTCAGGATAAGTGATATTATCCTTCACTGTGAGCATTACTTTAGTGCTTAGTCTTTCCATTCTTTCCTACACTTTGGCAATTCATAATCTTTAGTCATTTGCTGTGTGAAATCGTAAATCCGTACCAATCCCGTTTCTTTTTCTGCGTAAGGACAGCTGGACCGTTCGTGATTACAGTAAGTAACACCATCGGATTTAATCCTTAAGTATCCCTGCAATAAGCAGTAATGTTCTAAAGTTGGCATTTTGTTTATAACGTATTGTCTCACTATTTAAATTAAGGTACAACTTCGAGCTTCGCAGTATCAATAATTCTCTGGCGGTCGTACCCCATCTCTTTAATTGTGATAGATTGGTTGAGGAAATCTTGTAGGGATATTCTCCTAACACTGTGCAAGTTTGGTGAGGGAAATCCTTTCAGTATGAAAATCACATACTTAACATCTTGGCTCAACAACTGCTTAATAATATCTACGCTTATCCCCGCCCCGTTCTCATCAACACCCATCCAATCTTTCCCATCTTCGCTGACAAATACTTTCTTCCTGGCGTAGATTTGCTTTTTAGCGTTGCTTCGTTCAGTGAGATAAAACAATTCTCCATCGCTGTTTCTCCTTATTTCTCCCACGACTTTTTCTCGGTGTTTGATTTGGATTGGGTTCATCTAAACCATCCCGCTAGACTTTTATTCTTTGATAAGATTTTCCATTTAGCTCTCACTTCTGCGATTAATTTCTGGTCTTTTTGTGTCTTAGCTTTATGACACTCAACACAAAGTGTTTGGACATTGCTTAAATCAAATTCAGGTCCACCCAACGACACCGGAAAAATGTGGTCTGCGTTTACATTATTTCTATCTTTCTTCCCACACATTCGGCAAGTATAATCATCTCGGTCAAAACATCTCCATTTAACATCATTCCAATCATTTTTCTTCGCAATATCCCTCCAAAATACAGTGGTGCATTTTGCCGAGCAGGTATTATAACTCCGGTGGTTCTTCTTCTGGCACACCGGACAAATCTTCTTCTTTATCTGTTCTTTTGCTTCTTCGGGGATTATTACTTCGTACCTCTTCCTTTGTATCATATTCTGTTAATCTCTTACAACCTTTTTGGGAAGAATATTTCATCCTTTCCACCCAAACTCTTGAAATAATAGTTCTTGTACTTGGTCTTCACAATTCTTGCACAGCACAAGCATATATCCTCCTTCTGGCTGACCTTTTATAATTTGGAAATCTATCTCAGATTCTCTTTTACATAACGAACAGTTGTGTTTCATTGTAAATCAGTTATCCTGAAATTCAGGATAACTCATCCTCCTTTATAAAATTATTCAGGTTCTCCCCTTGCTTTTTCAAATGACTAAGCACCCTAACGTGACTATACGAACAGGGCAAGATTAACCATAACTTTTTCCTATAAAATCCTTTTGGACAAAATGCAATATAATCCAACCACAGTACATTCTTAGCGTGTTTCTGAAAGAATTTCCACAGCAATCTTCGGTGCAAAATATTTCCAAATACCCCTTCCTTTTCTCCGTATTCACGCATTTTAGAATCTTTACGTTGAATATCATAAGGCGGGTCTAAGATAACCCAATCCCAATCTCGTTTATCTTGCATTACAAATTCAAATACATCCATATTTTTAGTCGCTTCTGGTTGAGTAATATCAATTCTTTCAGTACCAATCTTGGATTTACCGCTAAAAAGGTGCAGAACCCTCACCGAATTACCAATAGTGTCTTTGATGATTTTTTCCACTGCGGGAGAAAATTGACCAAAGTATTTACCTTTAGTTGCACCCATAATTACTGTTTCAGTTTCTATCTTAGTTTTCATTGGCATTTCTCACACTTCTTTTGAATTTTATATTCCGTTGTAAATCTCTCCCCGCACTCACATACCCTCTGATACTTCAATTTAGGATAGTTCCTGTTCTTCTCCATCGGTATGTCAGTCCACTTCATTCTTTCCTCAGTTCATTAAATAGCAATACTCCCAACAGCACAACGATTAGCAATACTAAAAACGGATTGTCTGTCAAGGCATAAGTTAAAGTTACCGTGATGGTAGTGAGGATTATAGCAAAGCTCAGTAATCGTTTAAATGTTGTCATTTTTTATTTAAAAACTTCCTCTCGATATTCTTAACTAAACAATCCCTATCCATTTCTGTTTTCATTGACTGATACTTTAGATTCAAGATAAATTTACAAATATCCAAAGTTCTTTTATTGAGCAAATCTTGAATTTCACTCTCCAAATAAACGGTAGGATTGTTTACATACCACGCAGTCATTTCTTTGATGGTCTCAATGTCCTTCATTAATTGTTTTAGTTTAACTGGCATTTTGTATCTCTTTTTCTTTGGCATAATATTCCCTAATTCTATCGTGACATTCACATTCGCAGTCACTCGCTTGGCATTTAAAACTACACCCTTCACAATAAGTTGGTTGTATCATTGTTTAAAGTTGTGGTCTGCGGGGATAGAAATACCCCTATAAACTTGAGAGAGTTTGAGAGTGAGTAAAAATTCTCCCCGCAAATGTCCACTTTTATATTCCTTCAATACCACCACCAAAGGTTGGTGTGGGTTTTGGTTCTTTCATCTTCTCCATAATATCCTTCATATCTATCTTTCCATCGCTTTGTTGGATGATTTCTTGTACCTTCGCAACATCCCCGATGGTTTTCATCATTTCTTCCATCATCACTTTGTCTTCTTCCTTGCTCAAATCCAAAAATATTCCCCATAGCATTTTTTATCCCTCCTTAATCCATTCTTCTATATTTATCTCTGGTTTTAATTCCAAAAACTCTAAATCCGTCAGGTCTGCTCTCTGCCACTCAATCAGGTGAAGCGGTGTGATAAATCCGACTTCCACCCCCATCTTTTCTGCCAACTTAATCACATTAGTTTCTTTTCCACTCCTTACGTTAATTGTTTTAAAGTTAAAATCCCCTCTCCCTTCCAAGTAATATCGC
>ERZ1292632.3887-Hain-H43-01um-R2-3887-length-11089-cov-5_pt1 | contig 11089 bp, 11 predicted proteins | sample MGYA00564407_ERZ1292632 | MGnify/ENA primary metagenome ERZ1292632 (study PRJEB36523, sample SAMEA6512637) | groundwater metagenome | collected 2019-01-08 | study: AquaDiva: Metagenomics assemblies of 32 groundwater samples
CACCGGCGGATGGCTAATAGCTAATGGCTTATGGCTATTTGCTCTTTGCCATTTGCTATTTGCTGATTCATCCGTCGCTTGGATAAGAGCGATATCTTGGAGAAGATCGGAAAGATTTTCGAAACGCGAGGCAAAATGAATCAACTCCGACACGTTTTCCTGCCGCTCGACGAAGTTTGAAAAATTGCGCTCAAGGTAGCCGAGGTAATCGGTTTTTTCCAAAAAGTGTTCAACGAGTTCTTTTGGCGACGAAGCTTTTTCATGGAGAGTGTCCGAAAGCTCCGCGAATGTTTTTCTGGAGAATGTTTTAATGAGGCGCTCGCGGCTGATTTCATCTCTGTCGTTTGCGGCATATCGCAGTGCCGCGACGACATCCTTAATTTCCTTCCGCTCGTAGAATTTCAATCCGCCGAATATCCGATACGGAATCTGGTGTCGGAGGAATGCTTGCTCAATCGCCCGTGACTGGGCGTTCGTGCGGTACAAAACCGCGATAGTCGCCAATTCATTTTTACTTTTGAGATTTAAGATTTGAGATGAAATTACCTCTCCCTCCTCGTTCTCGTCGCCTACCTCGGTAATTTTTATTTTTTCGCCCTGCGGATTTTTTGTCCATAAATTTTTCGGCCGCCTGCGCAAGTTATTTTTCGAGACCGCCGCAGCGGCGGCAATGATATTCCTAGTGGATCTATAGTTTTCTTCAAGGAACGCGACATGCGCGCCCGACCAGTCCGATTCGAAGTTCAAAAAAGTTTCGAGATTCGCGTATCTCCAGCCGTAGATCAGCTGTTCGTCGTCTCCCACAACGCTTAAATTCTTATGGCGCCCCGCAAGAAATCTTACCAATTCATATTGCTTGGGATTCAAATCCTGATATTCATCCACGAGCAGCGCGTCGAAGGCTAGCTGGTATTTCTTGAGAACATCCGGATATGTTTTAAAAATATAAACGACTTTTTCTATAAGATCATCGAAATCGAAAGCATTATTTTCTTTAAGTTTCTTTTCGTATCCGGCAAAAACTTTAACAGCAAGAAAATCTTCTTTTTCTCGCGCCGTTCGAGTATCAAGTATTCGGTTGGTATTTTTCGCTGCCGATATTTTTTGATATACAACCGAGGGCGCCTGCTTCGATTTTTTTTCAGTTCTGTCGGCGGATGCCTTATACCCCTCAAGATTCTTTAATACTTTTTTTATGAGTTCGAACGAATCATGATTGTCAAAAATCGCGAAGTTTTGGGTTCTCCCGAGAAGATGGCCCTCTTTCCGAAGAATTCGAGCTCCAAGGGAATGGAATGTCCCGATATAAGGCTCCGCGCCTGCGCGCAATTTTCCGGCGCTCTTTGTAGCTCGTAGAAGCATCTCTTGCGCGGCTTTATTGGTGAATGTGAGAGCGCAAATTCTCCGCGACGAGACCCCTTCTTTTATAAGGTATGCCAATCGTTCCGAAAGCGTTGTTGTTTTTCCGGTTCCGGCTCCAGCGACAATCAAAAGAGGCGCAAACGGCGCCTCGGATGCTTTCTTTTGTTGAGAATTGAGTTTCGCTGGCATTATGATATACTCCTGTCTATCGGTACTATTGTAGGACAATTGAATATCACTAGAAAGCCGCTCATAATGGCTGTTTTTTTGTTGCCAATCATTTTTTTGGAGGCGGCTCAATATGGCGGGACTACACCTCCAGCTGCAACGAAAGTCGGTATTTTAGGCGGTGTTGCGGCGCGGGTTCAAGAAGTTGATGCGCAGCCGCACATTGTTGCGTATTCGCCCGTTGTCCCGGCAAGTCCGGTAAGCGACAAAGTGAATTCAGATGATAATTCATCGTCGGAGATATTTCCCGCTAGCTTGGCGGATTCCGGTATTCCCGCTAGCCAAGGATTTAACCGATCCGACCTCATAACCTATAAAATTCAGAAAGGAGATACCCTCTATGGCATTGCGTCATATTTTGGAATATCTCTCGAAACTCTTATAGAAGCGAATCCGTCGGTGAAGGCGCGTCTCATAAAACCAGGCGACGAATTAAATATATTACCAACCTCCGGAATCGTGTATAAGACGCAAGACGGAGACACGCTTGAGTCGATCGCCGCGCATTTTGGGATTCCTGAATCAAACATCAGTCAGTTCAATAAGTCCATCAACTTCGGTTCCTTAGGGGTAGGCGCATCGCTCATTATTCCGGGAGGAAAGAAAACCGCGTACAGCGGGTCAAGCTTGCCTGACTTCAAAAGCCAGTTCATGAAACCTGCCGATGGCTTCAACTGGGGAAAACTTCATCCGTACAACGCGGTTGACATTGCGAACACCTGCGGGACGCCGGTGCATGCCGCCGCGGAAGGGCTTGTGATTCCAGATAGTAGTATGGGTGAAGGACGCGGAGGATGGAATGGTGGATATGGAAACTTCGTGCTGATAGAGCACCCGTTCGGAGACGGAGTAAAAACCCGCTATGCGCACCTTAAAGAAGTTTTAGTCGGTATCGGCGACTATGTGAAACAAGGCGACAAGATCGCAACTATGGGTGATTCGGGAGAAGCGACGGGGTGCCACGTTCACTTCGAGGTTTACGGGGCGGAAAATCCGTTCGCGAAATAGCACTAAACTACGTTTCCTCCCGCAGCCTGTAACTAAATGCCTCCGCGAGATGTTCCGCGGAGATTTTTTCTTTTTGCCCAAGATCAGCGATGGTGCGCGCGGTTTTTAAAATCCGGTAATACCCGCGGGGCGAGAGCGTGCTCTTATCGAGCGTCCCCAAGAATTTTTCAGCGCCGCCGTCAAGATCAGCGAATTCCTCCGCTTGCCTAGAACTCATCTCAGAATTTGTCCTTATCCTTCGGCGCGCGGATAATTTTGCAAAACGATGTTCTTGGACCCGTCGCGCTTCTTCAACTTTTCTTCGTATCTCCGCGCTTATATCTTTCACGGGTTTCTTTTCCCTGAGATCGGATATTGCCACGCGCTGCACTTTGATTTGAAGATCTATGCGGTCGAGAAGCGGCCCGGAAATCTTTTTTTGGTATCGAAGCACTTCGCTTGCGGTGCATGTGCACTCGTGGTCTGGATCGCCCCAAAAACCGCAGGGGCAAGGGTTCATCGCGGCGATCAGCGTGAATCGCGCGGGAAATACGAGGCTCGCTTTCGCCCGTGAGATATGAACCGAGCCTGATTCGAGCGGCTGGCGCAAAGATTCCAGAATATTTTTTTGGAATTCCGGCAGTTCGTCGAGGAAAAGGATTCCTCTGTGCGCCAAGCTGATTTCTCCTGGTTTTGGGTCCGGTCCCCCGCCGACAACAGCTACAATAGACGCTGTGTGGTGCGGCGAGCGGAACGGACGTTGGGCCATAAGCCCGCCGGAACTCAATCCCGCGGCACTGTAAATTTTTGTCACCTCAATTGCTTCTTCGAGCGCGAGGCGAGGCAGAATTCCAAGCATTGCCTGGCTGAGTAAGCTCTTCCCCACTCCTGGCGGCCCGCTCATCAGAAGATTGTGTCCCCCGCTTGCCGCGATAGTCATGGCGCGCTTCGCGTTTTCCTGGCTTTTGATTTCTGAAAAATCCGGCGCGGAAATTTCTTCAGCTTCGAGTTCTTGCGGCGTCCATGGCTTGATAAGCCGCCGCCCTTCAAGAAATTCAATCGCGTCTTGAAATGTTTCAATGGCGATTATATTTACGCCGTCAATCACCGATGCCTCGTTCGCGTTTTGTATCGGCAGAAGCACGGATGTAAAGCCGACTTTTTTTGCCATCTCTGCAATATTGAGCGCTCCGGCTACAGGGCGAAGCCGACCGTCGAGGGCAAGCTCGCCGATAAAAAGCTTATCTTTAGTGTCGAATTCCTTTATCTGCCCCGTCGCAAGGAGATATCCTATCGCGATTGCGAGGTCGTATTGCGATCCGGTTTTTTTAACGTCCGCCGGCGCGAGGTTTACGGTTATTTTTCTGTTTTCCCTGTTTGGCGGCTTCACTCCTGAATTTTTGAGCGCCGAATTTACGCGTTCCTTCGCTTCATTCAACGCCTTGTCGGCTAGGCCGACGATATTGAACGCGTGAAGCCCGACATTCAAGTCAACCTCAACTTCGATAAGCCTCGATTTTATTCCTTCAAGTTCTGCGGAATATATCCGAGCGAGATTTTTTGTCATCCTACTTCCCTTTTTTGCATTGTTGGCAGAGCCGCGATTCAGGAGAAATTTCTAACACTTTTTCCTCGATCGTTTTTCCGCATGCCTCGCATACGCCATAACTGCCATTAGAGATTCTATCGAGAGCCGAATTAATTTCGCTTATGCGCGTCCTCAATACGTGCGCCGTCGCAAGTTTGTTTCCCAAGCTTTCCGCCTCGTTTTTCTCTTCATCATAATCATCAACATCGGATCCGAAATCCTCCGGCATCTCAGCCGCGGCTATATCTTTCAAAAGTTTCACTTTTTCTTTTTCTAGTTCCGTTTTTTGTCGCTGGAAATTTTTGTCCATTTTTTAAAGGGTAGTATGTTAGCCGATTGTAGTCAATAAAGCAGAATAAATCAGTTCAGTCCGCAATCGACTCATAGTGAGTTGTAACATTTCTTACGATCGTAAGAAATGTTACAAAAGAGTTACTAAAGCTAGCAAAAGTAAAAAGTTTTGAGAGTTAATAGGTTAAGTTAAAACAAGTTTTCATAATGCTCAAATTTTGGTTTTAGATTTTCATCAAGAGAAATTGCCACAAGGTCAATTCTCCACCCCTTTTCTTCTTTGATCAGATCGGGATTTTTGGCTACAAATATTTCACAGATCCTCGAAAGCTTTTTAAGTTTAGACCTGGTCAGATTATCTTCCGGCAATAATCCGGCAATATATCCGTCCGCTAGGCGGATTGCCGAATTGCCGGATTTTAAAGTTTTTACCTCGACAAAAACGAGAGTTTTATAACGGTCGATGGCGACGATATCAATCTCCCCAATTTTCGCCAGATAATTCCTTGCAAAAATTCTAAACCCCTTTGATTTTAGATAGTCGCAGGCAAGATCTTCGCCGAGCTTGCCAGTTGATGAAGTGTTTTTCATAAAATTATTGTACAATAAAACATGTTACAGACATAACACTAGACAAAGTTTCGCGATAAACAAGGACAAAAAATGAATGAAATTAAATCACAAGAAAATATCTCAAAGAAATTAAGCAACGAATACATCAGAGGGCTTATAACCGGAGAAGGTTGCTTCTCATTCTGCACAATTGGTCGCAAAGGCGACATCAAAAAACCAAAAATTCCCGCCTTCATTCTTTCGATGAGTATACAAGATAAAGAATTGATAATCCTAATAAGGGAAACTCTTTCGCTTAAAAATCGAATCTACGAATATGGACCACGAATTGCGAAGGACAGATATAATCGGCAAAAAATGATAACTCTTATTGTGAGAGATTTCGGTCAGCTTAAAAACATCATTGTGCCACTTTTTTATAAAAAACTTGAAGGCCATAAAGCACAACAATTTGAGGAATGGCTTGAAAAAATCGGAAACGATCCAGACGTTCCTGAGCGTTATAAATTCATTTATAAGCTTCACAAAGTAGGTTTCTATGACAAAAATCCAAAGTTTCTTTGAATGGTTCGTTTGTCGCGAAACTTTGATTTTCCCAGATTTTAAAAAATCCTTATTTACCAATGGTTTGTCAGATTTTGCTAAAAACGATGTTTGGCAAATGTTTGTCAGAAATTAAAAAACCTATATTTATCAACACGATTGAATTTATTGATAAATCCCAATTTATGCCTCTGACAAACAATTTTGTTTATCAGATAGTTCGACAATCAATAAATAATTCGGCAATAATGCGGCAATTTCTAATTGCCGCATTATTGCCGGAACTAACACATTACCCGGGAACAAGCGCCGCATTCTTTAATTTTTGTCAAAGAATCGAAGCTTGACTATACTAAAAAAATATGCTATAAAACAAAAGCTCATGGGATTCTTCCCGGAGTGCGCTGTGCAACCTGTTGTTGCATAGTTGGCCAGTGAAAGTTTAGTTGAAAATTTGTAGTTTAGTTTATGATAAGACAAAAACAACCAAGTCCACCGGCACTCGTCGTGTCTGTGGATCAACTGATAGAGGAAACTGCCACCGGCAGTTTCTCAACAATGCTCTTCGTGAGCATCACTGGCCACTGGCCCGGAGGGCGTCCATCCATTGTCGGGCTCATTGTGCGGAAGACCGATGGGACAGAATTTGTGAATGATACCATCGACATCTGCAGAGCCGACGATGGACAACATAGGGGACAGCGCTTTCTCACCGGTCTCGAGTCCGGCCGTCACTATTCCTATACGGTTGATTCCGGAGGGAAAAAAGAGACGGGCCTGATCAAGGTGGAGAAACCCAAACCCGAATCGGAGCAAGCAAGGATGGAGCGGGAAAACCGCGAGTATGCTGCTGCGTGCGAAGCGGCGGCGCTTGCCTCTGAAAAAGAGGCAATGGCAAGTCCCGAAGCTTTGGGACTCAAAAAAGAAACACTTCTCCTAAGTCTTCAGAAGGCTAAGAGTCAATTCGAACCGCCGAAGGTCAATCCGATTCACATTCATCTTGGGATAGTTGAAGAACCGTTGGGGTCACATACCATTACCGTCACTGTGCTGTCGAAAAATGGCGCTGGCGGGAGCGTCTGTGTTCCCAATTCTGCTTTAACTATCTCCATCGGCGGCAAGAGATTCTCCACGCGAACAGATTCGAATGGAGTTGCCGTTTTCACGAGCGAGGTGACGCGCGAAGAAGTGGTAAAAAACGTCACCGTCTCAGTTGATGGTACCGAGACCACCGAAAAAGCAAAACTGTTTGGGCCGCCATCATCGCCCAAACCCTAATGAAAGGCACTATGGCAGCAGAAACAAAAAAATGGGGTTGGCTAGACACGCTAACCATTGTGAAGGAGATCGTTGATCTCCTGGGGCTCGCCGCCTTTGTTAAGGTATTCTTCAGCGATAAGAACGCCAAGAAAGTCGAGGCGTGGATCGCTGCGGACTACAGGCCGAAGGTCGCGAAACTGATTGCGAATCTTCAGCCTAACCGCGGGAATAACCTACTGCGGCGTCTTAGAGAGGCGGACAAGATTGGGGAAGAGGACCGGCTCTCGAGATGCCTCGGCAAATTCGTTGATGACGATGATGCCGATGACATCTTCAAGTTGCTTGATTCGGTCAATGATGACCAATTCAACGCAATAATGATGGTCCTTGAGGACGACAGGGTCCACCAGTTCTTGGTGCGAGCAAAAAATTGGTTCAAAACGAACAAGGATGAATTCGACGCCGCGGTGCGCGTTCGAATTGAAACATGGCTGAAAGACATCGAGAAATGGGAACGGGAACAGCTGGCGAAAGCCGCCGCGAGGACACCGAACCCGACCGCCGTTAAGCTGTTGGAGAATCCCTTGCGGATTTTCCCGTGGTTTTTTCGGCGGCACAAAGGACCGGCGCTCTACTTGGCGCTGATCCCGGCCTTCTTGCTGGGAGCAACGCTTTATAGCGTCATCAAGAACAGCCGGTTTCTTAGTCGCCTAAGAATCGGAGAGTGGATCGGGGAATGGATGCCGTTGGCATGGACGTTTTTCGGAGTGGCATGGCCGCTCTTCGCGATCCTCGTTATTCTGGGCGTACTGTGGCTCTGCGGCCGCATCGCGCACAGGAAGGCCGCCAGTCCTTAAACTCTTAACAAGAAAGGAAAAATTATTATGGGAACAACCCACAATATCTGGCTCGCGGTCCAACTAGTGGCCGCAGCCATCGCATCGGGTACGAGGGGAGCGCTCGCGCGCGCCCATCCGTATCCTGAAAAGTACGTTAAAGGATTGGAGCGGGGAATCGCATGGACGATCGCGTTGCCGCTCTTGCCGGCGGCAATCGGTGTTTACTGCGGTCTGTCGTGGCTCACCGCCATGGCAGGTCTTATGTGGCTTGGCGCCTTCGGCCTACTCGCCGCATATGCCGCACCGCTCGGGATACTCATCGGCTCCCTGTGGGAGGCCGGCGGGAGACTCATTGACGAGCCTGAGCCGTCGGGAAGCGGATTCTTTCTCTGGCGGTGGATAGGGCGGTGGATTGATCTTCCAGGGAAGACGTTCCGCGGGGCATTCCGGTCGGTCGAGGAAGGGGCGAAAAGGTACGTTGGCTTCGTGCGGGGGATAGCCCTTGCCGGAGTCGTCGTGTCGTTCTTGCTCTCAATTGTTCCAGTACGGAACAATATCCTAGCCGTGCCACTGCTTCTCGTGGCCGGCGCGCTCGTCTGGCTCTCTATGGATTGGAAGACAGCGGGCGGGTTTTGGAAGAAAACGCTTCGAGCGACGGCGCTCGGAACGGTCGTAGTCTCGATTGCGTTAGTCTTCCTGCCAGGAACGGTCAGAGCCATAGGCGGGAAGCTTAAACTCCTCGACCCCTTCATGAAGAAGGCGGTAGAAACAAACGGAAGGAGCCTCTCGACGAATGGAATCTTCGGCGCAAGGCAAATGGACACAAACCTCATCGTTTATCGGGTGTTCCTGGGAGAGACCAACGTTTTTATCCCGGACAACACAGACATAGTCAAGATCGACATGTCAACTGACCGATTCACAGGATGGATTAACATTCCGATGACGTGGAGAATGGGGCAATGGAGGGCAGACGCGAACAAAGGAGTGTTCGTCCAGGCGTTTGGAGAAAAGGCTCCAGAATGGATCCCCCCAAACGCGACAAAGTCATTCCCTTCGGTAGCGTTCCGATTGAAGGGCGAGGGCACAGTTACCCTTCGCGGACGACGGTAGTTATGCACATTGACCGCGCGCGAAAAATCACAGCTCCACTTGCACGACGCAACGGAGCTGGACAAGCGCGCGCGGAGAAAACAAACCCCCGGTTGGCATGGATGCCACCCGGGGGACTTTTTTATACAAAACCAAGCACCGTTTCGTTCGCGGCGGATTTATCGCTTTTTCGATTCGATCGCATGCAGGCGTCGCTCGAGAACATCTACTCGCTTTTCGAGCCGCTCAAACTCCTCGCGCCACAACGACGCATAGCCCGCAAGATGAAGGTCGAGAGCGTCGAGCCGTTGGATAACTTCCTCGAGTTTGATCTCGATGCGGTCAGTTTTTTTTTACAACCAAGTCAAGGCTATCTTTGGTCGCCGTTTTCTCAAAACCGCGCGCAACCATTTGGGTGAGCCTGTCAAGAGTTATTTTTTTCTCTTTTGCCATATGTTCCAGCGTAGAGCAAAAATCTTATATGTCAAACTCGAAACCCCAAAGCGCACCATTTTTCTTAAAAGCGATCGTGTATAATATATGTTATCGTTCAATGAAAAAATTTTTGAGAGCGCAGATGTTGCCAGTAATTGTTTTTATTACTGGAGCATGCGTATTGATTATAGAGATAGTGGCAACCCGCATACTCGCGCCATACTATGGGAATACGATCTTTGCCGTTTCAAGTATTATTAGCGTCATACTTGCGGCGTTAAGTTGCGGATATTATGTTGGCGGAAAACTTGCGGACAAGCGGCCATCGCTCGAATGGTTTTTCGGCATAATTCTTGTAAGCGGATTGAGCGTGCTTACCCTCCAGTGCATAAGCGCAATCGCTTTGCCTATATTCGGATACGTTTTTTCGATCATATCCGGGCAGATCATATTTTCACTGGTTCTTTTTTTTCTTCCCGCGTTTTTGCTCGGCATGCTCTCTCCATACGCGATCAGGTTGGAAAAAGATCAATTTCCGGATGAGGGCATCGGAAGCGGGGCAGGAAAGATTTTTTTCTGGTCAACGACGGGGAGCATAATCGGAAGTTTATTAGCGGGATTTGTGTTAATTCCGAACTTCAGCATAAGTCAGATCATTATCGGCAATGGCATCATTCTTTTTTTGCTTGGATTTTTGCCGCTTTTAAGAATTGGGGATAAAAAAGCAAATTTTTTATGGGGATTTTTGATCGTCTTCGGTTTTAGTTTAATTTTATCATTCGGGTCGGCTAAATTTGAAACTGGAAATAATGTTTTATACAGCAAGGACGGCGTATATACGAAAATCGTAATTTCCGAAGGCGAATACAATGGAAAGCAAGCGAGATTTTTGTGGCTTGATCGAGGCGTTCATGGGGGTATATTTCTCGATTCCGATGAGGACGTATTTGAATATCCTCGGTTTTACGCGCTCTATAAAATTTTTAAGCCGGATATTCGGAATGCGCTGGTCATAGGAGGTGGCATGTATGCGATTCCGAGAGAGTTGCTTAGGGACGCGCCGGGCGTAACGGTGGACGTTGCCGAAATCGAGCCATCGCTCTTTGACCTTGCGAAACGGTATTTTAGGGCAACAGACAATCCGCGCTTGCGTAATTATGTTGAAGACGGACACAGATTTCTCAACGACGCCAATTCAACATATGATTTGATATTCGGAGATGCGTATCATTCGCTCGCTTCCGTTCCCTCGCATCTCACCACAAAGGGATTTTTTTTGTTGGCAAAGGAGAAATTAAGCGCGGACGGAATATTCATCGCGAACATCATTGGAGATTTATCCACAGAAAAACCATCTCTCATTATGTCAGAGATCAGAACTTTTCAAAGCGTGTTCCCGAATAACTATTTTTTTGCAGCTAAGTCGCCAAGAGAAACCGGAGTTCAGAACATCATGTTTGTAGGATGGAACAGCGACAAAAAAATAAACATACGCGATCCTAAATTTTTGGCGGATGCGCATCCTCTTATTCGCTCACTAGGCACAAAAACGATTGATGCGCAGAAGTTTGATTTATCCGGTTATCCGGTTTTAACCGATGATTTTTCTCCGTCAGAATACTTAGCGGCGCAAGTGTTGCGGAGGCAAAATGGTTTCTAGATTTTCGAGCAATATATAAGCAATGAAAAAACTCAAAACCCCGCGTCATGAACGAGGGGTTTTGGGAAAGCGATAAAATAGTAACGCTTAACAAGCAAGACCAGCCCCGATGGTGCCGCCCATGAGTGTCGAAACGAGATACGGCAACCCGCGCGCGAAGAGTGCAACGACAATGGAAATAGCCGCATAAATCAAAACATTGCTCGCAGCCTTCACTTTTTCTGGGTCTCC
>ERZ1292632.3889-Hain-H43-01um-R2-3889-length-11088-cov-6_pt1 | contig 11088 bp, 11 predicted proteins | sample MGYA00564407_ERZ1292632 | MGnify/ENA primary metagenome ERZ1292632 (study PRJEB36523, sample SAMEA6512637) | groundwater metagenome | collected 2019-01-08 | study: AquaDiva: Metagenomics assemblies of 32 groundwater samples
AGACGCGCCCCTTGCGCGTGGCGGTGCGCAACTAAAGACCCAACCATGAGCTGCGCCCCCACCCCCCACATCAAAAACCGGCGGCTGACCTGGGAACCCTGCAAGCGCGCCGCCCCCGGCGCCAAGACGGCCGCCGCCACGGGCACACCCGCGCGGATCACTACCACGGCGCAGTGGTTTCGCAAGGCCAGCATCTACGGCAAGGCCACCGTCCAGGGCGCGGCCAACACGGACAAGGTGTGGATCGGCGTCAGTTCCGTGGATGGGGAGAACGCCATCGAGGTCTTGGCGGGCGGCGAGGTGATCATCGAGGCCCCCGAGGGCGGACGCTACAACCTGGCAGATTTCTATGTCGATGTGGCGGTCAACGGCGAAGGCGTGGTGGTGGTGACGGACGCCGATCGCGGAACGGAAATCACAGCATGAAAACCTTCCTGAAAACCCTGCCCCTGTGGGCGCTGGCCGCCGTGCTGCTGTATGGCACCGGCGCGGCCGTCACCGTCATCCGCCGCCTGAACGACCTGGCGGACGTGCGCCTGCCGGCCACCATCAGCGCGCCCAACACCAACCTGGTGTGGAACGGCACCGCCTGGACCAATGGGCCCAGCAGCGGCGGCGGCGGGTTCACCGGCAACGCCAACCAGTTCAACAGCAGCGGCGGGAAGACGAACATCTCGCAGTACGCGCCCGTCACCAACTTACAGGCGGCAGTGGGAAGCTACGCGTCTCCAGCGTATGGGTTCAACTTTGCCGGAGAAACGAACAGCGGTTTGCTCATGCCAGAAGTGGATAAGTTGTCGCTTTCCATTTCGGCTGGCCGCTCTGCGTTGTTCGCGCCGACGCGCACGACACTCGGTACCAATAACTTTCTGGATTTTATTCTTTCGGGTTCCACCAACACCACAAGCCAGATCATTTTCCAGGGTGACAATGAGTTGGTGCGCTGGAGTCAGGCACGCTTTGGCGCGGAGACTGGCAGCAATGCCGGCAGTGATTTCCAGATTTGGGCCTATGACGATGCGGGGGCATACGTTGACACTCCATTTCAGGTTGTCCGCGCCGCCGGTGGCGCGATCACGGCGGCGCGTCCGTTCTTGATGTCCAATGGTTCCACCAATGCTGGTACCGCTGTCTTTTTGTCCACGGTTACACTTTCCAATCTGAATGCAGTTCTGGGAACGGATGGCACTGGCAAGATCGTAGCCACGAACGCTTCCGGTGCTACCGCGCTTTCTGCAATCACAGCCGCGACCGGAGCTAATGTCATCACCAATCTGGATTACAACCAGACTTGGAAATGGTGTATGGCGAACGCCTCAACAGGGTTGAAGCTTTCCGAGCACGCGGCGGGAACTGGCCATGGCTGGTTGCTTTACATCGACACGCTGCCTGACAGTCTGGTGCATGGTTTTGCCAATGACGTTCGTGGGTTCAACGTCATGTATGCGAGTTCTTACACGAACCAATGGCTGTTCAACACCAACGGTCCAAGTTATCCGGTGATCGCGTCCCAGTTTTCCACCAACACTGGCATCAGTTTCAACGGAGATTCAATGGTGATTTCAGCAGGTGCAGGTGGGAATATAGTGGCCACGTTCACAAATGCCGCGCTGATCGCCACCAACTACCTTTCGCCTTGGGCGACTGAACTCACTTACACAGGAGGAACCAATGTGGTGATTCCACCGACAGCCAATGCCTTTCACTTGCTTGTCACTAACACCACACACATCAGTCTTTCCAGCGTGCCGAGCCGCCTCTGGACAGCCTGGGTAGAAATCGAGCAGGCGAGTCCGGGCGGATTTGCGGTGACGTTCACCAACACGTTTGATTTCTCCGGCCAAACCGCACCCACGATTACCACCAACTCTGGGAAAATGGATAATCTGGAGATCAAGTCCAATTCCAGAGGCACGAACGTTTCCGCTTGGGTATCGCAAAACCATCAGCCATGAAGCACCTGGGTCACATCATCGCTGGACTGCTGTTCTTGCTGTTGATTACTACGGCAGTTGCGCCTCCCTTCCTGTTCATTCCTCCGACTGAACAATCGTTTTTGCTGGCTTACTTCAAGCTGGATGAAGCGAGCACGGGAGATCGAACTAACGTTGTTTGGACGGATTTATTTAACATTCCAATCAATTCAACTACTTGTGTAGTGACAAACGGCACCGGCTGGAGCACGCCATACGTAGCCGGCAAGAAAGGCAACGCAATCAACCCCAATTTCCTCTCCTCTGGTTTGGTGAATGGCAAATGGTTCGCTGGCGTGGATAATGGCCCTCTCTTTCTGGCCATGACCAATCATTCTTACACGTTGTCTTGCTGGGTTTATCCCAACAACGACGGTATGGGAACCGCACCGCCGTATGGTGTGTTTGGCAAGTGGGATGAGGCAACCGAGATGGAGTATTGCATCTTGATCGATGAAAACAGCAAGGTGAACTTTCGACACTGGGGTGATGATGGCTTTGGAACTCCGGTTGAATATGGGGTGATAAGCTCTACGGCAGTTTATTCCAATGACTGGAACTTTGTGGTGGCCACGTATGATACCAATACTATGACTATGAGTCTGTGGGTGACAAACAACAACGCAGTTGGTTCATTCACCCAGGTGACCAACGTGACTTCCAGTTGGAGTTACACAGCCACCAACTCTACGACTCCATTCTATCTCGGCACGCTCGATTCGATAGTTTACTGGCAATTGAACGGCTATCTCGATGAAGTGGGCATCTGGCAGGGGTATGCGTTCACGGATGCCGATTTTAAGTTCATGTGGAACAACAATGTTGGACGCACCTTCAGCGCTAATGCGCCGCGCCGGCCAGGAGTTGGGAAATTCCAATGAAACTCTGGCGCTACATTCTATGCTTGGGTTTGGTGCTGGGGTTTTGCTTTAGCAATCCAGTTACGAATAGTGTCAGTGCACCGCCGCTCTTATTTGTTCCAGCAAAGCAACAAGGTGGTGCAGAAGACCCTGCCGCAACTTCGCTGACCAATTTCGTTGCGTATTGGAAAACGGATGAAGAAAGCGGCACTCGATTCGACCAATCTGCAAACGATCAGGCTTTGACGGATAATAACACTGTTACTTTCGCGGCGGGAGTTAAAGGCAACGCCGCTTCATTTGCTAGCGCAAGCAGTGAAAAACTTAGCCGCGCCGATTCTGCAACACTATCAATGGGTGACATTGACTATTCATTCTGTTGTTGGGTTAAGTTCACAACCTTAACAAGCAATGCGGGAAATGGTCGTGGAATAATGGGCAAGTTCGACATTGGTGCTGGTGAACGAGAATGGTTGCTTTACTGGAACGACTACGAAGGCAGCAGCTTGTATTACGTTCTATCATCCACTGGAAATGTTGCTGAACAAACTGCCTTACGAGCTTCGTCTTTTGGTGCTCCAAGCACAGGCGTTTGGTATTTCGTAGTTTGCTGGTATGATGCTGCGGCGAACACCGCAAACATACAAGTAAACAATAGCACGGTGGATTCTACATCTTATACAGGTGGGTCAAATAATGGAGGGGCTGTATTCCTATTCGGTAAATATGCCAATAGTTCAATTTGGGACATTTACCATAACGGTCTGATTGATGAGGCGATGGTGGCAAAGAGAGTTTGGACGGCGGCAGAACGAACCTACCTTTACAATTCCGGCGCTGGCCGCACCTACAACCCAGGAACCGGAAAGTTTGAATGACGCCAGAACTCAAAGCACAACTTAATGCCCGTGTTGCGGAGTTGATCGCGGCCATGACGCCAGCGCAGCAACAACACGTTGCTGAACATAAGCGTTATCAGCAGGTGCTTTGGACTGTGGACACTGGTTGGACTGGTGACGGGACACTTGAATATTCGGTCACGGAGTATGTTGGGCCAAGCGAATTGCAGGAAGATAATGGCGCAACCAAACCTGGCGCGGAAGGCTTGGCGAAGTTCACCGATATTGACGGATCAATCTGGATTTTCAGCCGGGATTTCTCCACGCAACCAAGCAGGAACCGAGATTGGACGCAGGTGGTAAACGCCGTGTTTTAAGCCAATGAGAGAGCAGCCCAGGCAACTAACATGAACCGTCAACGATCAAAGACACTCCGCTGCGGGAGAGCACAGATCGGGAAACGTTACCGGAATGCGACGTGATATGGGAACTACATCTAAAGAGCGTGTTCAATGGTGGCTGTCGATTCTGATCCCCATCATCATATCGCTTTTTGCCCAGGCGGTGCTATACGGGCAGTTCACCGCTGGAACCGCCGCTCGGATCAAGAGTCTTGAGGATGCGGATGCCGGCATTCGCACTGAAATGATGCCGATGGAGAAGCGGATGGAAGTGTTCTTCCCGCGCAAGGAGGCAATGGCCATGCAACGCGAGATCACCGACATCAAAACCGATGTGAAAGAAGGCCGAGTCGAGATACGCGAGATCAACTCGAACGTGAATTTGTTGCTGCGTCAGTCAACCAAATGACAACAAGCAAGCATGAACGAACTCATCAGCCAGATCGTGGAAATGTCGCCGGCCGCCCTGTTTGTGCTGGGCTTCAACGGGCTGGGCCTGGCGCTCAAGAAATCCCCCGTGCCGGACTGGACCATCCCCTATCTGCTCGGCCTTTTGGGCGCGCTCCTCTACCCCTGCATCACGGACCCGGCCAAGGTGTCCTACACGATGGCCTATCCCGTGGTTTATCAGGCGATGACCGGCGCGGTGCTGGCCGGCGCCAGCGTCTATTTGAACCAGATCACCAAACAGTTCCTCAACCGCAACAACCCACCCCCACCCAACCCATGAACAAGCTCCTGAACCTCGCCTGCCTCCTGTCCCTCTGCGCCTTGACCGCTTGTGTCTCCGGCGCACGCACGTCGCTGGACGAATCCAACACCTACACCGCCGGCAAGAAGATCCGGGGGCCGCGGGTGAACGTCGGAAATTTCCTGGGCGTCACCCTGCTCTCCATCGATACCGGCCTGCAATCCGCGTTTGAGGAGCCGACCGTCGTGGCCGGCGGCTCGGTCCTGAGCAAGACCGGGATTGAAGCGTTGAACGCCGCCACGCGCTCCGAGCGCGGCGGGATCAAGACCGTGGGCTACAACGTGAAACAGGCCCAGACGGACGTGAGCACGAACGCCGCCCCCACCGTCGAAGCCCTCGGCGGCGCGGCGGGTAAACTGATCAACAAGGCCGCCGGCGCGCCTTGACGAAGCCGGGCAATGAAACCACGGAAGACACGGAACACACGGAAGCGTCCAAACGTTTAGACCACTGACTACTGACCACTGACCACCGACCACTGATGAGCACCCGCCACCGCGCCTACTACCCCATCGATGACGCGCCCTTGCGCGCCGGCGACGGGTTTTGGATCGGCGTCGATGAGAGCCTCGCGCCGGACCTGCTCCCCGCGGGGATGGTGGCCAGCGCCACGAACAAGCGCTTTGTCAAGGGCCAGGCGCATGACCGGTTGGGGAACATGATCCTGCCCCTGGGGCCGAGCAATGGCGCGTTCGACGTGAGCGCGGGCGCCGTGCGCGGGGCCGGGCTCTACAGCGAGCCGGGCGGGGAGGAGTGGTGGCTGGTCGCCGCCGCCGGCAAGGTCTATCGCTGCCGGCCCAACAACCAGGCCGTGGAGATCGCGCTCAATGGGGTGGCGCTCACCGATGAAGTCGCGTTCACCCAGGGCAACGAGCAGTTGCTCTTGGGCCGCGGGTTCGACGCCGCGCCGCTGCGCCTGAAAACCTTCGACGCCGGCTTTGAAACCATCACGCAGGAGACCAGCGGCGCGGGCAATGGCACGGGCACGCTGCCCCTGCCCAACTTCCGCTACGCCGCCTACCTGCAAAACCGCATCATCGCCGTGGGCGCGCAAGACATCGGCTACGTGTCCGACATCCGCAACCTCACCCGCTACTCGATCCTGAACGCTTTCCGCGTGAACACCGGCGACGCGGATGAGCTGGTGCGGATAGTGCCCTTTGGCGAGCAGGCGGTGGTGGCCTTCAAGACGCAGAGCATCTACCCGGTCACCGGGCTGTCGGCGGACGGCAGCGGGGATTGGAGCAACGCAGTGCTCGGGGACATCACGCGCACGCACGGCCTGGCCGCGCCGCGCGCGGTGGCCCAGGTGGGCAACGACCTCTGGTATCTGGGCACGGGCGGCCGGCTGACCAGTGTGCGCCTCAACGAACAAAACAAGCTGCAGTTGCGCGACGTGCCGTTGACCGACCGCATGAGCGAGACGATGGCGCGCGTCAATTCCGCCTACCTTGACAAGGCGATCCTGCTTTACCTGAACAACAAGACGGACTCGAAACTGTTCCTGTTCCTGCCCCTGGACGACGCGCGGACGCTGGGGGGGAATGTTGCGGCGGGCACCTACTCTGGACTCGGCCAGTTCGACCCGGTGTATGGCACCACGTACTACACGCTGACGATTTCCGGGCTGACGGCGGGCGTGAAGTATCGCTACGAGCCGGGCACCCGCGAGGTGTCGCTCGTGAATGGCGCGTCCACGCACTACGGCGCGACGGACTTCACCGCCGCCGGCACTACGGTGGAATTGCACGGCACCGCCGGCGCCGCGACGGCCACCATCAAGCCCGTACTGTATGAGGGGGTGTTGAATGCGGTGCTGGTCTATGACTTCAACGCGCCCACACTGCCCGGCCAGGACGTGCCCGGCCAGTGGATGGGGGTGGACGAGCAGGACGGGCTGGCCATCCACTCCGCTTGGATCGGCCATTACCACGACCAGCCGCGCGTGATCTCCCTGGGCCACGACGGCGTGATCCGGCTGCATGAGGAGGGGTTTGAAGACCAGACCCTGGCGGCCGTGGCCACGCCCTATGTGGATCTGTTGGTCAATACTCCGGCCGCCGCCGGCCAGACGTTGCGCGTCAACGGCGGCACCATCCTGACCGTCGCCGGCAGCAACTCCATTACCGATCCCCCAACGACGGGTGAGTGGGGAGCGGGTGCTCCGCCCAATTACGTCACCATCGCCGCCACCAACCTGTGGCATACGGTTATCAGCTTTAACCCCGCGGCCACCTACCAGTGGACCTGCCCCAACACCACACCCAGCCAGATCGACCGCGGTGTGCGTTTCACCAGCACCAACGGCGTCGTGCCGGAGATCAAGATCAACGGCACGCCCGCCACCGGCTACGCGGGTGCGTCCAACTGGGCGTACATCGACTCGCACAGCGGCACGGAGATCGCCTGCGTGCCGATTACGAGCAGCATGACGACGCGGGGCTACACCTGCGACCAGGACGGCCGCAAGCAGTTCCTCCAGGCCAAGCTCGATCTCTCGCTCTGGAGTCCCAGCCTGACGGTGACCGCGATCGTGGATGGGGTGAACGAAACCTCGGCGCTGCTCAGCGCCCTGACCAAGGACCGCACGGCCTTCACCACCTGGCAGGCCGCCGCCTACAGCACCGCCAACCCCAACGACGACGCCACGGACCCCTACCGCGAGGATTACAGCCTGCCCCTGCCCGCGCTGGGGACGGACCTGGGGGATAACGGCGTCTATACCGACGAGTTGCAGGACCACGAGGAGCCGGTGCGCATTGCCGAACGCGGCCGGTACGTGCAATTGAAGCTCGCCAACACCCAGGGCCGCGCCACCGTGCGGGCCTTAACCATCGAGGCGCTGGCCATTGACCGGGCGCTCGTCGCCCGCACCTGATATGGCACAATCTGTTTCCGTCACGTTCCGCAAGCTGCTCCAGAGCGGCGAGAAACTGGTCAACGCCAAGCTGAACCAGATGCTGGACCTGGTGTTCACCATCACCGGCACGGTGGAAACCAGCGGCCTGGCGAACCTCGCCGTCACCAGCGCCAAGGCGGAAAACTTCGGCGCATGGTTTGAGGGGGTGGACACTGGCACGGCGACGGACCATTACGTGACGGTGACGAGCGGCATCAGCGCGCACGCGACCGGCATGGCAGTGTTTTACCCCGTGGCGGTCACCAACACGGGCGCGGTCAACGTGGTGATCAAGCCGACCGGCACCGCCCTGGCCAGCAAGGACCTTTTCCAACCCAACGGCCAGGAATTGTTGCCGGGCATGTTGCGCGCCGGCAGCTACGCGCTGATCCGCTACGACGGCACGCGGTTCCAGTTGCTCGGTTGCACGGACCTGCCGGCCACGCGTTACGTGGAGACCACCGGCAGCGCCAACGCCTACGTGGCCACCTTCGGCGCGGCGACCGGCTATCCCACCGCCGCCACGCTGGCGCAACTGGAGGGCCGGTTGTTGCTGCTCAAGGCCAGCTTCGCCATCACCGGCGCCGCCACGCTCGCCGTCGATGGCCTGGCCGCCAAAGCCATCCGCAAACACAATGACCTGGCCCTGGCCGGCGGTGATATCAAGGACGGCCAGATCTTCGCCGTGGTCTATGACAGCGCGGCCAACGGCGCGGCGGGCGCCTACCTGCTGGTCAGCCCCATTTCCGCCGCCACGCCGCCCACGCTGGTGGCGCTCTCCCGCAATCTGGTCATTCAGAACAACGCCGGCACACCCAACAGCCAGGTGGATGTGGATGCCGACGACGTGCTGCTCGTCAACAGCGCCGGCGCGGGCTACAAGGCCAGCGCCGTGAACCTGACCATCGACATTGCGGTGGGCGGGGCCAACGGCCTGGACACTGGCGCGGAGAACAACGACGCCTGGTATTACGTCTGGGTGATCTACAACTCCACCACCGACACCGTGGCGGGCCTGCTTTCCACCAGCAGCAGCGCGCCCGTGCTGCCCACGAACTACGATTACTACGCCATGGTGGGCGCGGTGCGCAACACTAGCGGCAATTTCGTGGCGGCCATCCAGACGGACAAGGACGTGAACTTTGCCATCAGCAATGTGTTCACGTCCAAGGATAGCATCACGACGTATGCCGTATTGAGCGGCGCGGACCTCACCGCCTTCCAGGCGCTCGTGCCGCCGATTGCTAAAACGGCCGTGGTGACGGTGGGCCACTCGTCCCCCATCGCAGGAACTGATGCTTATGCGTTCGCGGTGGCGAGGGACGCGAATGGGTTGGGCGAGCAGATGGTGGTGTTCCAGCCGGCTGGCTTGAACACGGGGATGGATAGCTTTAGATGGGGCGCCACCCTGAACCGGGTGCCGTTGGCTTCCCAGAATCTCGCCTGGAAGACGGGCGCCGTGGAAGCGGGTGACTTCCGCATGTCCGTCTCGGGTTACACGCTATGAACCCGCGCCTTAAAGAACAGCAAGCGACCAGCGCCGAGGCGCTGTTGGGCGAGGTGCTGGCCTTCTGCCGGCAGCACGGGCCTAAGTGCGGCGTCTCCAACTGGCCGGATTGGTGCAGTCGCGAATACCTCGCCTTCCACGCGCTGAATAATTCGCTGGCCCTGGTCCGGCGCAATGGCCGCGTCGTTGGCATGGCTATCGGCTGGCAGTGCCGCGAGGACGAATTGGAGAAGCATTGGGTGGTGACCAATCCGCTGGGCGATTGCTTCTACTTCGCCAACCTCGTCGCCAGCGAGCGCAACGCGCTGCCGGAGTTGATCCGCATCTTCATCACCCGCATCCCGGCCTGGCGTGGCCTGCGTCTCTTCGCCAACCGCCGGGGCAAGCTGATCCCCTACACCGTGCGCCACCTCCAACGCCTGGACGCCCAAGGACGGAAATGAACCATCAACCTCCAACCTTCAACCCTCAACTCCTCTGGGCGGCCTGTGTGGCTGCCGCCCGCGCCATCGTGGAAGCGCACGCCGCCGAGGAGGAGAGCCTGGGCCTGCCGCGCGGCACGTTCCGAGCGGACCTGGGCGGCGATCCCGGCCCGCCCCAGACGGTGAATTATGCCGAGACCCTGGCCTCGCAATTCGAGGCGCAGAAGAAGTACGCGCCCGACCAGTTTGGCCTTTACGAGAAATACCAGCCGCTCTACGCGCAGGCCGACCAGCGGATCGCGAACGAACTGATCTTTGGATCGAAGGGCGGCCAGCGCGAGGAACACTATACCGAGTACGACACGGAGCCGGTCCGGATCACCGGTTATTTTGACCCCCGCACGGGTGCCACCTACACCGCCCAGCAATTCAAGCAAATGGGGCAGACGGCGATGGGCTTCGAGACCAAGGGCTTCCAGGCCATCTACAGCACGCCCGCCACCCGCGCCGTCGAGCGGTCGCGGATGGTCGATGTGCCGGACGCGCCCGGACTGCTGGACACGTTTGAGCGCGCTCAGCCTCGGCTCGATGCCCTGAAAGCCGGCAGCACCAGCCGACAGCGCGCCAGCGAACTGGCGGACATCGAGACGTATGGACCGGGCTACCGCGAGGCGTTGCGCGGGATCAACCCGGAACAGACCCGGTTGCGCGATGAACTCTTTGCCCAAGCCGAGGCCGATCTGGGCCGGCGCGACGGCCTGGACCCCTATGACGAGCGAATGCTCGATGAATCGATAGCCAGCCGCTTCGCCGGCACGCCCTTTGCCAACACGCCGCGCAGCGAGCTCTCCGCCATCATGACCAAGGGCGACCGGGGCCGCGCCCTGGAGGATCGCCGCCGGGGCTTTGCCCTGCAAACCATCGGCCTGGACCAATCCTTGTACGGCGATCCGTTCCTGCAAATCACCGGGCGCAGTGGCGGCAGCGTGCCCCTGGCACAATCGTTCTTTGGCAACGCCCAGGCCAGCAACTCCGCCGCCGGCCCGCGCAATTACGTGGTGCCCGACACCCAGGCGTTTGACATCGCCGGCTACAACGCCAACGCGCAAAACGCCGCCAACATCGCCCGCGCGAACAATAAGGTTGCCGGCAACATGGCCTGGATTGGCCTGGCCGGGGACGTGCTAGGTGGTGCGGCTAAGGGAGCGGCCATGTGCTGGGTGGCGCGCGAGGTGTTTGGGCAGGACAATCCGCAGTGGCTCGCCTTCCGCCACTGGCTCACCACACGCGCGCCGCGTTGGTTCCACGCGCTCTACTGGCGCCACGGCGAGGCGTTCGCGTCGTGGATTCACAACAAGCCGTTCCTCAAACGCATCATCCGCCGGTGGATGGAGGAGCGCATTGCCACGCTGACCAGACCCCAGACCCCAGACCCC
>ERZ1292632.3892-Hain-H43-01um-R2-3892-length-11085-cov-46_pt1 | contig 11085 bp, 12 predicted proteins | sample MGYA00564407_ERZ1292632 | MGnify/ENA primary metagenome ERZ1292632 (study PRJEB36523, sample SAMEA6512637) | groundwater metagenome | collected 2019-01-08 | study: AquaDiva: Metagenomics assemblies of 32 groundwater samples
ACAAGAAGCAAGTGTGGGGCTTATTGGTCTTGGTTATGCTTCTTTCGGCCACATTACCGACTATACTGTAACCGCGGATGTCGGGCAGTCGTTTAGGCCTCCTTCTTGGCGCCGGCTCTGTTTCGTCGGGTCTTTCATCGAAAGATCTAAGTTGTCCCATTTCAGATGCGGATTCTCTCATAATTCGGCTCCTTTAAAAATTAAAGAATTTTACAATGTCCTTTGTAGTTACATATATCATAAGAAGTATCAGCAAGGCAAATCCGAAAGTGTTCACGGCGTTTTCAATTTTTTGGGACACCGGTTTGCCTTTTAGTTTTTCAATCCCGATAAAAAGCAGCCGCCCTCCGTCCAAGGCCGGAAAAGGTATGATATTCAAAACCATTAGATTAATTGAAATGATGGCGACAAACTGCAGTAAATAAGAAAATCCCAATCGGGCTGCTTGGCCGGTAATGACCGCTATCCCGATAGGGCCGGAAATTTCCGCTCCGGTTTTACCGGTTGTAAACAAGCTTTTGATAATTCCGGCATATCCCATCGCGGTAACCTGCAAAGCGGACACAGAATCCATCGCTCCCCGTCCGATCGCCTGATGCCACGGGTATTTAATAACCCCCGTCGCGGCAAGAGAAACGCCCAAAGCGCCTTCGCCTGCGGGCGGATCGGCGCGAGGCGTCAGTGTTTTTTCCTTTTGCTGGCTGCCGCTTTTCAAGACAATCGTTATCTCCCGCCCTTTATTCCGACTGATGAAATCCTGTACTTCTTCAACGCCCTTGATCGGGGTTTCTTTTCCATTAACTCTAAACCCGATTATTTCATCCAGGATCAACAGGCCGGCTTTTTCGGCGGGACTTGAAGCCGCCACTTGGATTATCTGAACTTTTACATCCTTTGCCTGTTTTGTCTGGATTTCATCAATCAGCCCCACCCGCAAACCCACGGCATTCCCGATAGAAAGCAAAACCACCGCCAGCAAAAAATTCATCAGAACGCCGGCTACCACGACGGCAACGCGGATCCTGGCTTTGGCGGAAGCAAAGCTTCTCGGGTCTTTATCGCCCCGTCCGTCTTCACCGAAGATTTTCACAAAACCACCGAAGGGGATCCAATTGATTGAGTACGTTGTTTCGCCTTTTTTGACGCTCCAAAGCCGGGGCGGGAAACCGAAACCGAATTCCTCCACTTTCATCCCCGCGCGCTTGGCCACAACAAAATGTCCAAACTCGTGGACAAAGATGAGAACGCTCAAAACAATTATAAAAATTAGGATTGTAATCACGGTATTACTTGCTATTATAACCTTTCCCAGAAACAAACAAAAAGGGGTATCCCTTTACAGGTCCCCAGAATCCCCGAAAAAAAGTCTCTCTTCAACCTCAAGTTCCTCTCTTATGAAACGTCCCCACTTCCGCGCTTTTTTCTTCCCTATCCCTATTTCTTTCAAAAACTGAAGGGCGACTTTTTGGCTTATGATAACTCTTGCGAAACAACAGGTCTGGTCATATTCTATGCAGCCGCAGTCATACGCTATACGCAAAAGTTCTTCTAGTTCAATGCATATAATCCCCGACCTGCCATTGGCAAAGTGGAGGTTCTTTTTGCCCCACGGCGGGAATGCGCCTCTTCTCCGTGCTGATTTAAGAGCAATATCAAGAGCATTTATATTTACCCGTATCCGCGATTCTTTCCCGTAACTTTGGGCAAAATAGAGACAAATTACCAGAAGTTCCATCAACTTCACTCTGTTAATTCTCTCGCTTTTTTCCATAGGAAGAATCCCCTTTTTCTTGTAAAAGAAGCCAGAGAAAACATACCAAAACATAACCAATTAGTCAATTAAAGGGCCACCTTTGAGAGCGGTCTTTTTTAGACTAAAATCTTAACTCATCAGTTCCTGCTCTTTCTTCTTTTCCAGTTCCCCCATCTTCCCGTTGTAATCATCAACCATTTTTTGGAGCTCGTCTTTTCCCCTGAATTTGTCGTCCTCGCGGATTTCGCCCCCTTTTTCCATCTTTTGTATCTTATCCCAAATCTCTTCGCGCGCGTGCCTGATTTTAACACGGGCATCTTCCGTTTTTTGTTTCAGCAATTTTATGAATTCTTTTCTTCTCTCCTCGGTCAATGCCGGGATATTAAGGCGGATGATCTGGCCGTCCACCACCGGATTCAGCCCTATCTCGCTTTTTCTTATGGCCCCGCTGATCGCCTCCGTAGCGCCCTTGTCCCATGGCTGAATAACGAGCATGCGCGGTTCCGGAGCGGTGATTGACGCCAGTTCTTTTACGCGCATTATCTGCCCGTAGTAATCAACCTTGATATCCTCAACCATGGCCGGCGTGGCCCTGCTGGTCCTGATCGTCGCAATATCAGTTTTATAAAAACCAAAAATCCCCTCAAAACCGTGTTTTTTCTGATTAAATAACTCCTTTACGGTCATGTTCCAATCTTACCAATTCACAATAGGGGTGTCTAATTCAAACGTTTTTCAAAAGGTTCTCTACGTCATCGCAAGACGTAGATCTACGTCTTGCGATGACGTAGAGGGATGCAAGATTGAAAATTATAATTGCACCAAAAAGTTCTCTAGCGCCAATCGGTGGTTGAATTGGGGCTGGGAAATGATTTTGTGCAGACCTACCAATCCGTCAAGGATCCTGCGGGCTTTTGGCTCGTTAATCCTCATACGCATATAAAGAGTCCAGTACAACACTTTTTTCATCAAATCCTGCTTGTTTTTCTCATCAGTAAGTTTTTGGGCGATGGTCAGCCGTTCGTTTATATCGGCCTTGATCAAGCGCACCAATTCTTCCACGGAATCCTTTATCTCGCCGAAAGATTTTTCTCCTATCACCGTTTTAACCAGACCGACTCTGCCGTTTGAAAATTCAGCTAAAAATTCCGCCTCTGACTTCGGCAAACTGGAATTTTTCAAAACGTCGCCAATAATTCCCCTCGGGTGCGGCGGGAACTTTATCTCCTGACAGCGCGAAACGATCGTCGGCAAAAGAGAGTTGGGATTGGCAGTTACTAAAATCAGAATTGAGGAGGGACTCGGCTCTTCCAAAACCTTAAGCAGGGCGTTCTGGGCCTCCGTTGTCATCAAATGGGCATCGTTTATGACGACAAATTTATACGGCCCGGCGTAAGGACTTAAAGAAACAAAACTTTTAATCCTGCGGACCTCTTCAATGGTAATCGTCTGGCCGCTTTCCGAAACTCCCGAATCAACAAACAAGCGGTCTAGCTGAAAAACGGGGTCGGGACTTGTCTGATTGATCAAATTTGTCAGTTCAAGAGCAAATGTCCTCTTGCCAATCATCTCTTGGCCGGAAAAAATATAGGCATGGCCCAATTGGCCGCTTTCCGACATCTTTTCAAAAAAGTTTTTGATCTTATCAAAACCGAGGGTCTGCCATTTCATAGGCCCATTCTAACGCAAAAGCGACTTACAAAAAAGCCGTCAACTAAGCCAGGCCCAGCAGATACTGGGCTATTTTATTTGCCGCGTCGGGTTTTGAGAACTGCTTTATCTTTTGAGACAGCTCGGCGCGGTTTTCAAATGCTTTTTGTATCTCGTTTATTAATATGTGCGGGGTCAGATTGTCTTCTTCAATCACAGTTGCGCCAAACTTGGCAAATTCCCTGGCATTGGACAACTGGTGGCCGCCGGCAGAATTTTTAAGCGGGACCACGATCGCCGGTTTGCCGACAGCGGCTATTTCAAAGACCTGCGAACTGGCGCGCGAAACGACGACATCGGAAGCCGCATAGGCCAGCGCCAGCTGGTTTCGGTCCAAAATCGGATATAGTCGGTAGTTGCTTTGGATTTGAGGGCCGAAAACGTCTTTGCCCTCCTTGATAATGGAGACGACTTGCTTATTCATCTCATCGTAATTTTTAGGCCCGCTCTGATGGATGATTTGAAAATCCTTCGTAAGCTCCACCAGCGCGAGGGCCAGTACTTCGTTTATTTTTTGGGCCCCTTGGCTGGCTCCCGTAATAAATACCGCGGACTTGGCGGGATTTAAGCTGAAGGCGTTTAAGGCCGTTGATCTGTCTCCGCCCGCCAAAAGGCCGCGTCTTATCGGGTTGCCGACGACTTCGCACTTACTCTCGTCAAAATACCTTTTTGAGCCCTCAAACGAAAGAAAAACTTTGCGGGCCCATTTGCCTAAAACCGCGCTGACCCTCCCGGGGATGGAGTCCGATTCGTGTATAATAATCGGGACGGCAAAAATTTTTCCCGCGAGCGCAGGCAGAAAAGAAGCATAGCCGCCTTTTGCAAAAATTATATCCGGCATAAAACGCCAGATGTTATAGAGGGCTTGGAAAAAACCGACCGGAAATTTGAGAATGTCCAAGAAATTCTGAAAACTGAAATATCGCCGCCATTTGGGGCTTAAGATCAAAATGGCCTTAAAACCGGCTTCGCTCGCCGCTTGTTTCAGCAAGTCCCCGCTTCCTAAGAATTTAATTTCCGAATCTTTTAGTTCTTCGGCTACGGCAATAAGCGGATAGATATGCCCGCCAGTTCCCCCGCCGACCAGTAAAATACGATGCATTTTATTAATTATAACTTATTTAAGCAATTTCAGCATCTCCTCCCATGGCCTCGTATTTATCACGTCTTTTTTTTCGGCCCACCCGCGTCTCGCCTGGGCAATGCCGAATTCCAGAAATTTGAAATGACTCGCAGAGTGGGCATCGGAATCAATTGACAGTTTAACGCCCTCGTCAACCGCCTTGCGGATGTGCTCGTCTTTCAAATCAAGCCGGTCAGGGTAGGCATCAATTTCAAGAACCGTTCCCGTCTTTTTGGCGGTCTTGATGACTTTATCCATATCAACTTTGTACGGCTCTCTCCTCTTTATAATTCGCCCAGTCGGGTGAAATAGAACATCTACATTGGGATTTTCCATCGCCCTGATAATGCGGACGGTCATATCGGCCTCCGGCATATTGAAATTAGAGTGAACGGCGGCGCCGACCACGTCCAACTTGGCAAGAGTCTCGTCGTCAATATCAAGCGTGCCGTCTTTGTTTATATTCACCTCCGACCCTTTTAATATTTTTATCCCGCTCACTTGTTTCTGAACGTTGTCTATTTCGGCCATTTGTTTTTGGAGCTTCTTCTCGTCCAGACCTCCGGTCATCGCAAGCGATTTCGTGTGGTCGGTAATAACGATGTACTCCAGTCCTTGTTTTTTGGCCGCTTCGGCCATTTCTTTTATGGAGTTTTCGCCGTCGGTCCAGTCGGTTTGAACCTGCAAATCCCCTTTTAATTCATCATAACCAATCAAGTTTGGAAGGGCTTGCCCGCTTTGGTTTTGCGAAGCAAAATCATGGCGGGCGGCCTCAATTTCGCCGTGATTGGTCCGCAATTCCGGTTCCATCAGTTCCATCCCGAGTTTTTTGTAAATCTCTTCCTCGGTCTTGCCGGCAACCATTTTTAATTTGGAACCCTTTCCGCCAGAGGCGGATCCGCCTTTAGCGGAAAAAAGCCCGTATTCGTTCAGCTTATATCCCTTTTTGATGGCGATCTCGCGCAAAGCAATATTGTGATATTTGTCCCCGGTGAAATATTGCAATGCGGCGCCGAATGACTCTGGCGGCAGAACTCTCACATCCGCGTCCATCCCGATTTTCAACCGAACGGAAGTTTTTGTCGGTCCTTTTTCAATAATATCCTGAACCTCTGGCATTTTCACGAAAAAATCCATAACCTTGGATGGCCTATTTGAAATTACTAATATATCCAAGTCGCCCACCGTTTCCTGCATCCGCCTGATGGAACCGGCAAATTCGGCGCGTTTCACTTCGGGCAAGGCCCTCAATGAATCAACAATTTTTCGCACCGTGGGAAAAATGAAACCCAAAATAAAACGGCCTTGCGACTGCCGAAGAAAGCCAATGCTCTTTAATATTTTCTGCTCCGATTTTTCGCCAAGGCCTTCCAGACCACTTAGTTTACCGGCCTTGGCCGCCGCCTCAAGCTCGCGGGCGTTTTTTATTCCCAGTTTTTGATAGAGCTTCTTGACCATCTTCGGGCCGACACCTTCAATACTCATCAGGCCGGCGATGTCAACGGGGAACTGCTTTTTCAGCTTATCATAGTCGGCGATGCGACCGGTTTTGATGTATTCTTCAATCCTCTCGGCAATCCCCTGCCCCACGCCGGGGATTTCTTCAAGCGCCTTCAGGCCGCCTTTCTTGTAAATTTCATCCACATCCTCGCCCAGCGCCTCAATTGAATAAGCCGCCCGCTCATAGGCCTGCGGCTTGAAAGCCACCTCCTTTATCTCCAGCAACGCCGCCATTTCATACAGGACTTTTGTGAGTTCCTGATCGGACATATAAACCTAGCATAACAAATTTACAGAAAAATAAAACGGCTGTTTGGCCATTGAGAGGGTTGCTTGCAGGCTGGTCTGTGGAAGTCAGATTTCTGCAGATTTCAATTTACTTAAAAGACACATCTCTGTTCCCCAAACATACTTGATGTTGCATATCCCACAATAAATAAGGAATGAGGTAATTGTTGTGCGATTCGCTACTGGCTACTTTTATCGCGCTTTCTCTAAAAGCTTTTTTAGACCTTTGATGAGAATCTTCAATGCTATGTCCTTTTATTAAAGAAACCATGATTTGATTAGAGGGTTCTAAAAAAAGTTCGGCCGTTTCGTCCCTTAGCGGCTCACTGATTTTATCTGGGTCTACAACAAAGACAAAATCATCATCATACCCTATATATCCCAATGCACCTTTTTTGATGCTTTCATGTCCAAGTTGTTTTCCCGACCTACAAGATAGCGCATAGACTATTTTAGAAACTAAAAGCTCTTCATTTTTTCCAACACCCAATAATACTTCGTCGTTATGTCCTTTGATACAGTCATCGCCCCCATGTCCATTAAAAAAGACCAGTGATGGTTCTTTTTTCTGGAGCATACTTTCAACCTCCTTATAATTTGCCCTCTCGCCCTCTAAGTTTAGAACGGCAACGCTCTTTTCTCTTGCTAATTCTATTATCTTTTTTGACCAATGAAAAAGATAGCGGACGATAGGATCGTGTTTAGGTCTTGTTATCAGCAAAATCTTGTTCATAAAAGATACCCTCTTTCAGGCTTCTTAAATAATTAAGTTGAATCTCTACTATCTTTTCGCCAACATTGGTTTCCTTTTCAACATTTTCAATCATTTCTTGTTTTGTTAATTCCCCCACTGAACCGATAAAAATTTTTTTATCGGAAGGAAAAATCTCAAGTCCTGCTATAACTATCTTTTTTAACTGCTCGTCTATTTTGCCTCCCTCTTTGTTTTTCTCTTTTTTTTCTTCCATACCTAAATAATTTTTAATTCCGATAGCTTTTCTAAAATTATCCCTCCCACCTTCGTTTTGTCTTTAATTTCAACATAAGCCGCGTTCCAACTAAGCGGTTTTCCATCCAAATCAAAAACCGGCTCTTCTCTGACTTTTAGGGGAAGGTTATAATATACTTTCAAAAAATTTTCTCTTTTCTCCTCGTCCAAGTGTTCTTATTTCACTTTCACTATAGCATCAAAATATGCTATCAACAATAGTGTTACAAACATGGTTTAAATAGCTTAAATTCAATTAAAAAGTCTCGAAAAAATCCGTAAAACTAAATCGCTAATCATAGGGGCATGATAGCATATTTCCCGCAATAACAAAAACACCGCCCAAAAGCGGTATTTTTGTTGTGCCTGCCTTCGGCTTATGTATTAGCCGAATAGGGCTGACGCCCCACAAGCACTCTTTAAGTGTAGCATATGCCACTAGTTTTAATCAAGGGCTGTGGATAATCCTATCTAGCGCATCGCAAGACGATAATAATCGCATTACTGCAAATCGCCACGATCGTGGCGATTTGCAGTAAAAACCGGCGGGGTTGGTTTAGAGTCCGAACTCAAAGCCACTTGCTTAAAACATCTTGCCAACCAAAAAACTCCCTGCAGGAGTTTTTTGGTTGGAGTACAAGCTGGAAAATTTATCGGGTCACGGAAATATCTACGGCGGTATCTATTTCATTATCGGGAGCTGAGATCGTTATTCTTCCGCCATCGGCGATAGACTCGACAATCAGATCATAATGAGTATCTGGACCAGTCGTAACTTGGGGGTCAGATGGCAGGGCTGACATATAGGTCGGCGCAATACAACCTCCTAAACCTATAGTGCTTGCAGTAGTAGCGCTTGTATCATTAAGAATGCTCAGCGTTGTCGCCGTTGCCGCAGGTGCCGGTAATGACGGGCATGTAACTCCGCCATATACTCCACCAAAGGTTCCCTTGTTATCGGCAATTCTCTGACCGATGGCATTTAAAATTGCGTTGACATTGCTGACTCTCTGCGTGTCCCTAGCCTGCTTGAACTGACGGGCTGGGTTTATGGCAATCAAGACGATAGTCGCCAAAATGGCAATAATGCCGATAACGACCAAAATCTCAATTAAAGTGAACCCCGCCTGTCCTTTTGATAATTTTTGTTTTTTCATATAAAATTGGCTGTTTTTATATTTAAATCGACCTTTGGGGAAAGCATACAATAATCCCCTATTTTTTGCAATAGTCCGGCTTGTTTTAAAATTTGGGCATCTCTTCCCACGAGACAACTGATAAATCAGAACTATTCGCGATAATTTTCAGATTCGTATGTGATTTCTGGACGATGGCCTTGACTTTAATGGTTTTTTGACTCCCCGCAGTATCAACAGAAATAATTGTGCATTTGTCCGAACCGATAGAGATATCTTCATTCACTGGGTTAGGGCTGGGGCTTGGATAATTTGGGTTTTGGGCGATTTTGAGAAGCGCGGTGTCCGCGCAGGCCTCCGCCAGACTAACGCTCTTTTCTTTATACTCCGCATATAAAATATCGAACCTGCTGAAAAAACCGGAAAAGCTCAATGCGAAAGTAACCGCCATCAAAAGGACGGAAATTATGACAACCGATATTAAAACTATGAAGCCATCGGAATTATTTGTCATTGCCTTAAGTATTTTAGAGTTTCAAATTCTTGGCCATTTATTTTAAAACTGGTTTTTATGGCATCGGGCCGGCCGGCTTCTGTAATTTTTTGGAACGATAAGCTGGCAACCGCAATGTTAATGCTGTTTAAAATAATCGGCGCGTTGGTTCCTCTAGCTATCCGCAAATTGCCGCCGTTCAAATCAAAGACTATCGGATTGCCGCCGGGCGGCGGGGTGGTTTTGTAAACTGTAAGATTCTGGGGAATCGTAACGGAAACGTTTGAGGCTCCGGTCAGCGCCCAGTTGATTTTGCGCAACAGAAAATTCGCCTCATCGTTCACGACTATCCGGGCGTTGGCGGCATTACTGCTTTGGATTATCTGATAAACCGCTCCGAGCGAACCTCCGATCATAACGAAAAATAGAGCGACATAAATCAGGGTTTCAATAAGGGTAAAACCAGTATTTGTTTTGCGTTTTACTTTCATCTCGGTCAATGAAATCAGTTGCAAACACGCGACGGCTGACTGATAACATTATCATGAATAATTCTTAAAGCATTGTTGCTTTGGTTGGAAAGATAAATAAAATTGGATTCAAAATCAATCCCGCTTGATTTCTCCGAATAATTGTAACAGCTCCATAGTTGCGGGCTCCCGGGATTAGAGACATTTAATACCTTAAACCCGGAATTTGAATCGGAAGTTGCGAGGAAAACAAACTTTCCGCTTGCTTTTATTCCGGTAACGGCGGTATTGGGATTGAGGCCGAGCAATTTTGATCCCACCGGACTGATTGCCGCAGGATTACTAATATCCAAAATCCAAAAATCCGGGTTAGACGGGTTTCCCCTTTCCCGGCCAACGTATAATTTGCTGCCCAAAAGGTATAAACTGGTCGCATCATAATTTCCCGGCAGGTTGTATTTCATCCCCGTTATATCCGGATGCGTCATACTAGCCGGATTGCTGATGTCTATTACCATTACCTCACCGGTGTCATCGGAGGTCGCAAGATAGGCAAGGGTGCCCTTCACGTAAATAGCGTTTACATTATGATTAAGCTCAATGCTTCCCAAATGAATGGGATTATCGGGCAAAGAAACATCAAAAACATGAAATTCACCACCGCCGGTTCTGTGGGTCCCGATATATAATCTGTTTTGGTAATAAAACAAACTCCTGCCCTGGGGGCAAGAATAAGGACAGGAACCGCTGACTCCCGGCAGAGAACGAGATGCTGAATTTACAAAAAGAGGGTTATAGATATCGGTTACGTCAATTACCAATAGCTGGTTATACGGCGCGGTTTCTCGATTATTTATCACAAAGGCATAGTCTTTTCCGCTAGGTCCTATGTTTTTCACAACATCCACGGCATTAAGTCCTTCGTCTGTAATATCGAGGCGCGAAATTATGGGAGGCGGAGAGCAGGGAGAGGAACAGGCATTCCTGGCATCTATTATGAAAAAATCGGGCCAACTACCGGGGCCGGGGCCAACTCCAGCGGAGAGAAAAACAATTTTATTCACCGCGTCAATTCCGGTTGCCTGATTGCCAGACGGCTCGGCATCGGTATCTGCCAGCGTATCCGGATACAGCCAATCGGATCCCGGGCCGCCTATGCCACAGTCACCGCCGATGGCGAGCGCTTCCGCCACATCGGAAAGATAGGTCGCAAACTCAACTTTCTGCGGTCGGCCTTCTATAGCCCAGTTCACCCTGCTAGTTGCTTCCTTCTCGCAAGGGTTCAAATCCAAAACCGAAAGCGTTTTTGAATAAATATCATCGCTTAAAGAAGAAAGTGTGACTACTCCGTCAAAATCTGCGCTGATGCTGGCCCGTGCATTTTCAAGCAGAGCTTGCGCTTTGTATAGCGCCTCTTGATTGGTCTGGGCGTCAGTGGTTATTGACTGCCCGCCGAAAACAACCGAGATAACGGCCGAGATGCTGATTACTAAAACAGCGAGAGCAACTAAAATTTCAACTGCGCTCTGCCCTTTTTGATATTTGAATTTTTTATTACCAATCAATTCCGCCTTCATTGTTTATTGAAATTGAGGCCGTTCGGCCTTGGCCGCTTAAAACAATA
>ERZ1292632.3895-Hain-H43-01um-R2-3895-length-11083-cov-10_pt1 | contig 11083 bp, 13 predicted proteins | sample MGYA00564407_ERZ1292632 | MGnify/ENA primary metagenome ERZ1292632 (study PRJEB36523, sample SAMEA6512637) | groundwater metagenome | collected 2019-01-08 | study: AquaDiva: Metagenomics assemblies of 32 groundwater samples
AACTGGCCCCGAGAGAAACGCGGTTGCACCCGGTCGGTGTCCAATTCCACCGTCGTCTTGTCGCTCCGGTCGATGCCGCCCGCATAGCTCTTGACGGTGGGCGTGATGCCCAGATAGGAGAAGTCCATCGCCAAGAGCATCGTCAGCCCATCATTGAAGTCGCGCTTGAGCATGTCGGCCCGCGTGCGCTCATTGTCGGCCACTCGCGCTCCGGTGCGCGAACGCTCCGCCAGCCAGCTCGCATAGAGCGCGTTCACCTCGCGGGCGAAATCGTAGGCCTCCGAGCTGGTGGGGATGGCTCCGTAGCCTTTCGCTTTCAGCGAGGCGTCAATCAGCGCGCAGCCGCTCGACAGCCAGGCATTCACCTGCGCCAGCGTGGGACAGGTCGTCGTGTCGTATTCGCTGGCTGAGCCGAGAAGGTTGCGGGTAAGGCTGCCAACGTCACTGGGCGAAGCATAGGCGCACATAGTTTTGGGCTATTTTACAATATCGGTCCTGCGAAAAAAGGTTGCATGACGGATTGCGGTTCCGCCGCCGCGCCGCCTACCGCCGGCTTGTGGTCTACCAGCAGCCAAATCGCAGAGAAGCGGTAGAAATCCGTATCGGTATTGCTCTCCCGATAACCGATCTGCGCCACATCCAGGTCGGCTTTCGTCCAGGCCGTCGTCGAGGCTCCCGGCAAGTCGTAGAGGACGAGGCGGTAATCCATGAGGCTGCCGCCGCCCATGCGATGTGTTCCCCACGTCGCCGAGTTTCCCGCCAGGTTAGCCGTTTCTTCTACCGTGCCGCTAGCGGAGGCTTTGATACGCAAGACCGCGTTGGGATCTGCCCCCGTATTGGCGCTGAGGGCAATCCGCATGCCCACCATGACTGCGTTGATCGTGTCGTCCGAGGCCAGAGCCGCCGGGGTAGCGTCCAGGTTGTGGTCGTCAATCTGGTTGAGCGTGGCGCTTTCGTTGTAGTCTGTGGCGTCGTTGGGCGGAAACTCCTCGACCTGGCTCCAGTTGGCTCCGCTGTTTGTCCCTCCCCGCGTCCACTGGGCGTTGTCCCCCGCCGCGTTGGGGTAGAGATGGATTTCCTCGCCTTCGCCCGGGTAAGTGTTCTCCAGACTGCCCGCGCTGGAGTTGACGGCCAAGTCGTCGAAGAACCAGTTGCCGGTCGTGTTGGCCTCGCCGTTGAGGTTGCCGCCCAGCCCCCAGAAGCTCACGTTGGCCGAGATATCGCGCGTGGCCGAACCCGCGAATTCCGTGCCATCCACGCGGGCGCGAACCACATGCGCGCCCGCCACGCCGCTGCGGTCATATTCAATTTCCACGCGGTACCAGACCCCGGTCGAAAGTGTGGTCGTGCCGGTGATCTGGGCATCCTGGTCATACAGGCGCAGGACGCCGCCGTTGTCTAGCGTCAGCCAGACCATCGGCGTGGTCTGGTTGTCCGAATCGTTTAGGTAAATGATCCGGTTCTCCGCGCCAGGCATCGTGGCGATGTTGAGATATTGGCGGTAGAAGAAGGGGCCGGTCGCCGCGCTGAACGGGTTATTCCGAACACCATTCGCCAGACCCGAGGCCAGAGAGACGATCTCTAACGATCGGGCGCCGCTGCGGACGGTGGTCGAGGAGAGCACCGGGGTGGAGATATTCGCGTGATACTCAATATCACCCGTGGCGCTCTGTAGTTCGAAGCCGCAGTCCCAAATCCTAGCCATGAGAATGAGAAAGATAAGCCACATTACACAAACAGGAGGCCCGCCGCCGTGATGCGGATTTTCAAATCGTCCACCGCCAAGTCCAGGTCCACGTTCTCAACGAGCGGCCCCACCTCGCGCAGTAAGCGGACCGTTGCAAGTTTCCCCCAGGGCGGCTCGGCGAACACGACGTTCCCCACCAGCAGGGCCAGGAAAGCCGCCAAGGAGGCGACTGAGAAAGCCGCCGAGTTACGAACGTAGATCACCGTCCCGGCCCCGTTGTCCGTGGCGCGTTTGATAAGCCAATTCAGGAAGCGAGCGTGGTTGCCCACCTTGTCCTCGTCGCCCTGGGCGTAAAGGACTTTATATGAGTCGAGAAGGTACAAGTTGTCAGGCTCGGCTATGCCAAAGGGCACGGCTTGATAGAACTTTACCTCGTGGTCTGTCAGGAGGCCTGCCAGCGAATACCAGTACCAGACATGGGTATCGAAGTCGCTGCCGGGCGGCTCGTAATGGATGACGACCAGCGGCAAGATATCATTGATCTGTCGCCGGTTGGCACCGACCCCCTGGTTGTGCACTAGCCCGAGCGCGAGTTGGAGAGCCATCAGTTGTCCGGCCCCACCCATCCCGAGGGCATGCCGCCATCGTCACAGTTCACGACTACCTCATCCGGCTGGAAGCAGATGTCTCGCTCTGGCAGAGCGGCAGGCGAGAACGCTGGGAGCGCGTTATCGAAGGTCCCGCTAAAGCCTCCCACCGGAACCCCATTGAGAATAAGGGGTACGCAGTCTAAGGCGGGCGCGGCGCATCCATCCACCAGGTTGCCCCAGCGGTCGGTGTAGCCCTGAAAAGTCACCAGGCCGTCCACCGCGCCATCCATCTCGTCCCACGCCGGGGGCACGAAGCCGAAGACCTGATGAACGGTCGTGGTCGTGTTGTTGCCCTCACAGCCGACCGGGTTGTACGCTTCTCCGCCACAGACCCACCGAAATGTCTGCGCGTCTAGGTCATCCCGCGTAGAGCCATTTATCCATACCTGCGGGTCACGGGAGCGGAAAAGGATTTGCGCTACCCGGTGCCCCAAGTCAGCAGCTTGGGGACGAGATACCCAGGTTGATGCGGAGGTTAGCTGCGGCTTTGTGCCAGAGCCACAGTCTATGTTCAGCCCATCATCATTCCTGCACCCCAGACTCAGATATGGAGACATAAACGCCCGGTAGGGAGGCTGCGGCTGGCCGGTCAACGCTAAGATGACGCCGTTCTGATACGTCGAGACGATCTGCCCGTAGTCCTGCCAGCCGCCCGTCGCTAAGATACCGCTTTGCCCGGCCAGATTGCATACTCGGACAATGACGAGACTGGAATGGACGCGGGTCAGATGCTCTGGCCCGTTGCCCCGCGCATGGAACTGGACGGCGTAACCATCGGTTCCGTTGGGGCCGACCTCGGCGGACACGCAGGGGTCTTCGTTGGTTGGCTTATACGTCCACTTGTAGCCAGGGTGCTTGTGCTCGTTCTCCAGCGGAGTCTGCCAGGGATAGCTGATGGATTGGCCGCCGGTGAACTGGGGAATGTCCACACCAAACTCGGCCAGCACACCGTCCACCGAATCGCCGTGCTCATGGTCATAGTGGCACACTTCAGCGCTGTTCCAAAGACCGTGCCAAACGGTATCCACATGCACGGCGCACAACGGCGCGTCCGGGAATGGCGGAGCAGGTGGGCCGGAGGTTTCCGTAGGCGGAGGGGTCAGCGTATCCGTGGACGGCGCTATCGGAGTGTCGGTTGGCAGCAAGGCCGTCCCTGTAGGCGTGGGTGTTCCACTTGCCTTGGGGATAGCTGTGGGCGTGTCGGTGTCCGTGGGGAGCGGGATGGACGTGGGAGTTGGGGGAACAGGCGTGTTGGTGGGCGGCAGCGGGCTGGGCGTGACCGTCTTGGTGGGAAGGACTTTAGTTGCAAAAGGAGTCGGGGCGGAAGCCTTGCGATCCAGACTTGTGCACGAGGCCATCAACACGGCAATGGTTAGTATCTGTGCCAAATGGCGTTTCATCATTCTCTCCTAATCCGGAACTGCCACATAATTGATCACTCCGCGCACGCTGCCCGCCACGTTCTGGCTGAGGACCGCCGCGCACCCCGAGGCCCATTCCGCGAAATAGCCATGCGTCCAGCGGGGGTCCATACCGCCGTGGGTGGCGAAATACATGGGGGAGCGCAAGTCGACTCCGCCAGTCGAGCCAGATCGCCAGGAGATATTCATGCTGGTGGAGACCGTGAACAGCAGACTCAAGATACGGATCTTTTTCCCGCCGGTGCCCGCTATAGCCACTTGGCTTCCCGCGCCGGAGGCCGAGAGGTCCACCGAGGTGATGTCGAGCAGGGAAGTGCTGACCCAGATGCGCCCATTGTCGGGCGCCACCACGAGCGGGCTGCCCGGCACGCCGTAGATGTTCGTGCCATCCGTGACCTTGACTGGCCAGCCGCCCGAGTTGGCCGCTGCCGTGGACTGGATGACCGAAGCCGAGCCGATGACCGCCGTGCCCGTCCCCAGTGAGGCGCTCACCGTGTTGGTGACGACGGCCGAGGCTGCGACCGTCAAGCGGCTGGCGCTGTCCACCACGGCCACATCGGTTCCATCCGAAATCTTGACCGGCCAGGGGGCGGTGTCGGCGGCGGCGGTGGACTGGATCACGGAAGCCGAGCCCACCACGTTAGTCCCGGCGAGCAAGGCTACCGATCCAGAGCTGATCGAGGCGCTGACCACGTTGGTTACCACCACCGATCCGGAACTCAGGTTAACTTCCAGTTGACTGGAAGAAGTAACCGCCACGCCATCCGTGGTATCCGTGAGCCGGACCGGCCAGGCATTCGCTACCCCGGTGGGGCTGGACTGGATTGCGCTTGCCGATCCAACGACGTTCGCGCCCGCGAGCAAGGCGACCGACCCGCTGGAAATCGAGGCCGAGACCGTGTTCGTCACGACCACGGAGCCGGAGGACATATTGACTTCTAGCTGACTGCTGGAAGTAACCGCGACCCCGTCCGTTGTATCCGTCAAGCGCACCGGCCAGGCGTTGGCGAGGCCGGTAGGGGTAGATTGAATCGCTGAAGCCGACCCGACCACGTTGGCGCCGGCTAGTAGAGCCACCGAGCCGCTCGCAATACTCGCCGAGACGATGTTGGTGACTACGACCGAGCCGGAAGTCATATTCACTTCGAGTTGGCTGCCCGAGGTGACGGCCACACCATCGGTGGTGTCGGTCAAGCGGACCGGCCAGGCGTTGCCTGTCCCCGTCGGCGTGGACTGGATGGCGGAGAGGGAGGTGCTCTCCCCTTGGACTACCAACGGCGAACCGGACACGCCCAGGATGCCGCAAGCTCCCGTCGAGAGCACATTGTGGGGAATATGGGGATTGGAAGCCGAGCCGTCGCCGCTGGTCTTGACCAGGGTAGAGGCAGCGGTATTGTCCTTGACGCCCAGGTTAGGCATTTGGCTCAGTCCTTCGCCACCTACGCGACCTCGTGAAGACTAGAGCGGAAATGCAGGTCGAAAGGCCCCGGCTCCCACTCTACAATCCCCGGCTTCCGCCGCCAAGCCCACCAATAACCCCGCTCGTGCCGGGAGCGCCGGAAGTTCCCGGCCCAGTTGCGGTCGAACCACACTTCGGCCATGAAGCGCCTGATCTTTCCCCGCCAAGCGAACTCCACCGTGATGCGGAAAACCTTCACAGCACTCCCGCCGTCACCATGTGGGAGGAGTCCGCGTCGTTGTCAAACCACACATGCGTGTTGATATTATTCGTCACGATCTTGGCCGTCACGTCCCCAAGCTGATTGTTCGCCAAGTCCTCGATGTTTCCCAGCGCGTCGGAGTATTCCCAAGTGATGTCGTCGTTGGCGTCGGCGGAGGTGGCGAGCACATAATAGACTAGCGCCTGATTGCTCTGCCGCGTTCCGCTCGAAAGCGTCTGGGTCACCGAGTTCACCTTGATAGTCACGCCCGTCACGTAATCGTCCGTGTCCGAGTTCACTGCCTCGTTGAAAGTGACGGCCACGGTCGGGTTGGTAACGTCGCCCTCCTCGGAACTGGAATAGTCGGGGGGGGTCTGGTCTGCGCCCGCCGGCGCTCCGCCGCGCCGCGTGATGACCCCCCATAGCCAGGATAGACCGTGGTGGCCCGGCAGTCGGCTGCTATCAGCGCCCACACTACGGCACCTTCAGCATGATGAGCGCGCAGCCGCCGCTGATCCCCACCACGGTCAGCCCATTCGGAGAATTGAAAGGACCGTAGAGGACCGATTGCTGCGGGGACAGGGAAATCGCCATCAACTCGCTGCCGCTGGTCGACGCCGAGGAGCGGTACCAGACGCAGCAGCCAGAGGCCGTAAGCGTCTGAAAGCCAATCCAGGCCCACTTGTCTGCCGCGTTCGGGATAGACCCAGACGAGCCGAGCGTCGAGGCCGTGTTGGGCACGATGATTGCCATATAGACCTACCTGTTTGGGGCGCACCGCGCCCAGGGAGATGTGACCAGAAAAGGCATTCGGGCTGCCAACGCAACTCCTTATGCCTCCTCCAAGGGTAGGGGAGGGCCATTGAGCCCTCTCCTACCCCGCCAGGAGGAGAATGTACCCCAGGGAATACAGCCCGCCGTGGGCTGGGGGAACCTAGATTATGGGAGGTTACGATCCAATGCGATCCGCTTTGTACCGCAACCTCGCTCCAAAAAGAACCGTATCCGAACCGGAGTTCGACTGATTGTCCTTGGTGTTGACGATCAACCGTACACCGATCAGCCCGCCGCGCACGGTGGGCGAGTTGAAGTCGAACAGGCAGGAGGTCGTGATCTCACTGGCCGCTGTGCCTTGCACGGCCGCGCAACCTGAGCCGAGGGTCGAGGTTCCCGTGTCGCCTAATGCAGAACCCGTCGGAATATGGATAACACAAGCCGTGAAAGTGATGCAGGCATTGGCCGTGGTGACGTTCGTCCAGTCGACGTAGAGCGTGCCGCTTCCAGATGCCGGTCCGCTAATCGCCACCCCCTGCGGAACCAGGTGCAACGGAAAGAGCGCGCAGGTGGACGATGTGCTGGTGAAACGAAGCCCCTGGAGGGAACCGGATACATCGTAGACGGCGATACTGCCCGCCATCGAACGGGACGAGGCGGCCACGAAAAACTCGTGCCAACCGAACCGCTCGTCCACGTTGACGCCGGTCTTGGTGATAAAGTTCCCCGCGATGACTCGCTGGCGATGCTTGATGGATGGCATGTCAACTTTTCCTTTTCTCCTGGCACATGCCGCACCCCGTGGCCCCTATCAAAAGCCGGGGCCTTCAGGGGCCGATCCAGGAGCGCAAGGCCGCTATTACGCGGCCGACTTGATCAGATAACCCGCGTCGCTCGCCGTGACCACCGCGTCCCAGTTCCACAAGCCCTCGACCACTTGCTGGTGCTCCTGGTCCTCGGTGTAGCGGTTGATCTGGCGGTCCTTCCAGACGAACGTGTATCCCGCGCTGGGGGTCAGCAGCGAGGCCCGGGGGGCCACGTAGCCGACGAACATATGAAGACCCCAGATGTAGGCCAAGGTCGAGGTCGCCCCCTCGGCCCCGGTGTCCTCGCCCGCGCCGCCCACGTACAGCCGGCCAGCCTCCAGCCCGCCGAGGGCCGCAATGGCGTTCAACGTGACCACAGCCGGGGAGTTCGGGCCGGCGGAATACTTGATCCGGTCAATCACGTCTGGGTGGTTCTTGAGATACCGCCACAGGCCGCGCCCGATGACGCCCGTGTTCGGCTCACGGAAGATGGACGAGGCTACGGAGTTGACCGCCGTCTCAATGTCGCCCAGGGGATCGGAGGTGTCGTTGCTCCAGAGCGTGGTCGGGGTAGCTGAAGACGACCAGCCAGTCCCGAATACCAGCCCAGCCACGTCCTTCTCCATGCGTTGATAAATCTTCTCCGTGACAAACCGGGTGGCGTCCTCCAAGGGCCGGATCGGGTTGTCCGCGTTCTCGACGATCTCGTCAGGGACACCCTGCGCGAAGGCATACTCCAGGCAGGTATAGGCCTCGTTCGAGATGCCGAATCCGCCGCGCTGGGCGCGAGTACCTTGCGCGCGCACCGCCGCCTCATCGCGCAGCCAGTCGGCCTTGGTGTATTTGAAATACTTGCCGGTCTGCTTCTCCACCGGCACGGTGGGGAATATCGCCGTGGCGATGTACTCGCCGGGGGTGTAGGCGATGGAAGCCCGCGTGAGGGCGGTATCAATGTGGACCTGAGCATACGTTGGCTTAGCCATTTTTCAGTTTCCTTTTTGGGTCACCCAACTATTTGGGTCGTCCAACTAGCTGGCAGCCACCGCGCAGGCTCCCCAGGAAGGGAAGAAGAACGCCTGGCCGATGGCCGATCCACTGGAGAGGGTCGCGTCCAGCCAGACCCCGCAGATGGGGGAGCCGGCCGCAGTGGCCATAGCCTCCGCCTGCCCATCGCTGGCGGACAGGAAGAACTTCCCGTAAACCAAGTTGCAGGTCGCCGCCTCGCCCACCAGCTTCGTAGGCCCGATCATCCGTACTCGAGCCTCCTGCCCAGCCGAAGGGGCGTTCTGCAGCACCCCGATCGGGATGGGGTTGGAGGCCCCCGTAGCCGTGTTGACTTCACCGACCACCGACCCGGCCCGCACGAAGTAATACTGCTTGCCCGTGAGATCGGCCGCCGCCACGAAGGGCGCGTCTGCGATTCCCAAGTTGCGTTCAGTAGCCATTGTTTACTCCTTCAACGGTTCCAGTCTGGTTGAACCCAAGCTTACCCGGGGGTAACCATGTGTTCCCGCGCGAGATCCGGCCGCAAGGCCGCCGCCTTGTTCATGGCCTCCGACCATTTGGCCGGATCGGACTTGAACTCGTCGGCCCATACCTTCTCAGCGTAGGTCACGAAGTCCTCCGCTGCCGTGCCGCCCCGGGCATCCGCCTGTTCGCTGAACAGGCCCGCCTGCACCAGCTGCGTGTCCAGGGAGGCCAGCAACTTGTCGAAATAGGCGAACAGTTCCGGGCCGGCCTTCTCCAGGAGGTGCAGCTTCTCAGCCAGAGTCTCCGACTTCTCCGGGATCGCCATGAACTTCTCGCACCGGACCACCAGGGCCTCGCGCCGGCGGGCATCTTTCTCCGACTGCAACTGGCCCGCGAAAGTCTCGGCCTGGGTCTTGAGCGCCAGAGTTTCGGCCACCAGGGCGTCCACTTGGTTCGCCTTCGCCTTCAGAGCGTTGAACTCCTCAGCGGTCACCGTGAATTGGTCTGCCATGTTTGACTCCTTATGAGAGGCTTCCTCGTAGACGTCGATCTCGCCGGTGCCCTCCGCACTGGCCTCTTCCGGCTCCTCTTCCTGATTCTCTTCCAGTAGCGTGTCTTGCCCCGCACCGACAAGTTTCATTAGTTGACCCCAAGCCGGAGCGATCTGCGCCATGAGCCGTTTCATCATCCCTATCTGATGGTCGCTATGGTCTTCATGCTCCGCGAATGGCTCGGAGGAGAACAGCGCCACATTGTTGCCGAAAAAGGGCCGATTGGTAAAAGCCACGTGGTCGATAACGTTGTCGAATTCCTTGCCTTGATCGTCCGTGTACGCCGAGCCATTCAGCTTCCAAAGCACTCCCGGAGATACGTACTGGTAAGCCCCGTCACCCACGGCCTTCTCGCCATCCGGGGCATACTCCGGCTCGGCGTAGAGCCCATCGTCCTGGACGAACATGCGCTTAATGTTTCCCGCTTTCGGGGGATCAGGTTGCTCCGGGGTAGGGTGGCCCAGGTAGATCGGGATAGTCCAGCGGGGGCGCCCAGCGGCGTAGTTGTTCGCCATTTCCAACGCCCGCTCGCGGGTTACTTCTAGCGTACGCTCGCCCCGCTTGAAGGTGCCGAGCGGCATGACGCGGAAGGCCTTGCCCGCCGTGTACTGGAACGGCTCAACCCAACGGATGACGGGAGTGTCGCTCAGGTTCATAGATGCTCGGCAGATGCCAATGGCGCTTGACTGTTCGTGGCCTTTGGCCATGACTGACTGGACGCATTCGTCCAGCTTACCAATCTCGCTATCCGGCACGCCCGCGTAAGGCACTCAGACCTCCAATGCTTGCTCATAGGCGGTCAGTTGCCCCTTGCCCGCACGACGTTCGGCGTCCCTTTTCAGCGCCGTGAAGCGGGCATGCGCGTCTTTCCCGATCTGGCTTTCCAGACGCCGCACGTCCGTGGCGTAGAAGCCCGGCGCGTCGAAGATCACACCCGGCATGGAGAAGCGTCGAGTGAGTTTCCCGCCGCAGGCGTGTTTCCGTGGAAACACGGCCAGCATGGGTTTGGAGATTTCTACGTTGCCGCAGTGGGAGCAGGTTGCTGAATAGATCACGATGAAGGGGAAACTTTTTGAGCCAAACAAAAAGCCGCCGACTCTCATACGAGAGTCGGCGGCAAGTAACCGCCGTTCGTCCCCACCCAGGGGCTTGCCGAGCATTCTATAATGGGAATGGAATTCGTGTCAAGAGGCAAACTCAAGCTCACACCGGCAGTTGCCATCGCACTGCACCCCGTTGGCCGGCGTCCGCCCGCCGCCTGCCGCCATCAAGTCATCCCAAGAATCGTAGGTGCGGTTGCCGAGGTGCAGGCAGTCCGTACAGTGCTGCGCCGAATCGTCCCAACGCCAGAAGATTTGGATGCCGCTTTCCTTCGCCACCTCGCCGCGCGTCTGGTTGAGTACCGCCCAATAGCCGCCGGCGTAGCTCGCCACACGGCCCGCCAGCGTTGCGGCTACGCCCTGCAGGGCTACTGCCCCAGCCCCGGCCGCGAGGGCCGCCTGCACGTCCGGATCGGAGAAGGCATTCCGCAACTTCCGTTGAAGGTCCGCCCCCAGCGAGTCGCGCAGAAGAGTCTCGTTGCTCTCCAAGGCAGCCGCCAGCCTAGCAGCTGCCCCCGGCGACAGAGGCTTACCGTCCAGTCCCAGGTCCACAGCCTGCGGGATGCGCCTTCGGCCCGCCGCAACTAGCAAGGCGACCAAGGCCAGCGTCGCCTCCTCGATCAGGCCGTCGCGCTCCTCCTCGGGAGCCTGGGCGATGTCGTCCGCCCACTCGTCCGCCCAGCCATCATAGATTTGCTCGAGCTCCTTCTGGTAGGCATTGACGGCGGCAATCTCGTGTGACTTGCGACCGGGAGTGCCTGCCCCACGCAGGTCGGCGAATGGCTCCGAACCCTTTTCGGGCAGCATCTTAATATCGATGTCCCCCTTCCCCCATCCGAAACGCTTTGCATGATTAGCGGCCATTATGGAATCGCCTCCAAGACCAGTCTCCGTTGCCCCTCTACCTGAGAATCGGATGCTACCCGAAAGCGCGAGTTGCGCCCCATCAGGAATTCGCCTTCG
>ERZ1292632.3900-Hain-H43-01um-R2-3900-length-11070-cov-37_pt1 | contig 11070 bp, 17 predicted proteins | sample MGYA00564407_ERZ1292632 | MGnify/ENA primary metagenome ERZ1292632 (study PRJEB36523, sample SAMEA6512637) | groundwater metagenome | collected 2019-01-08 | study: AquaDiva: Metagenomics assemblies of 32 groundwater samples
GCCCCACCAGTCACCGCCCCGCCAGACACCGCCATGCCAGTCACCGCCCAGCCAGACACCGCCCCACCAGTCACCGCCCAGCCAGTCACCGCCATGCCAGATTACGATGCCATCCTTGATCTCGACGTCGGCATCCCGCGTATCCGCATCGAGAAGCCACTGCGGAGCGTTTGTGAGTTCACTGATTTTCATCTCATCCCCCTGTCAGTATCTCTCGCCCCAGAGCAGCCTGCCGGCGCGCTCCCAGGCCCATCGCAAGGTAAAGTGCAGCTCCCGATGCAGCCGCCAGGTGAGAAGCAGGCGCTTGATCATCGTTTATTCTTCCGGTTAATTGCGGCGGCTTGGCGTCTGCGTCTTATCTCACTGATGGATACTCCGAGCCTAGCAGCGGCTTCTCGCACAGTTTCGCCCTGCGGGGAAGTCAGAGTTACCGCTGGCTTTGTCAATGCTTTGTGCGCAGGACATTTGCCTCCATCAAAGTAGGCACAGCCAGTTGTGCACTGCATATCCGGTTTCCGCTTGCGAACCTCGGCAGCGTATTCCTGTGCGAGCTGTAGTTTGCTCTTCACTGGCTGCTGATAAGTCCCCGCAAACCATCCTGTGTATTGTCTCTGTCCAAGCTCCCGTCCAAGCTGCTGTCCAACAGCGCATCCAAGTGATTGCTGCAATGGGTCGGGGTTGTATCCCGATTGCCCCTGCTGGAACATGCCGCTATAGCCATATCCGCTGCAAAATGGGCAGCTCATTTTCGCCCCTTCCTACCCGCCGCGTCCTTGAGCGCCTGTTGCCGAGCGACATAAGCGGATTTGAACTCCTCGTCCTGCTTGATCTCCGCCGGCGGGTCGTCAGCCCACAGCGCTAACGTCTCCGCGTCCGTCATCGCGTTGACGCGGGCGATCGCCGCCTCTGCGGTGAGGGCGCCGCCGGTCGCAGTCACCGCAGAAGGGGGGGCTTCTACGGGTGGAGGGGGCTGCGCCGGCGGCAGTTCGGGAACGGCTGCGTATTCGCCCTTGATCGCGTCCTCCAACGTGAGGCGCTGCGCGCCGATCTCGGCCTGATCATTGAGGATGATCGCAGCCTCAAGCTCGGGCGTCGAGGGTAGATACTTGAGCACTTGCAGCAGCACGACCTTCCGAGCATACATCTCAAGATGCTTGTAACTATAGTGATCATCGCCCACGCGGTTGTAACGGTCGCGATGCCTGATGATTTTCCCAAGCGGCCAAACTTCGATCACTGGCCATTCCGCGCCCTTGATCCAACCGACAGCATAGGCATTGGTGAGCTGTGTCGGATCATCCTCGGTTCCCGGCATGTGTTCGATGAACGGTTTGGTTCCGGTCGCCCATTTCCAGCCATCGCCCTCGAATACCGCTCCAGTCCATACCGATACTCGCCCCGAGCGATTGGCGAGTTCGACTAGGCCTTTCCATCCGGGGATGAATTGCGCTTCGGATGTTCCAGTCTTGCGATTCCTGTAGGGCAGAATATAGGCGCGACCATTAAGCCCTGGCTCAAGCCCCAACTGGGCGGCCTGGATCACGGCGGCGAATACCGATAGCGGCTCGCATTCGCCCAACTTCGGCGTCTGGCGGAAGCAGGTCAGACAAATCCGTGCCATGCGGTCGGCGTTCAAGTGTCGCGGGAGTGCCGCCTCGATCTGCGGCTTCCACGCCTGCAACATCGCGGGGAAGGTCTCGGGCTTCGCTGGTTTCTTCTCTAGCGTCGTCGTCAGTTCTGCGCTCGTTGTCATGCGATTTCCTTCTTTTCAAGGATCGGGTCGCAATCCCATTCGATGATATCCTGCTCATGCTCTCGGATCACCTCATTCGGCGTGCCCTTGATGATCTGCTCCGGTACTACACGCTTGCCGACGACGCGCCGGGTGCAAACGGCGGAGCGGAGAAAGACGAAGCGCAGCGAGATATGGCCGAAGGAACGCTTGATCGTGAACAGGGTGTCAGAATAGTCCTTATTGCAAGGCGCGAGCGCCGTGAGCACCCTAGCGGCCTCTTCCTTGGTGTCCTTAGCGTAGATGGTCATGCTCTCGTCTTTGAGTTCGATTTCGGGATGCGCTTCAATCCAATCGGCTAGATCGCGCAGGCTTTGTGCGTATTCAGGTGCGCTATACATGGATTATCCTTTCAGTAAGAATTTCCGCTTCGGAGGCTGGTCCTGCACCACATAGCCCTTGCGTCCTTTGTCGAGCTTCCATGTAGCGAGCGTTGCGCCCTGATAGGTGAGCGCCGCAGCCTCGCCCATGAAGCCTTGAACCTTCGCCTCGTAGGAGTCCTTGATCTTCTCCAGCTCGTCCATCTGTTCGGTCAAGCCAGCGAGCGACTGGCACGTAGCGAATATCGTCGGCTCGGCTTCGATGCTCGTCCCCGCGTCCTTCGGGTAGAGCAGCCGCGCCTCCTCCGGCGTCAGCGGCTCCGGCGGCGTATCGCCCTGCACCAGTTTCCAGAACGCTTGCAGTTTCTCGATCAGCCGCGCTATTGCCGCAGGATCACGCTCGATGGTAAAGATTTCCAACCGCTGCCCGCCGAAGAGCACTGCGTTATCCACGGCGTCGATCTGTGGAAAAACTGCTAGTTGATGCAGACATTGGATGAGCACATCAGTCGGCACATCGCCCGAACCTGTTTCTCCGAACTCCGAGCGGCGCGAGTGCGCGAAGTTCTTGACCTCGACCAGTTTCGCATCTGGCGTTCGGTAATCGAAATGCGAGGCCATCGGCAGCGCGTCGATCTGGATGCGAAGGGCAAGCTGCGTGATGTCTTGCAACGGGATGCCAGTGCGCTCGGTGTAGAGTTTGGCGATTACCGGCTGCATGGCAAGGCCTATCTGCATCGCCTCGTTGATCTCGGGCGGCGTCGTGAGCAAACCCTTTTTCCGCATCCACAACGAGGCCGGCGTCTGATACTTGGACAACCCGAGCGCGGCGGCGGCCTCGGTTGACCAGATGGCCTGCGAGCGGTCGTCGGTCACTTGCGCCCCCTCGCGGCCCGTTTCTCGCGCTTGCGGCGCTCGACTTCGAGCATCACGGCATAGTCGAAGGCGCCCCCCACGGAGAGTAGATATTCCCTGCGCGTACGCTCTTCTCTGAAACCGAGCACATCGCCGGGGTGCAATGTCACCACGATGCGGCGCCCACGGTGCTGCTTGATCGTGCGGCGCTTCACGCGCTTGGTTAGGTCGGTCACGGCTTCGGCTCCGCTGCCTTGATCTTGCGCTCCCACGTCGCCCCGCAGCGGGGGCAGCGGTAGCAGCGCACCAAACCGTTATATTCGGCCTCTGAGCCGCCCACTACATAGCGTCCGCGCCGATGCCCGAATAGCCTGCACTGAATCCTGCCGATTAGTCGCTTGAGCATCATTCCACCTCCCCATGCCGCTGCGCGTCGTCCTCGTTCCATTCCCGGCATCGTTCCATCACGATATCCTGGCCGATAACGGAGTCCTCCAGCCAGATACGAACTCGCTGCGCCAGCTCAGCATTGAGACGCTTCTCGACAGCCTGCCGCGCGTCGTTGTTTGGCCCTAGCAACACCGCGACTTCATCAGAGGCGACGAAATACTCCACGCCGTGCGATCCAGTGCCTAAGCCATTATTGATGAAATCGACTGCGGTATAAGTAGAACCGGCGTATTTGATACCGCGCATGCAGATTACATCATCGACCAGTTCCTCAATCACACGGCTGGCGTAGGCGTCGTAGATCGCCTCGGCGCGGGCTTCGGTGGATTCGTGTTGGCGCAGATCAGATTCGACGGAACCCATGTTCGCTCTCCCCTGGTTGGACTATGGTTGCATAGTGTAAAGGGGTTAAATACAAGTGTCAAGCCCATACTAGACAAGGGCTGAATTATGCCTATAATAGCCCCCATGCGTGGCGAAGCCTACATACTCTGGCTGCGGCAGCAGGCGCAGCGCAGGGTAGAGATCAAGAAACTGCGGCGGGCAGGCAAGAGCCTCGCCCAGATCGCCCAGGAATACGGCATCAGCCGCGCCAGAGTCCACCAAATCGTGAATCCGAAGCCATGAGACAGCGCAGCCTTTGCGGCAACGGGAGGCGGAGTTGGTGAAATAATGAGGCGCTACGCCAACCGCCGAGACGCCGTTGAGCATGAGCTCATCGAGGCCGCCCGCAGGATCGGCTTCAAGGTGTTCTATACCAACGAGCTGGGCGATGCGCTCGTGCAGTTCGGCGATCGCACCGAGCTCTGGGAGTTCAAATCGAAGGGCGGCAAGTTGACCCCTGCGCAATGCCGGCTGCGCCAGGCGGGACTCAAAGCTCGCATCATCCGCACCGTGGATGAGGTCTTGGAGGCGAAGAGGCGGTTCTTGAAATGACTGATCTTGAGATTACTAGGTTGTGCGCAGAAGCGATGGCGCTTGAGTTCAAGGTTGCGTGTGAGCTGTGGTGTGGTGACTCTGCGCCGTTGACGGTATGGACGAAGAACGGCGAGTATCAGCCGCTTCATGACGACGCGCAGGCGATGGCGCTGGTGAAGAAGTTTCGCATTTGGATTGCTCCAATGGCAGATCATTGGCAGGCCGATTTCTATATCTCAGATAAATGGAGCGGGGGCGCAGAAAACAGAGACCTCAACCGCACCATCTGCGAGTGCGTGGCGAAGATGCGGAACGCGAAGGTGGCGGAATGAGTGAGAAATACCCGATTGCCTGGTTGCGCCCCGCCAGGGATTAGCGCATAGTTTCCCGTGTCCGCTGCGTTCGGGGCGACGGTCCCGACGAGCCGAAAGCAAGCGAGCCTTGTCCTGTAGCCGGGTGAGGCGTAGCTGGATGATGGCCACGCCTTACAGGAGGCATATGAGCAGCAAACCGTGGTATGCGTGGTTCCCTTCCGATTACCGGGCTAAAACAGCCCACCTCAACTTCGTCCAAGACAGCGCCTATCGACGCTTATTGGACGCTTATTACGATCGGCGTTTGCCTCTCCCAATCGAATCTGCTGCGCTGTATCGGTTAGCAAGCGCGCAAAGTAAGGCCGAGCGTAATGCTGTAGATTTCGTGGTCAAGGAATTTTTTACTAATGGTGACGGGCAGTTACGCCACTCAAGATGTGATGAGCAACTCGCCAAGGAGCAAGCCTTGCATGAGGCATGGGTTGAGGCAGGCCGTAGGGGTGGCTTAAGCCAGGCTCAAGCCAGGCTCAACCATCCCAACCCCACACTCAACCCTAGACCTACACCTACACCTACACCTACACCTACATCAAAAACAAGATCAAAAACATTGTCGCCTATCGGCGACGGTGCGTGGGAGGAATTCTGGAAAAACTGCATCCGAAAAACCGCCAAACGAGATGCGCTACGCGCTTGGAAACGAATTAAGGTTGAAGAGATTCCAGCGATTATGGCGGCACTTGAGAGGGACAAAGCCAGCGAACAATGGCAGCGCGGCATCATCCCACACCCAGCGACTTGGTTGAACCAGCGGCGGTGGGAGGATGAGACAAGCACGCAGGTCAACGGCCGCGACCTCGGCCAGTGCATGTGGAATCAAGACGGAGCGCGCAGCCAAGTCCAACCTAGATGCGAAAAGAACGGCGTCGAAGAAAATCGCGGGTTAGTCTACTGCGAGCAACACAAGCATCTTCACCACGAGCAGACACGTTGATATTTGCGCATCCAGAAATCCGAGAGCATAATTGCCACCAACCACCCACCTCAAGGAGCAGCGCCCACGCCCTGGACCGACAAGCAGGTGAAACTCTTCGCCGCAGCAGCACACTCGCCCTCCATCGCCGCAAAACACGGGATGTCCATGCACAAAGCACGTGAGATGGAAATGGAAGCCCCCGCAAAGCAGCGATCCAGAGCGATGAAACGGAAAGCACTCGCTCACGCTCTGAGGTCAAAATCTTAGGAATTATCACAAATGGCTGGACGAGGCGCACCGATAGGAAATCGCAATGCCGGAAAGAGCAAGCCGTTCTGGCATGCAATCGATCGGGCGATAGCGCAAGAGGATGGAAAGCGTTTGCGTGATGCTGCGGAAAAACTGCTCAGCTTTGCAGCAGCCGGCGAGGAATGGGCGATCAAGGAGCTCGGCGACCGCCTTGACGGAAAATGTGCGCAAGCTGTCGTTCTCTCAGGCGATGCTGATGCGCCGCTCACGATCAACCACAAGGTCGGGTGATGAATGATCCGCGCGAAGTCACGATTAGCTTTCCTGCTCGAAGCTATCAGCGCCCGCTTATCGACTACTTCCGGGGAGGAGGAAAATCCGCGTTCTGCGTCTGGCACCGGAAATCCGGGAAAGACCGTGCTGCCACTTTCATCGAATCCGAGAGAATGTTCGAACGTGTCGGGCTTTATTGGCACGCCCTCCCCAAGTACGAAGACGCACGCCGCGTCATCTGGGATGCCATCACACTTGACGGGAGAAAACTGATCGACGTGAACTTTCCCCGCGAGATTATTCGCAAGAAGCTCGATCACGACATGAAGATCGAGACCGTGAACGGTTCCATCTGGCAGCCGATAGGAGCGGACAATTTCGACTCGCTGGTGGGCGCGTTTCCGGTGCATGTGACCTACTCAGAGTTTGCGTTGATGGACCCGCGAGCCCGCGGCTACATCCGGCCGGCGATCGCGATGGCGGGAGGCACGGAGCTTTTCATCGGCACGCCGCGCGGCTACAACCATGCCCATGATTTGTGGCAGTACGCCAAGGCCAACAAGGAATGGTTCACGTCACTTCTCACGGTGGATGACACCGGCATCTTCGATCACGAATTTCTCGACCAGGAACTGAAGCAATATCAGGCGATCTACGGAGTCCACGATGGCGAAGCGCTCTTCAGGCAGGAATATTACTGCGCGTGGGAGGCGGCGAACGTCGGCTCGATACTCGGCCGGTATGTTGAAACTGCCGAACGCGAGTCGCGGATCAACGACGATGTTGCTTATGACCCTGATGGCGCGAGCATTGAGATCAGCTCTGACATTGGCCGGCGCCACATCTCGGCGTGGTGGTTCTGGCAGCCACTGATCGGTGGCTTCAACTTAATCGACTACGACGAGGATGCGGGGCTGGATGCGCAGGAATGGATCGAGCGCTTGAAGGCGCGGATTGGCAACCGAAAGCTTGCCCGCGTCTGGCTCCCGCATGATGCGCGGGCCAAGACATTCTCCGCGCCCCACTCGGCCGTGGAGCAGTTCCTCACCGCTTTCGGCCACGATCGGGTGCGGATCTCCCCCGAGACGAAGAAGCAGCACTCGATCGATGCCGCGCGCTCGGTGTTCCGCTACGTGAGGTTCAACCGCACGCGCTGCGCCCGTGGACTCGCCGCCATGCGTGCCTGGAGCTATGCGTTCGATGAGGACCGGAAGCAATTCTCGAAGGAACCCGTGGGGGACTGGTCCGCCGATGCCTCGGAGGCCTTCTGCGAGGGTGCCAAGGTGCTGCGCGAGCGCGTGCTTGAACCCGCCAAGTCAGTGCCTGGGCGAGTGCTCGGCGTGGGTGAGGTGTCGACCTACACCATGGACGATGCCTGGCGTGATTATGATCGTGGAACGAGCCGCAGGGCGCGGATATGAACGGCAGCACCAAAAGTCCGCAATGCCCGTTCTGCCGAGGCGAAGGTTGGGTATGCGAATATCATCCGCAAAACGCATGGGGTGATGGCGATGCATGTTGCGGCGGTGCCGGCATGCCATGCAAGTGCAACGATTGGAGTCCACCTTGGGAATTCCCTGATCAACGTGAGCTGAATATATGAGCAGCGTATTCATGGAATTCAAGGGCATCTCGGAATCGACTCCGAACGAGGTATGGCACGTGGAGCGCGCTGCGGGGCACCACTACTCGGGGGCCGCCGATTTTGCCCTTGAGCACCTGAAAGGCTCTGGCAAGTGCCTGGTGGCGGGCTCGCCGCTCTTTGAGCTCTACGAGCTCGCTCCCCGCTACGAGATCACCTATGTCGACTTTCGCGAGCCGCCGGTCAATGGCTTTCGCTTCGTGCAAGCGGATGCCTGTGCGATTCCACTCGAAGATCGCTCCTTCGATGCGCTCTCCTCGACCTGCTTGCTCTGCCACATCGGGCTCGGGCGCTACGGCGATCCCATGACACTCGCCGGCGATCAAGTCGCGCTGAAAGAGTTCTGGCGTGTGCTGAAGCCCGGGGCGGCTGCGGCGCTGACCCTCGGCCCGGTCGCCGATATCAACCAATCCCAGCAGGTGGGCGCGGCGCACCGCGTCTACACCTTGGAGCATGCCCGGTCGATCATCGAGCACGCTGGCTTCACGGTCGTGGCAAGCGCGGTGTGGGATACGCGCGGTGAGCGCTGGAGGAGACCCGCGGAGCGCATCAACATCGATCCCGCGCTCTTCCCCGACTATCTCTCGATGGCTTTGAGAAAGGACTGACGATGCCCGACTATGTGCATGAAGTAGGCCGTGCCAGCCGCGTGACCGCGACCGGCGTTGCCGTGTTGACCAGCGGGCCCGTCAATCTCATTGGCATCATGGTCGCCTCGGTCATCACTGCGCAGTTCGTCCAGCTCTTCACCCAGACTGCGGCCTCGATCACCGGGGCGCCGGTCGTGGGCACCATGTCGATGGCCGCGAATACGTTCTACGCGCTGCCGGCGGCACTCCCCCTGGGTCTCACCTACGCGGTGACGAATGACGATGTCGATCTCACGATCTTCTGGAATCCGGCGGGCGGCGTGTGATGCGCTGGTTCCTCTTCAGGCTGGATATCACAACGAAGCGGTTCCTCTTCTACGGGGCGACCGGACGCTTTTTCGATCGCTGGGACTTCCGGCGGCGCTTGGGCCCGCGTTTCTTCCACTATCCGCCTGACTGATGGCAAAAGAATCGAAATCTTCTCAAGCCGAAGTCGAGAAATGGCTCGGCACGATTCGCGCCTACGACAAGGAGTTCGAGCCGTGGGCCCGGCGCGTGGAGAAGATCCTCAAACGCTACAAGGACGAGCGCCGCAAGACCACCGGAGAGGCCAATTCGCGCTTCAACATCCTGTGGTCGAACGTGCAGACGCTGGTGCCGGCGACCTTCGCGCGGCTGCCGCAGCCGGATGTGACGCGGCGTTTCTCTGACCGCGATCCGGTGGGACGGGTGGCATCTCTCATCCTTGAGCGCGCACTCGACTACGAGATCCAGCACTATAGCGACTATCGCGCGACCTTGAGGGCCGATGTCTTCGACCGCTTCCTGGGTGGGCGCGGCACCGCCTGGGCGCGCTATGAGCCCCATGTGAGGGCTGCTTCGCTGCAGCAGCCCATCGACGGCACCCAGGTGAGCGAGGACGAGACGAGCCCCGCTTCGAGCGAGACGCTCGACTACGAGTGCGCGCCGGTCGACTACGTGCATTGGCGCGACTTCGGGCATACGGTCGCGCGCACCTGGGAGGAAGTCCCCGCGGTCTGGCGCCGCGTCTACATGAGCCGCGCGGCCTGCGTCGAGCGCTTCGGGGAGAAGGGAGCGAAGATTCCGCTCGATGCCTCCCCCGAGGATCTGAAGCAGGCGGAGCGCGAGAACCCGGAACTCGCCGAGCAACGGCGTGCCGCAGTCTACGAGATCTGGGACAAGTCGAAGAAGGAAGCGCTATGGCTCTCGAAATCGATGAAGGAGATCCTCGATCGCAAGGACGACCCGCTCAACCTAGAGGGATTTTTCCCCTGCCCGCGCCCACTCTACGCCACACTCACCAATGACTCGCTGATCCCCACACCCGACTTCGCGCTCTACCAGGATCAAGCCGACGAGCTCGATCTGCTCTCCCAGCGCATCGACGGTCTGGTGCGGGCGCTGAAGGTCGTCGGATGCTACGACGGGGCGCTGCCCTCCGAGATCGCGCGGGTGTTCACCGAGGCCGCCAACACCGATCTTATCGCGGTCAAGAATTGGCAGGCCTTCGCCGAGAAGAACGGCTTGAAGGGCTCAATCGATATTGTCGATCTCGCCCCGATCGCGAACGCGCTCGCCGCGGCCTACGAGGCGATGGAGCAGATCAAGGGCCAGGTCCACGAGATCACCGGGATATCCGACATCGTGCGGGGGCAAACCTCGCCCTCTGAAACCGCCACCGCACAGCAGATCAAGGGCCAGTACGTAGGGCTACGGATGCGAGATATGCAGAAGGCGGTCGCCGAATTCGCGACCGAACTCCTGCGCCTCAAAGCCCAGATCATCGCCGGGTTCGACGCCGAGACGCTCGTTGCGATCGCCGCCGTCGATCAACTCCCGGAACCGGACAAGCAACTGGTGCCGCAGGCCTTAGCGATGCTCGCGGATGCCCCATTGAGACACTTCCGGATCGAGATCGCGGCGGATTCGCTGGTGCAGCTGGACGAGCAGGAGGAAAAGGAAAATCGCCTCGAATTCCTCGCTGCAGTGTCGGCCTATCTGGAGAAGACCGCGCAGGCCGCGCAGGTCGCTCCCGGACTCGTGCCGCTGATGGCGGAACTGCTGAAATTCGGAGTGACCGCCTTCAAGGTCGGGCGCAGTGTGGAAGGCGTGATCGACCAAGCCTTGGAGCGCTATCAACAGGAACTCGCCGCTCCGAAGGCCCCGCCTCCACCGGATGCGAAGGTGATACAAGCCCAGATCGAGGCCCAAGTCGCGCCGATCCACGCCCAAGCAGAGCAGGCACGAGCGCAGGCGGACGTCGTCGGCGCTCACGCCGATGTCATCACGAGCGCCAATCGGGTGCGTGAAGCGCAAGCCAAAGCCATGACGCCTCCGATCCCTTTCCCGGGGAGGCCGCGATGAGACGAGTGTGGGTTTACGTGAACGGCGTCGCCTACGAGAAGGGCACGGAGCCGCGCGCCTCCTACCCGATGATCATGCCTGACATCAAGCCCTATCACTCGATGATCGATGGGAGCGAGATCACCTCCCGTTCTCGGCATCGCGAGCATCTGCGCGCCCACGGCTATCAAGAGGTGGGCAACGATACGGGTGCGCTGTTGCGCTCCCGACAGGGCATACCCGATTGCGATCCGCAGGGTCGCAAGGAACTGATCCGCGCTCAGATCGACGCGATGAGCCACGCGGAATTCAAGCGAGCGGTCACCC
>ERZ1292632.3901-Hain-H43-01um-R2-3901-length-11067-cov-5_pt1 | contig 11067 bp, 12 predicted proteins | sample MGYA00564407_ERZ1292632 | MGnify/ENA primary metagenome ERZ1292632 (study PRJEB36523, sample SAMEA6512637) | groundwater metagenome | collected 2019-01-08 | study: AquaDiva: Metagenomics assemblies of 32 groundwater samples
CAAGAATCTGCTTACGGACATGATCGCCGAGTTTCGCCAAATCCCAGGTTGCAAAATCTCTCAAGGTGACGAATTTGCAATAATCCAGATCCAACAGGAACAGATATCCCGCCGGGGAATGACGATCAGGCACCAGGGTAATGGTTGAACCCAGTGGATCGGTGTAGATATCCACCGTATTTACCAACTTACCACTCTTGGTTTGTTCCTGAGTGCGGGTCGTATTGCCGGTAAAGGCAGCGAACTTGCGCTTATTGAACGAACCTATGACGCCAATCGTCGGATTACCGCCGGAAGTCCAGCAACTCGCTAAGGCCGCTTCCGGTAACGCTTCAGTCAAGGCTCGCGCCGAGCCAGTCGTGAAACCGTCAGTGCCGTCGCCAGTCGCGGCTGTCGCGTCGGAGGCTTTCGACAGATTGGATATGATCAATGACGGCAAGCCAGCGGCTTCGCGGGCTACGGTGTCACTACCAGTAACCTTGGCGTTATTGTCACAGATCATTTTTTCAACGTCAGTTTTCAACTCCTTCATCAGTTTTTCCATTTGATAGGCCATTTCTGATGTCAGACCAGCCTTGGAAACCGCTTCCTGAGTGCCGGTAACGATTGCTACCTTGTCGGAGATGCAGGTCTTGTTGGCGATACGGGTTCTTGAAACCAACGAATCGGCGGTTGCTTCATCGCCTTCTATCACGTAGTTAGTTGCGCTTGAAGCCAGTTGTGATTTCACCCATTCATGGGTGACGGATGTTGCTTCCCCTTTCGGAAGCATGGTTAGTACGGGGGTTTCATCCGCCCATACTTTGTATATCATTTTCGATAAATCTTCACGATTGCCAGTGGCATCGTATTGTGAGTGTGTACCAGTAGTTTGACCCATGTTAATGTCCTCTTACGTTTGCAATACCAGATTGTTTTAGGAAGTCACTCATTGGCATATCTTTACCAACACGCTCGCGTAGTTTCTGCAAGGCAGTTTCTTTCGATACCGCCGGTTGCACGGCCCCAGGCTTAACGAATTTAGGCACGGATTTCAGTTTCTTCAACTGCTCCGGTCTTGACTTTTGAAGTTTCTGATAGGCAAGAGCATCCCGCAATACAATGAGAAAGCGGTGGTCTACCATGCTATCGGTTTCAGAAGGATCAAAACCATATTCTTTAGCGCCGTTACGAATCTCTGAATAAGCCTTGGTATAGGCTTCATCGTCTTTCCATTCCGGCACCTTGTCGTGCAGAGCTTTTCGATTACTTTCGATTTGCTGTTGAATTTTCTGATAACGATCCATCTGCGATATTTCTGTTATCTTGCGCAGATGAGCCTGTTTATCAGAATATTTCAACCTGAGTGTGTTGTAGGCGGCTGGATTAGATCGCTCTAATTCAGCCCAATTAATACCCTGAAACTCGCTGTTTAGCTGTTGGTTCAGTAATGTCAGTGCGTTGTCGATTTGAGAGATTTTCGCATCAGATTCCTGCTTTTTGGATTCAATTTCAGCAGACAACCGGTTGCGCATCTCCACAACTTCCATGTTGTTTTTGTTCAAGTGACCTTTAAGCTGGTAGCTTTCGATGAGGTCTTTGGCCTTGGCATACTGTTCGACACCATCAATCTTGACCTTGAAGATCGGTTCACCCTCTTCATTTAGATCAAGTATGGTTTCATCCACGCCGATTGCTTGCGCAAGGCTGGAAACAGTTAGCTGGCTATCCTCTACATCAGCGCCCTCTTTTGGTTCTTCGGATGGCGTCTTGTCATCCTGCGGCTCTTCACCGCTGGCCTCTATAGGCTCCTCAGCGCCCTCAACGGGTGGCTTTGGCTCTTCTGTCTGCTTAACTTCTGTGCTTGGCTCCTTCGGTTTTACCTCAGTCTGCGGCTCTTTCGTGGAAAGCAGGTTAGTGAGATGTTCATGTATGTTAGATTCGTTTACTTCAACTTCGTCAGTCATTTATACCTCTGAAATAATTTCGGTTTGTTTTGTTCATACAATTTGTTCAATTCCATTCTTGAAATCTTCCCATTATCAATAAATCTTTTAACGATAAGCTCAAACTTGGTCAGGATTTGCGTTACCCGGACAATATCAGCGCAAGTTTCTTTGTCTATCGTTGGTGTACTGAGGGAACGATTATTCAGATCAGTTTTTATGATCTCGAAGATTTCCTTTAAGATGGGATTGTCCCTGAGAGAGATTGCCGCATCTGCGTTTTGCAGATGGTTCTTTAACAGTATTTCTCTGTCCATTATTGCATCTCCGCGCCGATACCGGGCTTGCCAATGTCCACCTTAAAACCTTCGATTAAAGCCTTGACCTCGTTTTCCATAATCTTACGATAGTTCTCCTGTTCTTCCTTGAATTTAACAATCATAAATTCCGTGCTTTGCTTCATCTGATCTTTCATGGCATCCATTCTTAATCTGTTCCTCTCTATTTCCATTTCAGATTGCATCTTCATCGTGTCCATTTCGTGTTTGTGGTCTTCCTTCATCTTGGCTATTTGTTGTAGAGATTGTTGCTTGACCTGTTCGACCTCAACCAATGGATTCGGAGGCGGTTTCTGTCTGGCCTGCATAACCTGTTGGAATTTTGGATTTTGTGGATCAGGATTAATGGCATAACTTTCCGGATTATTCTTACCGGCCACTTTGACAATATCGGAAAACAGGTTGTACGCCTCTTCCGGCCCGACTAATCCCATTTCTTTTAAGATCATCTGTCCCTGGCCGATAAGTCCTAATGCTTCTTTAACCTCTGTTTTAGTACCATTACCCAAGCCAACCGTTACCGTCATATCGAAACGATCCTTCCATTCCGAAGGATCAACCGTGACAAACTTATTGCGTAACTGAACGACTTTTGATTTGTCCTGATGCTTAATTAACAAAGCATGGACTTTCTTGGCTAAAGGCTTGAAACCAATCTCAGCCACCATCCGGCAAATCATCTTGATTTTCGCATTGGCCTGACTTAACTGCTCCATGTATGAATCTCTCCGAACATCTTTTAACATATCCGGATCGATAATCGTATCTGGCCTTACACCAGTTCTACGTTGTTTAACTGAGTCAACATAATTTATGGCCGGGAGAATGTTGGGTAGTATATTCGGTTTCTGGATGACCTAGTATGAATCCGCGATTGGTTGTGAGCCCGTGATACGCTTTATCCCTATAGGCCTGGTAACAAGAAAGTCCTCCATGTTGGCCCGTTCATTGATCGCATATTCCATATTCACAAGACCGAGGACGTTGTCCACCATCGCCCGTTCAAAAATCGTTTTCAGAAGTTGTAACCCCTGTAATTCGTCGTATAAAGACTCGCCAATGTGACGGTGCGGGAGTCTCTTCGGTGTGACATGACAAAAGTACTGAAATTCAATCTCTTCATTCCATTCATCACCATCAGGGATTTCACTACCCACAATGACGACTTTGCGGAGTTCCGCCCTCCCATCACCGTCAAAATCAACTCTGACACAACATTCCCGGTATTCAATCTCTTCCATTGAAGGATCAATTCCTTCCGCGCCTGTTGATTCGGAATACCTGTCTCTACTCGAAGATTCTGCCCCAGTCTGATCGGATGCCGCAGGAAGACCTTCGACAAATTCACGATCCATACCCATTTCTATTAATTCTGATCTGGTTTTAACCGTGTAATGTTCAACTAAGGCGGCGTCATCCAATGATCCCCTGGTTTTGCGTGACACCCGTATTTCCTCAACCGGAACAGCTTCGATCTTAATCTTGACCTGTTTTTCAGTAATGCGGCATTTCAGATCGTAAACCGTGACTGTCTGTTCATCGATAATGATCTGTCTCTCATCCTTACCTAACAACTCGTAACCCTTATCCATGAGCATCAATACTTCATCTTCAGTCAACCCGGAGAATTTCTCCACATTAAAAATCTCAACCTCTTCCGGATAGACTTTTACATATCCATCTCTTAAAATAAGTGAATCTTTCACCCAGTCATGAATGTAAAGAAAGGCATTATTTTCTTGCAACATGACATAATTAACGTAATCGCTTTCCTGTTGCGCGGCTTCAATATCTTCCGGCCCAAAGGGTCTAAAATCAACAATATTCCCGGATGAGAAAAATACTTCCATAATCGCTGGCATAATCCAGTCCACGGTTTCGGAGATATCCTTGGAGACAACGGTGGAGCGCCCATCCATCTCATCCCCGTATGGTCTTCCCAGATATCGATCTATCGCATCAGCCCGATCTTGTGAAATCGATGATTCAAACGAACCAATCGCGTTATTCGATAAAACATCGATGATTGAAAGTAGTTCGTCTTTATCCATAGAATCTATTAATAAAACATGAAATGTCTTGAATGAATGTCACGATGCTTTGATCCTCTTCGAGGTCTTGATAAATTAAATGTGAGGTGTGGCTCCGGGAGTTAATCACCGGCCAGTCGGTCTTGATGTCAAGTCCGAGCTTGTGATTCAGGTTCCATAAATAATAATCCCTTTTTTCACTGTCTATCGGCAGATAGCAGGGATTAAAAGGATCGATCTGTTTAATGAGATTTAACCATGCGTCTTGGAATGGTTGAAAATCCATTTTCTTGCGTTTCCATGATTCCCAGACAACGCAAGGATGCCTTAATGGAACGACGGCGCGACAGAATTTCAGTTTTTCTACGGCTTGATCAACTTGACTTTGTTTGACCAGATGACAGGTAAAATAAGTATGTATTCCCAACGGATCATTAAAAGAGACTTCCTTATATTTCATCCTTGCAAACAAATCAGCTACAAACATCGTCCCCGTATGCGGGACGGTGGGAATGACAATCACATGGATTTCGCTAATTCTTCCAAGGCTTCCTGGATCTGATCTTCTGTATAGCCTTGTCCAGCGCAAGCTGATCTGATCCGTTCCTGGGAGGTTTCACGCGAAACGTCAGGACTTTGATTGGCAAAGATTCGACTGGCGTAATCCAGACAAGGATTATTGTCAGCGATGATCTCAGTCTCGCCCTCTACTTTTTTATTTCGTTTTGCCATATTAAATCCTCACTTGTGCCGCTAGTTCTTTCAGTTTGTAATCTTCCAGACTTTTCCGTAATCGTACCTCTTCCTCGTCCCTTGCCATCTTCAGTAATTCGTCCCGATCATCCCGTTGTTTTTTCAGACCGGCCTGATAGGTTTTAACATCTTTATCGGAAGTCTTTTCACCAAATCCGAGTTCACCCAGGGCCATATCGATCTGATCATTCGGAAAACCTTGTTTGCGCATTCCGTTCCTGACGCGGGCCTCGCGGAATATCATATCCAATTCCACTGACTGCGCCGCCAGAAGTCTTTTGGCATAATCAATAGCATCGATCAGACCATCGAAAGCCTTCAGCGACGGATCACCCTGTAATGGCGGTGGGTTCCTGTGACCGATAATCTTTTGAATAGAAGGCTCCCCGGTGTAAGAAACCGATCCTTCCTTTGCTTGCTGTTTTACTAACATAGTTACCTCAGTGTACGAATTTTAAATCCAGTTTAATAGGACGTAAAAAATCACTTTTATACGTGTGTTTTTTGGCATAGCGTATCGTATCGTCGTTATACAAAGCGGACTGATAAGCGTAACGGGATGCCGACATTAAATCTTCATTCAAACGGACGATTTTAGATTCTCCATCGGTCGTCGCTTTCTTATGATAAGTTCCCTTCTCTTTGAACCACTCATTTAAGTGTGAAAAAACTTTAAATCGTCCCTCCGTCATGGCCCAATACATCCGCCTGAGTCCAGCTTCCACCCCTTGCCCTCCGGTGTCCTCCTTGTCTCCTATTTCAGGCGGGTTTGAAAAGCACTTTTCCAGCATATTCACGCCTTCCTTACGATAAAGATCGGCTACTGGTTTCCCGGAAGGTTTGTCTAGCTTATTTCCATCATGCGGCCACGCCACGGGAAGTTTGTCCCCTCCCATGCCCCTGATGATCGACGCCTCTTGTGAAATAGTCAACCTCCGATGTTTCTGTGCATCCACGATATAAACAGTCTTTTTCTTGCCGTCCGGATCAATCGCCATTCTGACAGCCGCGAAAGGATGATCGCCGCCAAAGTCTATCGCTATAATTTGCGGCCAGTGTTCAGGAATAGGGAACGCTTCCTTCTGTAACATCGTATCCGGGATCGGAAAGATCAAAGACGATCCAACTAACGGCTCGCCCCTGGATCGCATTTCCACTTCGTAAGGCAACAGCTCCTTTAAGAGTTCTTCCCGCCTTTCCTTGGTGATATGCGGTGCGTCCTCCCAGGTCGCCCTTAAGAGAGCATAATTCTCAGGGCATTCGTGCATAAAACGATACACAAGCTGCGTCATGCCATTTTCAGGGGTGTAGGTAAGGGCTAAGTACCCATTCGTGGCAATCGTGCCCCTGACCATCTGCGACCAGAATTCAATCGGCGGCTCTTCGTCGTTCCAACCGTAGTCTATCCTGTCCCCCATGACCTTTTGCGGGCCGTCCTCATATCCATATAAGGCAATAGTCGCCAGTTCCATGCCGTTATTACGTTTGACGATCAGTTTTTCCAAGGCACCTGGAATTCCGGGTTTGCGGTGCATGTCATGGATCAGGTGTTTCGGCACCCACCCCGTCCCTACGTTCTCACGATCATCCTTGTTAGAAGTCCCTAAAAGCTGTTTTTGAATCAAGTCCCTGGTACGGTAAGCATTTACCCCGGAACAGACCATCATGGGGTTAGGATTGACTACTACACCATCCCACCACTCCGGGTAAAGTCCTGTAGCGTGGATAGCGGTTTCAGCGCCTTCCCCAAGCGTGTTATGATGAACCATCCCACCAGCAATATAGTTGTGCCTTTCCTCAACTTCCATATCATAAAGTGTATGTACACCAACCGAATAAACTGATACAATCTCATTTCCATATATATTAGGCACTTCAAATGAATTCAAAGATTGATAACGATTTGCTACGTTCCCTTCATTCACAAGATATCCCCCTGCGTGAAATCGCGGCCCAGTTCCAGTGCAATCGGAGTACGATTGACCGGCGCTGTAAGAAGCTAGGGCTGCGTAAGCAGAGGACTGGCCCAAAATCAGGTGTGAGACATCCTGACTGGAACGGCGGAATAACTGTTCGCAAAGGCTACCGATATATTTACCTGCCAGAACACCCAAATGCCATAAACGGGAAGTACGTTGCTGAACATCGTTTTTTGATGGAGCAAAAACTTGGACGCCATCTTCATCGGAAAGAAGTTGTCCACCATAAAGACGGCAATCCTTTAAATAACGATCTAGATAACCTTGAATTGTTCCAATGTAACGCCGAACACCTGAAACATGAATTAACCGGCAAAATACCGAACTGGACGGAGGACGGCAAAAAACGGATTTTGGCAGGTATTGAAAAAGCAGTTCGAGCGAGAGCCAGCCATAAGACGTTAAAACACGATGCCCCAAAGGAGACTCAAACCACCGTCCATCAGACATTACAACACGAAAACATTCCTCCGCTGGCTTCCTAATCCATTTTAAGACCCTGCGCGGGACTAAACCTGGATAGGTCAATACCTCTATTTCCTTACCCCATACCTTCTTTAGTGGAAGCTCGCCTTTAGAAGTAAGAACTAAGGTATTGATTGTGCTGCATTTTCCAATTTGATTCGCGGCCAGCAGGCATCTGGCTTTGGCTACCTTACCATTCGCCGCCCTTAGAGAATAATACTTTTTCTGATATTCGTAGGGTTCAAAGAACTGTAGTTTATTATATTTCCGGTTATCGAGATAACTGGAATAGATAGCCGTCAATTAATAGCCTCTTGCCCTCTTTCAGCAACGCTTATCACAGCCATATTCAGATTTAAGATTCTTTCCGCTATTCTCAAGGCATCATCGTGTCTTAAAGTCACCAAGTCTTTTAAAATCATCTCATCAGAGAGCATTTTAACGACTTCCCCAATGACTTCTAAACGGGTCATGGGTTGGGAAGTCGCTGAACCCAAGTCCTCGGCGGAGATATCCGGGTAGACCTTCTGTAGAAAGACCTGGCAGGCTTTAACGATATTCGGCTTCAGTTCCGGTGGTTGATTCGGAAAGACCTCATATTCCCTGCCACATTCGCATTTATCTGTTGCGGGTTCACCAAGAATAGACATGATCATCCGATTCATTACCCGGCTTAAATAACGGGCATCTGAAGCTCTTTGGTTGCCGACTTGGCGTTTGGTCAGGTTATTGGGTGAATTGATTGTCATGGCTAATCCTCAGCAAATTGGCTTTTAAGATATTCGTCTGGCTCGTCCAGCGTAGCACCACAATATATCTCAGCGTGCAATGGATCGATCCTGGCGTTCAATGTCTTCCTAAGTACAATCCTTTCCTGCTCTGGCACTTTACAATACTCCCGCACCATATATTCTAGCGTGTCTGGATTCTCAACGAAGTATGATGTCAAGCCAGACATAATGCCAGCACCAACCCCGGTACTACCAATAACGATAACTGCTGTTTTCAGGTATTTCTTAAGGTCAATCATTTCTTTTGCACCTCGGTAGTTTGAGTTAATTTGTCTTGGATATCTTTTCGATCTTTTCCCTCTCTTGCTCCATCTAAATATGCAAATACACAGACTAAAAGGCCAAACAGAGCAAATGCGGCAACCAAAATAATTTTAGAAATTTTATTGGTATATCTTACTGTGAGACTTGTGTTATTTCAACATGTTTTTACCAAGAAAATATGGGCGTTGGATATCCCTAACATTATTGCAAAATCAAAACACCCCCTGGCCTCCTTCCGCTGTCACTTCCTGGCTACTTCCCCACTTGTGCATTGCCTTATGCGCATAATAATCATTATGTTAAATACCAGCATGACATAACCTATTGATTACATTACATATCACTGATAATGATACTTATCAACAGTACTTATCAACAGGAGAGTGGCTGTAATGCGCCTTGTTTATCCCACTTTTGAACTAACTTGGCTCGCTTATTACTGATTAACTGATGTATGTGTGTGACCTGGGTATATCCAATCAACTAGATATCTAATTGTTAACTCAATTAATAACTATAGGTTTACTAATGATTAAATAGTAATTAACTGTATACCTTATCCTTGTATTAACCCACGCCAATTACTGTTTAATACAACACACTCTGTTATGTCTGGATTGATTAGTACTGTGATACTAGGGAGATTGCTCTCAACTAATCCTGCTTGACCTGGCGGGCTGTACTTGGTTGGTCTTATGATTTGATTACCGTTACTGTCTGTCTCTTGTTCAATCATATTGAAGTACTCTAATATTATAATACCTTAATACTTGATTGGTAACTGGATTGTCAGGAGTAGATATCATTTACATTACCTGTATTCAATACTATACTCCCCTGATGATACACATTCATACCTGTTACCGATGCTCTCACCAATGGGCCAGTAAACAAGCTAAGCCGCGCACTTGTGCGTCTTACAAGTGCAGGTCTGTGACTTGGTATCTGCCTGTTTCACCTGGCCCAGGTCGTCGCAAACCTAATCAAGCAACCATCAAGCAAACTATCACTTCAGTTAAATAAATCACTTAGAATATTTACTCTAAATATATATCTTTACATGTTGCGTATTGATTAATCTTCAACTAGTATATAGATACTGATTAACAATTACCTGAAGAGGTCGAGGAAATAAGATGAAACTGAAAGCTGGCACTGGATACTGGTCAACAGAGTATTACCCGATAGGCGGTTGTTTTAAACGTGCCCCGCGTGATCAAGATATCGAAATCACTAACGCGGAACCAATGGACACGCCTTTTCAAGGCTCAAATTATACTGGTTTAATTGATGGTAAACCAGTCGCTTTCGATATTAATTATACCACTCCATAACCCACACGCCTAACGGCAGGAGTACACACCCATGAAATCATTCGATAAATTATCTGTCAAGCAACAAGAATCAGCGGTGAACAATGCCGCAACTGACCTTTTAAATGCCCTCATTGAAGGTGGTTTACGCTTCAACGATAAACTCAACGATGATGATTTACAGGCACGTATTGATGCAGCCTGTCAACGTGCTAACGATATGCAAACTCCTTGGTTCGCTCATGAGTACATCATGGACACGTGCCGGGATGAAATCATGGGTATGGCTCAATGCGACGCTGAAGATGCATTGTACTACAGTTCCGGCGAGTCAGTAAGGCAAGAACCTAAAGTAGCTTAGCATCAAACAACCATCAAACAAACTGTTACCCGGCAGTTACCGGGGCGAGGAAAAACAACATGAAAGACGTTAGACAAGAAATCACAAATCAAATCATTAGCCAGCTTGAATCTGTTAGTATTGGCGATTATCAAAAGCCTTGGTTTAATATCAAAGGCTTGCCGTCAAATCCTGTTACCAAGTCGCGCTATCATGGTATCAATGCGCTATGTCTGCAATCTGACAAATTCGATCATCTTGAATATGCCAGCTATAAGCAATGGCAGTCAATAGGTGCTCAAGTCAAACAAGGCGAGCATGGGTCAATGGTAGTCTTTTATAAGCCTATCGAAATCAAGGATAAGCAGACTGAAGAACTCAAGAAAATCCCGCTTTTGAAATATTCAACAGTCTTTAATTGTTCGCAAGTTGAAGGTTATACACCCAAAACTACCGAGTTAAATACTCATGAATCAATCGAACAAGCGGAACTGTTTGCAAGCAACTGTCAGATTGCTACTGAATACAAGCATGATCGCGCCTGTTTCATTCCTTCCGCCAACTTGGTACAAATGCCTAAGTTAGGTCAATTTAACACCCCTGGCGATTTCTACTCGGTATTGTTCCATGAATACACCCATGCTACCGGGCATAAGTCACGCCTTGACCGCGACCAGAAAGGCCGCTTTGGTGGCAGTGAATATGCCTTTGAAGAACTGATCGCGGAACTTGGATCAGCTTTCACAATGGCGCACTTGAACCTTGAGCAATCGCCACGCACTGACCATGCAATCTATATTAAATCATGGTTACAGGCTTTAAAGTCAGATAATAAGTTTATCTTCAGCGCGGCAGGTAAGGCACAAGCG
>ERZ1292632.3903-Hain-H43-01um-R2-3903-length-11063-cov-8_pt1 | contig 11063 bp, 14 predicted proteins | sample MGYA00564407_ERZ1292632 | MGnify/ENA primary metagenome ERZ1292632 (study PRJEB36523, sample SAMEA6512637) | groundwater metagenome | collected 2019-01-08 | study: AquaDiva: Metagenomics assemblies of 32 groundwater samples
GCCGCGCCGGTGAGCAGCGACGTGGCCACGCATTCGTGCGTGGACCAGAAGTGCCGGCTGCTATCCGCCAGCTCCAGCTCGAAGAGGTGCTCGAGGACCTGCGGCGCGCCCTGCTTCTTCAGCTCCGCAACCGTCAGCCCTGTTGGAAGAGTTCTCGGCATCTATTGCATGATCTCAATGGCGTCCGCGGCCACGATGAATGCAGTGGAGGCGGCATTCTTCGTGTTCGTGGCGCGCACCTTCACGATGTATTCGTCGAGCGGCAAGTCGGCCTTGGTGAGCAGCGCGGCCGCGGCAGCCGGCGCCGCCGCGTAGCAATCAATGGTCTGCTCGGCCAGCACCACGGTGTTGTCGCGGCGCCGCGTGCAGGTGACGCCGGCAATGCCGAAGTTCGTGTCCTTCATCGACCACCAGCGGAAGCCGTAGCCGAAGTAGAGCCACTCCGCGAACTGCGCGGTATCCGTGCCGGTGTTGTAGGAGTGATAGCCGCCGTGCGCGTTGGCATTGGCGGAGTGCTTGGTCCACGCCGCGCCGGTGAATTTCGGCAGGTCTTCGAGGAAGTCGTTGACCTCTTCGAGGAAGATGGCATCGCGCGACCAGTTGGAGGGGTAGGTGTTCAGCGCCAGCGTGGGCAGCTCCTCGAACACCGCGTCGGCATCCCAGTTGTTGTTGCCTACGAGCGTGAAGCGCACCGGGCCCGCGAAGCGCCCGCTGAAGTAGCGCGTGGCCTCCCAGTCCACCAGCGTGAAGAATCCCGTCGCGTACTGCCGCGCCCACTGCTGGAGCAGGAATTTGTTGGTGCTGTCGAGGTTCCAGTGCAGCGAATAGCGGATCGGCTCGGGCCCCACACGCCGCCCGAACCATTTCCCCGACTGCGCCACCATCTGCGCGAGGTTTTGCAGGCGCTCTTCCTGCCAGCCGTACTGCGGGTTGAGCTGCGACGCGCTCGAGGTGTTCAGGATGTTGGCTTCAGACATGGCTAGGTGTACACTCCGCCGCACTTGTCCAAGGAGGACATATGGACCAGACGATTAATTTGCAGGGGCTCGATAAAGCGCTGAATCCCATTGTCGCCGCACAACTCACCTGCGCAATCTACTTGAAATTTCTTCTTGCCCAGCTCCAGGGAACGCGCCCCACAGAAGACGACAGCGCGATCAAGGAAGTAATGACGACTTTCACGGCAACGTGGAAGGTTCTCGATGAGGCTTACGATCGGCAGCAACATCAAAAGCCCCCTTCAGAATGATAGCGCCGCCGCTCGCGCTCGACCTGCTCGATCCCGCCATTGCGCAGCCAACGCACAAAGCTCGGCGGGTCCGGCGTCTCGATGTGGAAATGAATGTGTGTTCCGCCGCCTGCCATTTCTCCGGTGGCGTTCAGCCGCTCCATGGCCCCGCGTCCCGCGCGCTCGACCGCCTTGCGCCGCACTACGAATTCGCCCGCATGCGCGATGATGGGCACCGGCCCGCCACTGTCAAAAGAAAGTGGCGTCCCGAGACCTCGGGAGGCGAGCGGCGACCGTGGCATCAGCGGAATTCCCAGCGGCCCGAAGCCCCCTGTCGAAGATCCGCTGGGGGCGGAAACAAACCCTCCCTGCGCAAACATCGGCCCGCCGCCTTGCAGCTGCATGCGCCGCTGCCGCTCCGATTCGAGGTCGCCGATGCGCTTGATGGCCGCGTTGATGTGCGGGTGCATGCGGTTCGGCCACTTCAACTGGGCCATCTGCTGGTCCGTCTGCTGGCGGATCTGTTCGAGCTGCACGATGGCGGAGTTGTAGTCCGTCTGGTGGAGCTTGTAGGACGTCTCCACCTGCTCGATGGCGCGGAAGGCTTGCCGCTCGATCTCATCGCGCTGCCGCTGCTTTTTCTTGCGCCCAAAAACACCGAAGAGCAATCCGATCAGCGCGGCGGCGGCAATGATTGCGATTCCCACCGGGCCTAAAAGTAATGCGCCCATCGCGGCTCCCGCGCTGCCAACCGCCGAACCCCAGGCAGCGGCGATTCCGGCGCCCACAAGCCCGGCTCCCATTAACCCGCCGGCGAGCGCCCCGCTTGCCGGCCCGCCAAACCCAACCGCCCGTCCTCCCATCAAACCCGCCGATGCGATGCCACCCGCAAGCAGTCCTTGCCCAGCGCTAAGCGGGTTCCCCCGAAATGCGCTGAGTATGCCCGGTTGCGCGCTGCCGGCTGGCAATGAGCCGCCGAAGCCGCCGCCGCCCGCGCTGATCGGCAACCCGAACAAGCCAGAGATTCCCGCGCCCGTCTGCACGGCCGAAGGCGCGGTCAGATTGGAAAATAAATTCATTCCGCCGCCGCTGGGGAACGTGGTGCTCACGCCGGCCGGTAAACGCATGCCGCCCGCCGATCCGCCGGGCAACGCGAATCCGCCGCCGCCTCCCCCGATCCCGAAGAGGCCGCCGAGCATTCCGCCCAGACTGAAGCCGCCGCCCTGCGTCGCGCTTGCTCCGGCCGTGGCGGCCTGCATGGTGCGCTGCCCGAGGATCCACTGCGCGATCATCTGAAACACCATGTGCTTGAACTGGCGCAGAATCACTTCCCATAGACGGCCGCTGGTCAGGTCGTCGAAGGCGCGCTCCAAGTCGCTGGCGAGCTGGTTGCGCACCTGCGCGCCGGCCTGTGCCCAGACGGCCGCGGTGAGCCGCGCGGCCTGGGCTTCCGTCATGGACGTGCTCAGCGCGGAGTCGCGGATCGCCATCTCGCGTTGCCGCGCGGATTCTACGATCTGCGCATAGGTCTGCTCCCAGGGAGAAAGCGTGGCGATAGCCGCCTGGTTTTCCGCAGAGACCACGTCCTGCGTGATGCGCCGCTGCTCCTCGGCGCGCTGCTGCGCGCGCGCGGCAGCCGCATCCATCCGGGCCTCGAAGGCCTTGGCGTCGCCCTCGGCGGCCTTCAGCCCGGATTTCATTTGCTCCAACAGGATTTTTGTCATCTGGCCGGGGCCGGCGGCGATGGCCGCGGCCATTTGCATTTCGCGCTCGATGCGCTGCTGCAGAAGTTCCGCCTCCTCGCGTTTTCTGGCGTCTCCGCGTCGGGCCAGATATTCCTTGTCAATCAGCAGGATCAGCTCTTGCAGTTTCTTCTCTTCCAGGACACGGCCCTGGCTATGCGCCTCGTCGAGTTGTTTTTCCAGCTTGTAGCGCTCGAACACCCAATCCATGTGAAGCTGTCCCGACTCCGCGAGCCCGATCTTCTGGATTGCCAAGCGCGCCTGCCAGCCGCGCTGCTCGGCATCAATGAGCACTTTGTTGAGCCGCTGCTGGTCGATTTCCAAGGCCTTATTCTTCGCATCTTCCGCTTTGTTCCACCACTCGATCAGCTTGCCGATACCCTCCACAGCCAGATTGGCGAGCACCGCGGCCATGGTGGCCACCACGGAAATATTGAACGCGGAGGCCAGCGCCTTCTGCATGCGCGGGCTTTGCAGGATGATGCGTTCCATCGAGCGGGGCATTTCCACGCCGAGCGTGCGGTTCAGCAGGTTCGCGGCATCGCGGGCGCGCTGGTGGTCCTTGGCGAGCTGCGTCATCACCACGTTGCCGTGCGTGCCCGCCTTCTGTAACGCCGGACCTAGCTTTTGAAATTCCCCGGCCGTGCGCTGCGTGGCGCGCAGAACGCCGCTGTCGTCCACTTCGATCACGATTTGTGCGCGGGCCGCCATCTCACTCCTTCACTTTCGCGCGACACTTCCAGCAGGTGAATGCGCCGGGGCCTTCCAGCGGCGCGCCGCAATGCGGGCACGGCGGGTGCTTCACGCGGAAAGCATCGCGTGCTGCCGCCAGCGCACGCAGTCCGGAAAGCTCGCCGGCCTGCGGGTTGAAGCGCGGCAGCGCGTCCATGTTCAGCATGGACTCCAACTCGAAGAGGTGCCGCACCCGCGCGTAGTAGCCGCTGGAAACCGTGCAGGGGATCTCCGCGGGTTTCGCCTGGCCCTGCGTGCGCTCACGGATCACTTCGTTGAACTCCTTCAGGAAGGTTGCCTCGAGCATCTCCTCGGCGGCAATGCGCAAGCCGCCGGCGTCGCTGGCGATATCGAGCAGCTCAGGCATTTTCAGCTTCCACCGCGGCGCGTTTCGCTTCGCCGACCAGCGCGGCCAGGTCACTAGCCTCTTCGCTTTCATCCACCGCGATGCGATAGAAGAGCGGCTGGATCGCCGCCACCTTGTGGAACGGGTCCATGACAGCGAAGCGGTCACCCTGAGCGGAGTCGAAGGGTCTCCCGCCGATCGAGTAGCCAGCCACCTGGCGAATCTTTTTGTTGTAGAGGCGGATCAGGATGTTCTGCCAGGCGGGCGCGATGGTCGCTCCGGTGCGCGAGCCGCCCACGGCTTTGGCCTTGGTGGAATCGCGGTTGAAGGCGTGCTGGTCCTCCGCGGTCACCGGCTCGAAGCGATGCAGCAGGCCGCGAAAGCCCAGCGCGGAGAGCACGGTGACGTCGTACTCCGGCTCGATCTCGAACGCTTCGTCGCTCTCGTCGCGGGCCACCTGCGTCACGCGGTCCAGCGCGAGCATGCGGTGCGCCAGCGGAATGCGCTCCTGCCACTTTGGAAGCGCGGAGAGTTCGCCGCCGCCCTTCACGCGGTAGCCTTCCACGCGGCTGACCAACTGCGCATAGAGCGCGCGCTTCGGCGCTTCCTGGTCGCGCCCCTCGCCGCCGCCGCGCATGGCAGCCAGGCCCAGGCAGAGTTCGATCATCGAGGAGCGGAAAAATTCGCGCGCTTCTTCTTCCGTGCACGGGCGGAAGACGTGCGCGTAACAGGCGCCGCCCAGCTTCAGTTTCACCACCCGGTCGGCGTCGAGCGGGAAAAGTTTAATTTGTTCGGGATTCTCTTTTCTATTTTCTGGTTCTTCCGCCATGGGACACCATCCTTGCTTCGAGTGTCCCGGCGTTGCGATCCGCGGGGATTGCGGATGCGCGCCCCGCACAAGCGCGGGGCCCCGAGTTCTTTCTCCGCCGCCAGCTTGTTTGCCGTGAGGAACGGCCCGTGCGGCGATGCTGCTCTTGCGTTGCCTACCGTTGCCTGCCTACGCGGCGACGAGGTACGTGGCCTGGCTGTTGATGGCCACCGCTTCCACGTAGTTGCCGGCGCCCTTGGTGACGTCGCGTCCGCCATCGGCGCTCAGGTTCCAGATTTTTTCCATGCCCTCCGCGGCGGGCTCGGCGATGAAGCGCAGGTTCAGCAGCTTCAGATTGAGCTGCGCGGCCGCGCCGGAGTTGGTATTGATCTGCAGCTCCTGCAGCGTGTCGTTGATGAACAGCGTCTCGATATCTTCCGTGTCCTTGGCGGCCACGGAGAGCTGTACGCTCACGCGCGGCAGGCCGATCTTGGCGAACGTGGGATACAATCCGCCGCCCGGCGCGCGGTGCATCACCACGCCGTTGACGAAGGTCAAGCTCCAGCCGCGCACGCGTTCCTTGATGCTGGCGGCCGCCGCCGGCGCGCCGATCAGGATGTCCGTGTCGTTGCCGATCAGATAGACCGGCGTGGGCAAGGCCGGCAGCGTCACCGGATCCGTCGCGCGCTTGCCGCTGCCGATGGCTTCGAAGCTCACTTGCAGCGGGCCTTTCTCCGCGCCGGAAATCGTCAGGCTGGTGAGCACCACGTCGGGATACTTGATCTGCTGCGCGGCGAGGTCCTCGGCATAGACCGTGGTCACCGGCGCGATGCGCGTGGTGGTCGGGTCGAAGGTGAAGGTGTGCGTGTACGGGCCGACGCCGGAGGTCACCACTTTGTGCAGCAGGAATGCCGGCAGAAATCCCGCGAGGAAATCATCCAGGTCGAACTGGCCGCCGAAGGTCGTGTCGATGGCGATCTGCTGGCGCACTGTGGGCCACGGATGCCCCTTGCCGGCGCGCTCCGCGTCGGAGAAATATTCCTTCGCGGTGCGCACCCACATGCCGCCGCCGTCGAAGCGCGAGCGGTAGGTCATGTTGGCGTCGGCCAGCGCGGTGCCGAAGGTGGTCTGCTTGTTGGAGCTCAGCAGCAGGTGGCGCAGATAAGTCGGTTGCGGTTCGTAAGCCATCTATTCCTCCTCGACCAATTCCAGCAGCGGCTCGCTATCGAGCAGTTCGCGGCACAGGATCTGCGTCCATTCGGCGCGGGTCACCTGTTGCGCTTCGCCGGGCAGGAAGGTGAAATGGTATTTCCCGCCGGCGATGGTGAGTTGGCCGCCGCAGATTTCTTCGCCCTTCGCGCTCAACTTCACCTGCACCAAGTCTTCACGTTCCCCCATGATTTTCCTCACGTCGCATTGGCGCTGAACTGCGCCACCGAGTCCACGGTGAACTGCAGCTCGTACCAGGTGCCTTCCTCATCGAACTGCGCCAGGCGCACCGCGCCGAGCACCACCTGCGCGCGGTTCGCGGAGCTGGGCAGCGTCAGCCGCGCACCGGCCAGCGCATCGCACACTTTTTGCAGCAGCTCCAGCGCGCCCACGCGCTGCTCTTCCGTCGAGCGTAGGACCAGCGCGCCGCACACCGCGAGAAATGTTTGCGCCGATTGGTACGTCGTTGCCGTGTGATCGCGCCGCCGGTCGAGTTGCTCATCGCGCAGCGCCAGGAACACCGCCGGCGGCTTGGCCAGCAGCCGGCCGTTGCGCTCGTCGAACTGCTGGTCCGTCAGCGATTCCACGGCCACGCCGGGCACGCGCTGCTTCAGCAATGCGATCAGCGCGTCGTAGACCTCCGTGATATGTGTGCCGGTGGACATCAGCTCAACCCTGCCCGCTCAATCGCGTCCTGCACGACTTCCTCGCCCACGCGCTGCGCTTCGCGCGCCGCGGTTTCCACCGCCGGCAGCGACGGCCGCGCGGGAATCTTCGCCTTGTGCCCGCGTCCGGCCAGCCCGCCGTAAAAGTGAATCGCCGCGTAAGGCATCGTTTCGCCGATCGTCGCCGTGTTGCCTTCGACGGTTTCGAAGAGCGAGCGCAACAGCCCGCCGCGCCGCTGCAAAATCCCTTTGCCCGGAAAGAGCCGGGCCTTCATCCCTGCGTAGCGCGGAGAAAGCGGCGCCCACGCCGCGCCTTCCGGAGAGGCCTGCTGCTCGAAGGCATGCCGGCTCATCAGAAACAGGCTGTGCGCGATCGGCGGCAGGAACATCGCCGGTTTGAGCGCGCCCTTCAGCAGGCCGAGTTTCTTCTCGGCGTCGCTGAAATCGATTCTGGTCTGCGCCGGCATTTCTAGTAGGCCTCCAACTCGTCATCGTCGAACACGTCGGGGTCCGTGCTGTGGTCTTTGGTGACCACATCCATTTCGCTCGACTGCACCTTGCCGGATTGATCGAGCGACGCGCGCCCGTCCGCCACGTCTTTGAGGAATTTGATGGCGTCGGTGTGGGCGTCCTCCACCTTTTTGTTTTCGCGGCGGCGCCGGCCGAACAGCTTGTAAACCGCAATGTCCAGCGCCAGGCCCTTCACCTGTTCCGAGACGGTGAGTGGCAGGACGTATCGTCCGCGGCAGTAGCTGTCCACCACGCCGCTGGCCTCCGCGCAAATGTCGGTGACGAGCGTGGCGTCCACCTCGCCGGTCTTGGCGTCGTCAGTGAGCTCGATCAGCTCCTGCGACGTCAGCCGCCGCGGCACGATGTCGGCTTGGACGATGTAGGCCATTGGGCTTCAGCTACTTTTTCTCGGCGGCGCCTTTGCCCTCGCCGGTTTCGGCGAGATTCCGCTCGAGATCTGCGCGCTCAATCTTCGAGCGCTTTTCGCGCTCCGCGTCTTCCTCGCGCTGCGCCCGGGTTCGCGCCTGCGCCTTCACCGGCATATCCCCGCTTTCCACCACGGCCCACGGCATCGCCGTGGCTTGCTCTTCGCTCAGCTCGATTTCTTCGCCCGGCCGGAACATTTTTCCGCCCATGAGGATCTGCGACTTCACCACGAATTTCGGCATGGCTCACTCCTCGAAAGAAACTTGGTCACGGCAGACGAGCGGCCCGCCCGGCAAAAGCACGAGCCGCCCGGCGCCGCAAAACTAATTCGTCAGTGCCCGCACCGAGGTCGTCGCCGCATCGGTCCCGAGGCAAAGGGCCTTCGCCGCCGGAATCAACGCGTTCACCGGGTAATAGCCGATGGGAAGCAACGAACTCGCGGTCTGGGGACCAATGGTTAAAATCGTCGTGGTACCCGTCACGCAATTCGTTCCCGTCCCATATCGCACCAGGGCCGAGCCTGTGGTTGCGGTGGACTTCTCCAGCCAGATCCCCCGAAGATAAACGGAGAGACCCGCGGCAGGAGCCGCCACCACTTCCGTGAGCGTGGCTGTGGCCACCGCCGCGGAGAGCGTTCCCACGTCGCCGGTTTGCAGCACGCCCGTGCCGTTGGCGGTGACGCCATCGGAGACGAAGCGCGTGCGCGCCATCTGCTGATCGCCGGAGCGTCCTTGTGCCAGCGGTGGCGGAGCCCACGGAGCGATGACCAACACCGCCATCGCGAGCACCGCCGCCAGCAATCCAATCACTCGAGTTTTCATTCGCCTCTCCTCCTCAAAGAGAATTCGAAAGTTCCTGCTGCTGGGTCGAAGCGCTTTTCCACTTCAACCCTTCAACTTTCATCCTCCGCCGGCAGCGGACTAGGCGACGGCGGACTTGATCAGGTACAGCGCCTGCACCGCCGTGATCTTCTGGTGGTAGTAGTCGTCCACGCCGACGATGTCCGACTTTGCGGACGGATCCGAGTGGCGCGCCTTCACCACGCCGATGCCGCCCGAAGTGCCCGGCGCGCCGGACCAGCGGAAGTTCTTCACCCCGCTGACGTCCTGCTGCCCCGCGCTCATCGAGCGATAGCCGACGATGGCGTTCTTGCCCCACACGAAGCTGATCGCCGCTGCCTTGCTCAGCTTCACCGCGGCGCCGACGAGAAAAGCCTCGACGCCGAAGTACGCGGCCAGGTCCGCATCGGTCAGCGCGCGATCCGTGTGGTACTGGAAGGTGGCGCGGACGGCCGGATGCCAGCGGAGCTTGGCGAAAACCTGCCAGCCCACGGCGATGAAGTTGCCGCGCACGCCGGACTCCACGATCTTGTCCAGCGCGGTTTGAATATGCACGCCGGGCGTGGAGGCGTCGTTGCTCCACTGGTCGGCGCCGGCCAGCGTGACATTGTTGGTCACCTGCGCGGTGTCCCCGAGCATGGTGGCCAGTTCGTCCTCTCGCTGCAGCAGGATCTTGCCGATCATGGCCTGCACGGCGTCCTGCTCGATGTCCCCCGCGTCGGCGTAGCCGGCGCGACCTTCATCGGAAATCTCCGCGGCCAGCGCGTGGCTCTGGCAGCTGTAGGTGTCCGTGGAGAGTGTCAAGCGGATGCGCTCCGCCGGCGCGCCGCTGGCGCGGAGCTGGTGCTCGAGGAGCTCCTGGCTTTCGCGCCCGTAGATCCAATACTTGTCCGTTTGCCGGCCCACCGGAACCGCCGGAGCGATGCGATCCGCGATCAGTTCGTTGTTGACGAACTTTTTTGCGAAGTTGGTGAGCATCGCGTCCTGGTGCCCGACAAGGGGAGCTGCGACTGATCCCATTGCTTTTTCCTCCTGCCGTCAGTCCCGCGTTGCGGGACCGTTCCGGCTCTCGTGAGATTTTCAGCGAGCCTGCGAATCCCTCCCGCGCGCCCTGTCGCCGAATCGCACGGCGCGCGGGGAAAAGTGTTTGCCCCTCAGTAGCGCGAGGGGCCCCGAACGAAGCCCACGAACTCGTCGCCATCGGCCGCGGCATTGGATTTCGCCACCGCGAAAATGCCGTCGTTATCCGTGGTCGTGGCATCCAGCCGCCCGTCCACGCCCACGGTGCTCAACGCATCGCCCGGCGCAACTACGCCGCCGGCGATCATCACGCACTCGCCATGCTCCACCACGCGCACCGGATCGCCCGCCGCTGCGGCCGCTTCCGCGCAAATGCCCACCACTTTCAAATTTCCAGTGGCCACCGCGGCCGGAGTCTTCACCTGGTCTTCCGCCGTGCCGGGGATCACTGCCTGCCCGCGCACCAGTGCGCCGCCTTCGGCGCGGTAGGTCCGCTCCACCCTCGGCCCGGTCGGTCCCATCGTTGCTTTGTCTGCCATGCTGCCTCCTCTAACTTTCTTCCGCCTTGGCGGACGTTCGATTCAGAAAATTCTCACTACGCGAAACTGCCCGCGCTCAGGCCTTGCCGGCCGCGATCCCGCCGGCCTTGGCGGCCGCGCCGCTGCGCGCGCGCTGCATGCCGATTTTGAAGGCGTCGAGTTCGCCGAGCTTCGGATCCTGCTTGCGCAGTTCCGCGGCGATGGATTCCGCCATCGCATTGAGCGCCACGGATTCCGGATCCACCTTCAGATCCTTCGTCTCGTTGAAGCGCATCTCGATCACGTTGGAGGCTTTGTGGGCCTCGCCCGCGAGGTCGCCCAGCGGCACGATCTGCGGCAGCTTCTCCAGGAACGACGTCAGCGCGGTGTAGGCTTCCGCCTCGCCGAACGTGACGTCCTTCTTCTTGTCGCCCTCGCCTTCGCTGAACGTGACGGGCTCGCCGAGCGCCAGCACTTCCAGCACGCGGTCTAGCTTCGCTTCCGCGAAGGCCGGCACCCACTGGTTGGCAGCCACGCGTGCTGCGATGAAGGCTTTCACCTTATCGAGCGCGGAAGTTTTCGCGCCGGCGGCCAGCGCGTCCTTGGCCTTCTGCGCGCCCTCCGCGAATTTCGCCTCGATGCCCTTGACGGCTTCCGCCATCTTGCCTTCCATTTCCGAGCGCATCGCGGCGATCTTGGCGTTCATGTCCGCTTCGGAGAACGTTCCCGGCTCGGGCTTTTTGCCGAACAGTTCGGCGAAAAACTCCCGGACGGATTCGCGCACCGTCTTGTTGATTTCCTTCGGGTCCATCACTTCCTCCTTTTCTTTTTCGTCGAACTCGATGGCGAGAAATTCACCATCGTCTAATTGAAATTGAATTGGCGCGAGGCCCTTCACTTCCGGAGGCGCCGCGCCCAGAAATCCAATGTGCCGCACCACCGGCCCCTTGCCTTTCGGGTCGAGGTAGATGGCGATGCTGCGGTTCGGAAAGCGCCCGCTGGCGACGTGCGCCTCGAGCT
>ERZ1292632.2530-Hain-H43-01um-R2-2530-length-15064-cov-5_pt2 | contig 11055 bp, 10 predicted proteins | sample MGYA00564407_ERZ1292632 | MGnify/ENA primary metagenome ERZ1292632 (study PRJEB36523, sample SAMEA6512637) | groundwater metagenome | collected 2019-01-08 | study: AquaDiva: Metagenomics assemblies of 32 groundwater samples
GCTATTCTTAAAAACGGATATGTTTGCAGTAATTTTATAGATCGGTTTATAGTAATTCAGGCTGATAGAAGAACAACTATTTCTAGTGAGTTTCAAATATTTCCTGAGATAGAGCTTTTAACAACAACACACTCAACAAATTATAAATCAATTTATTCCTTGGGTGGAAGAATAGAAGGATGGGAATGAATAAAAAACCTGATATACAAAAATCAAAATTATTATTAGATCGAGCGTTAAAAGTGATTCCAAAGGGCACTCAAACAGCTAGCAAGTGTTATAATCAACTAGTGTATGGCGTGCACCCAATATTTATAGAGAAAGCCAAAGGTTGTTATGTGTGGGATGTAGATGGAAATAAATACATAGACTACATGATGTCACTGGGCCCGATTATTTTAGGCTACAATCACAAAAGAACTAATGCGGTTATTAAAGAACAATTAAAAAATGGTATAATTTTTTCTTTGCCGCACAGGTTAGAAGTAGAGCTAGCCGAATTATTATGCGAAATAATACCATGTGCAGAAATGGTGAGGTTTGGTAAAAACGGATCGGATGTTACCTCTATTGCTGTTCGTGTAGCAAGACATTGTACTGGAAAAGATTATGTTTTATCACCAGAAGGCGGCTATCACGGATGGAGTGATACCTTTTGCGCGGCATCAGCTAGAAATTATGGTATGCCGGAAATTATGAAAGGATTAGTAGAACGTTTTCCGTATAACAATCTTGTAGAATTAGAAAGTAAGCTTCAAACTGGTAAGTTTGGTTGTCTTATTATGGAGCCGACGCTATTAGAGGCACCAAAGGAGGGGTTTTTGCGGGGAGCGAGGGAATTGTGTACAAAATATGGAGCTGTACTTATTTTTGATGAAATGGTAACTGGATTTCGTTGGGCGCTCGGCGGCGCCCAAGAATATTATGATGTTATTCCAGATTTAGCTACTTTTGGAAAGGCTGTGGCGAATGGAATGCCAATTTCCATATTAGTTGGAAAGAAAGAATACATGTCTGCATTGGAAGATGTATTTTTTAGTGGCACTTATTTGGGAGAAACATTATCTATCGCAGCGGCGATTGAAACAATAAAAGAATTAAAAGAAAATAAAGATATCATATATAAATATATTTGGGAGAATGGAAAACTAGCACAAGATGCGTTTAATAAGTGTTGTAGTGATTTAAAAATACCAGGAAAAATGGTTGGATTGGGACCAGTATTTAATATTAAATTTGATATTGAAGATGGTCTTGGGGCAAAAGACTTATTTCACCAAGAAATGGTTAAACATGGAATATTTTGGGGTAACATAATATACGTAACTTATGCACATACTGAAAAAGATATACAAAAAACAATAAAAGCTATAAAAAAATCACTCAAGGTAGTATCTAAGGCTATTAAATACAATGATATAGATAACAAACTCGAGGGAGAAAGATCAAGTACAATATTTGTAAGAACTAAAATAAAAGATTAAAAGTAAATTTAAATAAATAGGTGTTTAGTTATGATATGTGGAGATATTGTTTCTAATAAAACCATTGCCATAATTGGTGGTGCTGGATTTTTAGGTCGACATATTGTTGGCAGGATACAATCTTTTGCAAAGAAGATTGTTATTATCAGTCGTGATGAAGTTAAGCATTTTTCTATGCAAAAAGAATTTCGTGATGCTAAGAATATACGATATTTACTTGGAAACGTGGAAGATGAGAATAGAATGAAGATGGCTCTTGCTGGTGTAGATATTTGTATTATGGCCGCAGCTAATAAGAGGATTGACTCATGCGCCTATAATATTGAAACAACAATAAAAACAAATGTGTTTGGAACTTTAAATGTTATGCATGCATCTATATATAATAATATTGAAAAAAATATATACATATCTACCGATAAAGTTGTGAATTGCCAAACATCTTATGGTGCTCAAAAAATGCTAGGAGAGCGTATATTTATAGATGGCGGAAATAACTACGGAAATAGAGGTACTTTATTTAGTGCTGTAAGATATGGAAATGTTTTGGGATCCACAAAATCATTAAAAACTTACATAAGGGAAGATGCTGAAAGAAATGGATTTGTTGGACTAACCAAGAAAGATGCAACAAGGTTTTGGATGACTGCAAATCAAGCCGTAGATGCTGTTTTATTTTGTATTACCTACATGAAAGGTGGGGAAATTTTTGTTCCAAAGAATATAAAGGCTGCTAGTTTAGAAACATTTGCTAAGGCATTTTCTCCAGACTTTCCAATTAAAGAAATTGGATTTAAGACGTACGAAAAATATCATGAAGAATTAATAACTGATTTTGAACAAGGACATACGGCGGATTTTGGCACGCATTATGCTATTTTACCATTCCATGCAAAAAATGATTTTCTTGGTTGGAATGTGGATTTTCCAAGCTATCCGATTATAGAAAAATTTAAATTTACTTCAGATTCTGTTGAACAATTATCTACAGAAGAGTTAATACAACTGGCGGAATAAATATGAAGGTTTTAATAGCTGGATGCGGATCTATAGGAAGTAGGCATATATGGAACTTGAACGACTTAGGCATAACTGATTTTTGTTTTTATGATCCAGAAATTGATAAAATAAAAATATTACATGATTCTTTTCCGAAAGCAAAATTTGCACAAGATATAGAAAATATTAATTACCACTTTGATATGGCATTTGTATGTTCTCCTTCAAGCATGCATGTTAAAAACATATATAATATTTATGATAGATGTGATAGTATTTTTGTTGAAAAGCCTATATCTAATAGTTTACTTGGTATAGAAAAATTATTAGATATTATTAAGGAAAAAAATATAATAAATATGGTGGGGATGTGTTACAGGTTCAATCCAATTATAATGAAGATTAAAGAAATTTTAGAATCTAAAATATTTGGAAATACATATGCGGCCAATATATGTTTTGGACATTATTTGCCACACTGGCATCCTAAAAAGGATTATTTGCAGGGGTATTCTGCTAGATTAAATTTAGGTGGCGGTGTACTATTAACCACTGGATCGCACGTCATTGATTTGATAGAATTTTTATTTGATGAAATATTAGAATCAAAGTTTTTTATAGAAAGATTAAGTAATGTAACTGTAGATGTAGATGATTACGCATGTGGGACAGTAAAAACAAAATCTGGGACCAGCGTAGTGTGTCAGATTGATTTTTTACATATACCAAAAACAAGCGATATTACAATTATATGTGAACGTGGAAAAATAATATGTGATCTTTTAAGAGAACAAATTTGTCTAAAAGACGATAAGAGTGAAACAATATATAGGTTTGAAAATTCTATAAATGACATGTATAAAAACGAAATTATTTATTTTATAAATTGTGTAAAAAATAAAATAAATTGTAATTGTGATTTTTATAGTGGGCATCGAACTTTAAAACACATATTAAATATAAAACAATCTTGTGGATGGAATAAATGAAAGTATTATTTATATATTTTAATAAAGATTTTAGACCTCGTATTCCAATTACAACATCTTTATTAGAAACTATAATAAAGAATAATGGGCACGAGACTAAAATATTTGATACATCCTTTTATATCAAAATATCTAGTGATTATGAAAAATATATGTCAAAATCTGGTGTATATAAAATAGTAGAAAATCTAGAAATAAAAACAAAAACATCAGATCCTTATGAAGACTTAAGAAATGTTATTTTAAATTTTAATCCTAATGTAATTGCATTTTCACATTATTCGTTAAATGAAGATCTTCACAGGTCTTTATTAATTCCAATAAAGTCAGAATTTCCAAAAATAAAAATAATTGCCGGCGGACCAAGTGTATGTATCTCTCCAGAAAAAATATTAAGCGAGCCTTATATAGATTTTGTTTGTTTTGGAGAGGGAGAGATTTCATTTCTTGAATTTTGCAATAGAATAGAGTGTGAAGAGAACATAAATAATATTTCTGGAATATGGTGTAAGGATAACGGTAAAATTGTTAGAAATGGAATTTCTCCAATTATAAATTTGAACGATCTTCCAATTCAAAATTGGGAATCATTTGATAAAATTCATATTAATGGTTTTTTTGATGGACGTGCTTATAGGATGGGACATGTAGAATTTATTCGTGGATGTCCATACAATTGTACTTATTGTGGGTCGGGGTCAATTAAGAAGCCCTATTCGGATGAGGGTATTAGAAAGTATGTTAGATGTAAGGATCCAAAAAAAGCAATTGAAGAATATAAATATTTAAAAAATAAATATAATTTGGAAATGTTTTATTTTGTGGCAGGAACTTTTACAGCGATGCCAATAAATATTCTTGAAGAGTTATCGTATTTATATAAAAAAGAAATTAATTTACCATTTTTTGCACTTGTTCGGCCAGAGACAATAAAAAAACAAACTGCTAAATTATTAGGAGATATGGGATGTATTCATGTAAGTATTGGTGTAGAATCTGGTGTTCAACAATATAGATCGGAAATTTTAAATAGAAAAATGACAGATGAACAAATTATTAATTCTATAAAATATCTTAAAGATAATAATATAAAGGTTGGAGCTTATAATATGATAGGCTTGCCTGGAATGGATAGAGAACATGTATTTAAGACAATTGAGTTAAATAGAAAGGCAAAACCAGATAAGTCAATTGTTAGTATTTTTATTCCTATGGATAATGAATTAACAAAATCACTTATAAATAAAAATATTATTAAAAAAGAAGATATAAAAATTTTAAATGGAACAGAGCCATCTATAGATATAAATGATATGTCAAAATCCGAAATAGTTGGATTGTATAATACTTTTAATTTATATATAAAATTTCCAAAATATTTTTATCCACTAATAAGAATTCTTGAATTAGAAAATGTTATTACCGCAGGAATAAGAAAAATTTTATATAAAGTAATACAGTGGAGAAATAAATGATAAATGGAATTTTTCTTGATCCAAGAATTTGGAAAATAGATTATTTAACAAATCCATTTTGGAAACCAAACTTATTTGGGATTAATATTGATGTTCACTTAGATGCTTTTAATATTCCAAAAATCGGTATAGATCCAAAATATAAGTTTGCTATAGTTACAGAGTTGTGGGAAATTCCAATGCGCAAAACTTTATCATATCTTAGAAAAAAAGGAATTAAAATATTTTTAGTTCCTAGAGAAATATCTAAGACAAAGGCCCACCAAGGAATAATGTTCTTTGAAGAAAAGTTTAATTATAACGGAGAGTATTTTTTTACACCAGATTATATTTTTGCTCCAGGGCAACAATATAGTAGTGTTTGGGACGGAAAGGAAATACCAAAAAAAATAATAGGATATCCAAGATATGAGGTTTATCTAAAACCAGAACTTTTAAGAACAAAAGCCGAGGCAAGAAAAAGACATGGCATTGATCAAAATAAAAAAATTATTTTTTTTCCATCGTATCCAGCAATATATATACAAACAGTAAATAACAAAAATATTTATACTTTTCTTGATAAAGATTTGGAAAATACAATGTACCAACTGGAGCAATATGCCATTAACAATCAAAAAGAAGTACAAGTTATTGTTAAGCTACACCCATATTCTCAAAAATGTTATGATAAAAAGACTGGTAGTGGAAAAGAAGTATTTGGATTGTTAAAAAAATATTATGAAAGTCCATCGTCATATTTAAAAGTTATAGGCGATTCTAGATTAGATAGTACAATTTCACGAGATATGATAATATCTACAGATTTTGTTGTTGGATCAATAAGTATGATGATGTTAGAAGCAGCATTGACAAATAAACCAATGTTTAATATAAGACTAGAACAAGAATGTAAATTAAATGATATGATTTCTTATGAAAATAATATGATAACAGCCTATAAACCAGATGACATCATAATTAATCTAAATAATATGATTTTGCACCCAGATAAATATAAGGTAGATACATCATTTGTAAATCATTATTTATATAAAGTAGATGGTAAATTTTGTGAAAGATTATGTAATGAGATAAAATTATTAATTTAAGGAGAAATTTGTGGCGGAAGTTAAAGAACACTATAATTCTGTGGCAGACAAGTATGATATGCAATATGATAAGAATAGACTGTACAATATTTCAGAATCATATCCAGCGAATTATTTTAGAATGCAACTAATGATTAATTCTTTCTTGCAAAAAAATATAAAGAAAATATTTGAAGTCGGTATCGGCGAAGGCACTCCATTATTGCAATTACACAAGTCTGGGTTTGATGTGAGCGGGTGCGATATAGCTGTAAATATGGTAGATAAGGCTCGCACAAATTTTAAGAATAGTGATAAAGAATATGATGCAAGTAAAATATTCTTGGGAGACATAAGGGATGTCAATAGCTACGTTCATTGTTTAAAACATGGCAAATTTGATGGATTGGTGGCGATGGGGGTTATGCCACATATAGAAAATGATGATTTGGTTATGAAAAATATTAATTCTATGTTGAATTCGGCCGGCCATGTTTTTATAGAGTTTAGAAATAAACTCTTTTCATTATTTACAATGAATCGTAATACTGTAGATTTTATTATAAATGATTTATTAATAGGTGTAGATAAAAAATTAATTGAGGCTGTTAAAAAAGATTTAGATGGACGTCTAAGAATAGATCAGCCAAAACCACGAATTGTATTAAATAATGGATTACCAGATTATGATTCAATTCTTTCTAAATTCCATAATCCAATGATTATTAACGATTTATTTGTAAAAAATGGATTTACAAATATAAAATTGCACTGGTATCATTACCATCCAGCTATGCCGCATTTAATTAATGAAGACGAAAATCTATTTAGATGTGAATCTATTAATTTAGAACATGAGTCATCTGGTTGGCGTGGATATTTTTTATGCTCTGCTTTTATTGTGGAGGCTACTAAGTGTTAGTAGGGCAACAAATGTATGGTTTTGTGGTTAAACTTTGGCATTATTGTAGGAGTTTAACTGGCGAAGGTGTTAGGAAAACACTTAATATTATAAATGAAATTTTACCACTTAAGATATATGAGGTTCCAACTGGCACAAAAGCATTTGATTGGGAGGTTCCCGATGAATGGAATATTTATGCCGCTTATATAAAAGATGAAATGGGAAATACAATAGTAGATATGAATGATAATAACTTACACATAATGGGGTATTCTGTTCCTACTAACGCATGGATGGATTTAGAAGAACTACAAAAGCATCTTTATAGTGATCCAGAAAAACCTAATGCTATTCCATATCATACCTCGTATTATGATAGAAAGTGGGGATTTTGCTTAGAAGATAGAAAAAGAGTTTCTTTAAAGCCTGGAAAATATCATGTGGTCATAGATAGTAGTTTGAATCCTGGGCATTTAACTTATGGGGAATGCGTAATATCTGGTAAGTTAAAAAAAGAAGTTTTATTATCGACATACATATGCCATCCATCTATGGCAAACAATGAATTATCCGGACCAGCATTGGCAACTTATTTGGGTAGGTGGTTATTAGAAAAGAAACGAAAATATACTTATAGAATTATATATATTCCAGAAACGATAGGCGCTTTAGTGTATTTAAAATATAATTATAAAAATTTAAAAAAAAATACTATATCCGCTGTTAATATTTCGTGCGTTGGCGATGATAGGTGCTATACTTATATAGCGTCCAGATATGGAAATACGCTAGCTGATAAAATAGCTAAGCACGTTCTACATTTTACTGATCCTAATTATTATTCATATTCATTTTTAGAGCGTGGTAGTAATGAAAGAATGTTTTGTGCTCCGGGATTTGATTTGCCCATGGTAAATATTAGTAGGTCAATGTTTCGTAAATATCCAGAGTATCATACTTCGTTGGATAATTTAAGTTTGGTTAGTCCACAGGGATTCCAAAATAGTTTTGATGTTTATATGAAGTTCATCGAAGCTATTGAAAACAATACTTATTATATAGCTACAAATTATGGTGAACCACGACTTGGAAATCGAAATCTGTACGCGGTTGTTGATAATAACAGGATGTGGGACAATTATACTAAAATTATAGTAGATTTTTTACAATATGCTGATGGTAGCAATGATCTTATAGAAATAGCAAATATAATAAAAGTTCCAATATGGAAATTATATGATGTAATTAGTGTATTATTAAAACATAAGTTGATATTGGATGTTAGACATAAGAGGCCGAGGTGAAAGTAATAGTATTTGGTTGTAGGATAGTAACTGTAAATATTATCAAATATTTAATTCAAAACGAATATATCATTCCATTAGTTGTAACTAATGACGAAGAAAGAGATAGAATTTATGGAGATGTGTTGGTGGCACAGTATTGTAATACTCAGGGAATAAATAATATTAGATTTGATAATATAATAGACGCCGACTTAATAGCCTCGTATAAACCAGATATTATTTTAAGCTCATATTATAGAAAGATACTAAAACCCAATGTATTAAATATTCCATCTTTGGGCGCAATTAATGTTCATTCCGCTATATTACCGAAAGGTAGAGGCCCAGCACCAACTATGTGGAATATAATAAATGGCGACGAATTTGCAGGTGCCACATTGCACTATATGGACGAGGGGGTTGATTCTGGAGATATAATTGATCAAAAAATAGTTCGCATAAATAGTAGAACTGGTTTTGAACTTAATCGTGATTTAATGCAAACTTGTTATGAATTAGTTGTTAGCAATTTTAACTCAATATGTCTAGGAACTAATAGGCGTATTGTACAAAATCAGGATGATGCTGAATACTGTTTGCCGTTTAAAAAAAGTTTACGGTATATTACTTGGGATAATCCTGATAAAATATTAAATACACTTAGGGCATTTACTAAGCCCTATGATGGCGCAATAGCATATACAGAAAGTGGTTATAAAATTTTGGCTTGGCGGGGTATTAAGTTGCCCAAAAGGAATTCGTTTAAAGCACCAGGGTATTTTGAGAATACTGAGAGTGGAATATTAGTTCAAACCAACACTCTTCCAATTTTAATAACTGAATTTGATATAATAGGAGACGAGCAATTGATGAACGGAAGATTCGTATCAGGGCCGCCGGTTGTGGAGTAGATATATGAGAATAGTATATGTAGCAAATTCATTAGCACATAAGAGAGTGCTAGAACCATTTAAAAAGCATCAAGATTTAGATCAAATTATAGTGGCACCTCGCCCTCAAATTACTTCTAATTTTGTACCAGAAGATTATAAAGATTGTGGCATACAAAATATTCATGCTTTTAATAATATATCAGAAATTCAGTCCATTGTTGATAGTTTAAACCCACATATTATAGGCCAGACTGGTACTTTCGGTATCACTAGTAAGGCTAAAAAAGTTTACATAGGTCATGGAATGATAGGTAGGCATGTTAAATCTAGAGGCAAGAGTAAAGGATGGAGAGGATTTGATTTATATTGCGGGGCGTCTTATATATTTAAAGACTATATTACTTACGCCGCAGATATAAATCCGGATAAGATTTTGATTAACGCTTTGCCGCAATTTGATTTACTATACAATCCGGATTATTACAATTTATATCGAAAAAAATTTATTTCATCATTTGGTGACGCATCTAAAATTATATTATTTTTAGGCTTTTGTTGTAAAGATCGCTGGGATTTTAATGATCACAATGAAGATTATTTTAAAACTGCCATTGAATTAGAAAAAATAGCTAGAAAAAATAATTATAAGGTTATGATAAAGGCCCGACAACAAGAGGGTGAAATAATGGGGTTCGCAATTAAAAATAATAGCATTAGCAAATATATAAAAGATTATAGGCAGTTAAAAAGCAGCCCCTATATACATTTTATAAATACTAATAGCCATATATATCGTTATTATTTTGCTGATATAATAGTAGGTAATGGATGTACAACTGGAGAAGTAGAGGCTTGTTTAATGCATAAGCCGTTGGTATTGGTAAGAACAAAATCAGATCCAAAGTATGATCCTTTTGATTCTGCTACTACTGGTGCCGCAACAATAGTACGCAATATAAATAATTTAGAGGATGCACTAAATAAACCAGCTAATATAGAGCAACAAGATAAGTTGATACAATCATTGGGTATTACTAATGATGGACAGGCGCACAGAAGAATACAAGATAAGGTGGTTGAATTATGGCACACAAAATAATGAATCCCGAATATTTAAATATGAAACTTCCATCTCCAGAAGTATTTATTAATAAGTATCCAAATTCTAGAGTTTTATTGATAGGAACTGGGCCTTCAACACAGAAGCTTCTTAAATACCGAGACCAGTTAAAAAAGAAGTTTGATATAATTATAGGTGTTAATTTTGCGGTGAAGCATTTTGAATCAGAATTGGATTTTCATGTATTGGCAGAAAAAAATGCAACTAATTGTGTGTTTCCAGAGGATTCAAAAACTTTCAGCAAAACTTTAACGCGAGTGTTTAATTGGAAAGTCATATCGAAGTATCCCAAAGAAATGAATTTTGTTAAATTTACTCGTAATTACTTTGAAGGCACTCCCAATATTCGTTCTTACAAATTGAGTGGAATTAGTACCGAAGGATTATTTATAGGGCCAGTGGGAAGTGATGGATTGAGCTTAGGAACTGTGTTGCTACAGGCTATGCATTTGGGAGCTATAATGGGGGCAAAAAGTATTTCGATAATAGGCGCTGATTTAGTATTTGCTGAAACATTGGATCATTATTATGATCGAGAATACCGCGATGATAAAAAATTCAACCGCGGCCCCAAGAGAGATATTATTACCATTCAGCATCAAGGCAAAGTAGCAAATACACTAAATTATTTTAAGGAAAGTGCTCAATATTTAGACAAAGTTATTAATGAATTGTTTAGACCAGTTGGTGTTGAAGTATATGACTTTTCTGATGGACTACTAATAGCTCCCACTAAATTAGATGTAGATGGATTTTTCGGAGTACAAAATGACATATGCTGATTTAAATTTGAAAACTCCAGAGATATCTTCTTAAAAACTTCTATTGTTTCAAA